>Ga0154334_1121_pt1 | contig 12964 bp, 13 predicted proteins | sample RifGroA2_FD_115862 | JGI IMG/M metagenome (GOLD analysis project Ga0154334, IMG submission 115862) | Omnitrophica bacterium GWA2_52_8 | reverse complement strand
TCTTCATCGATGACTTTATGATCGCCGATCACTTCTTTTTGCTCCGTCAAACGCTGCCGTTGAATCCCCGGATCATTGAGCTCCGAGAACGCGTTCGCAATCTCCATTTTTGCGATAAAAAGCTCGAAACGGTAAACCACTTCGGGGTCGTCTTCTTTGGCCTTCGCCAGCGGCGTCATTAAAGTCGGGTAATCAATGACGAAAATCGGGTCCCAAAGATCAGGTTCGACGTAAAGGCCGAAGATTTCATTCATAATGTCCGCCTCCGTGACCTCACCGTCTTCGCTCCGGGTTTTCAACTTGAGTTTTTTTGCCGCTTCCTGCGCCGAGATTTTTTTAAGGTCAATGCCGGTTCTTTCACGGATCGAGTCGTAAAATGAAATTCTTTTCCACGGAGTTTTAAAATTAAGCACGCGCTCGCCGAACGGAACCTCGTCGGCCCCGTGAATTTGCCGCACCAGCCCGGAAACCATTTCTTCGGTAATGTTCATCATGTCATGATAGTCGGCATAGGCCTGATAAAGCTCCAGCATCGTAAATTCCGGGTTATGACGGATGGAAATGCCCTCATTGCGAAAGTTCCGGTTAATTTCATAAACACGTTCAAATCCGCCGACCAAAAGCCGCTTGAGATAAAGTTCGGGCGCAACCCGCATAAAAAGGTGGGTATTCAAACTATGATGATGGGTCACAAAAGGACGCGCACGCGCGCCGCCGGGAATGGGCTGCATCATGGGAGTTTCAACCTCCATAAAACCTTTACCATCCAGAAAATTGCGGATCTCGCGCACAATCCGGCTCCGCATCTTAAAGGTTTTGCGCACGTCATCGTTAACGATCAAATCCACATACCGGTGACGGAACCGGGTTTCGACGTCTTTTAACCCGTGCCATTTTTCAGGGAGCGAGCGGACAATCTTTGACAGTAATTTAAATTTTTTGACTTTGATCGTCTTTTCGCCGGTCTTGGAATTAAACAAGGTCCCTTCGACCCCAAGGATGTCTCCGATGCGCAAAGCCTTAAAGGCTTCAAATTCGGGTTCGCCCAGTTCATCCGACTTGCCGTACATCTGGATTCTTCCGTCTTCGTCTTTGAGATCGCAAAAAACGCTCTTGCCCATGATCCGGCGGGCCATCATCCGGCCCGCACAGCGGACACTCCGGCCTTCCGTAAAATTCTGGATGACCGAGGAAATGGGTTCGATCGGAAGGTAGCGCTCCCCATAGAGCGATTCTGAATGAATGTCAGCCATTACTGAACCCTAAGTTTATCAATAAGTTAGGAATAAAAAGGCATTATATTACACGCGCTTCATAAGTGTCAATCGAAGGCCGCTTAATTCTTTGTAACTTTTCTTAACAAATGGCCGTTATACTCTTTACGGAAAAACAGCGGGAGAGAACTTCATGGCCTGGCGTATCGGCGAAATCTTGATTCGTAAACGTTATATTGACTGGGAACAGTTAGAAGAAGTGCTTGCGGAACAGCAGACACGTAAAGAGTTTACGGGAGAACTTCTAGTGCAAAAAGGGTATATCTCCCGAAGGCTCCTCTACAAAGCCATCGCGGAACAGAACGGCTTGCGCTTCGTCGATCTTAAACGGACACATATCAACCCTTCTGCCGTTCAGATGATCCCGGAAAGTCTGGCCAGAAAATACAATCTGTTGGGCGTCGAAAAACTGCCAAACATGCTCATCGTGGCCATATCAAGCGCCCCCAATTTATGGCCAAAAGCCGAAATTCAGTCAATGACCGGGATCCCGCAAATCAAAAGCGTCTTATGTCTCCCCCAGGACATCCAGGAAGCCATCCAAGAGTGGTATGCCGGCGACAAAATAACGGCGCGAGCCGCCTCCTAAAATCATTTTGAAGACTGCCCTAAATTAAGATTCCGGTAAATTGCCGCTGTCGCTTTAGATTTGTTCAGCGTATAAAAATGAAACCCGGCAACCTCGGCGCGCAGCAGCTCCGCACACTGGTGGGACGCATAATCAATGCCAAAGGCTTCGATTGAAGCCTGGTCCGCGCCGAAACGCGAAATGGCCTGTTGAATTTCCAGCGGTATTTTGGCCCCGCACATCGCCGCAAATTTTTGAATTTGAGACCCATGGGTCACCGGCATAATGCCCGGAATGACCGGAATCTTAATTCCCAACGCGCGCACATCTGCGACAAAATCAAGAAAATCCCGGTTATCGAAAAATAACTGCGTGATAATAACATCCGCACCTGCAGCCACTTTGATTTTAAGATGCTGAAGACCCTCCCGCTTATTCCGGCATTCGACATGACCCTCCGGATATCCCGCTACGGCGATTGAAAACGCAGGCCCCCACTCATGATCCTGGCGGATGTATTGAACCAGCTCGGAAGCATAGGCAAACCCGTTCGCCGCCGGCTTGAATTCCGTTTCGCCCTTGGGCGGATCCCCCCTGAGGGCCACGAGATTTTCAATCCCCTTAGCCTTGAGCTCGGCGAGAATAAGCGCGATTTCATCTTTCGTATGCCCCGCACAGGTCAGATGCGCTGCCGCTTCGATCCCCTCCTGATGCTTGATGCGTTCTACAAGGCGAATGGTATTGTCACGCGTTGTCCCCATGGCGCCATAAGTCACCGAAATAAAAGACGGCGCAAGCGGCTTCAACTCCTGGATTGTTTCGAGAAGTTTGAGTTCAGTTTCGGGTGTCTTTGGAGGAAAGAATTCAAAGGAAACGGTTTTTTGAGGGCGTGAATACAAATCTTTCATTCTCATAAATTCAGATAATACCCGAGACAGGGTGCCTTGAAAAGACAGTTTTTCCGGTTCATACCTGCAGGACTTCGCGGACTTCCGGAATGGATTGCTTTAGACGGTTTTCGATGCCGAGTTTCAGCGTCATAATCGAACTCGGACAGGAACTGCAGGCGCCCTGAAGATGCAGCTGCACAACCCCGTCTTGAAAACCATAAAATACGATGTCTCCCCCGTCCCGGGCAACGGCGGGCCGTATTTCCTGATCCAGGATTTCCCGAATTTTCATTTCAATATCATGCTGGGCATCACCGGCAACCGTGTCTTGTTTATGCTCTTCTGCGGAAGGAATTAACGAGTCGGCAATAGCCGGTTCTCCGCTGGATAGAAAAGCTTTTAGCCTTTCGATGACCGGCGGCAGTAACGCCTGCCAATCGGCATTTTGAGACTTTGTAACCGAAACAAAATCGGGGCCCAGCATGACGCCCTCGACGGAAGGGATCTCAAACAGCACACAGGCCAACGGCGAATCATAAGCTTTGCCGCGGTCGGGAAAATTGCACGAGCCCTGTTTGAAAAATTCGCGGTCAACGGCAAACCGGATCGTGTTCGGATTCGGCGTCAACTGGGCCGTTATCTGCGGCTGAGCTTCGGAATTCATGAACGACCGCCTTCCTTTTTTTCCGGAAGACTTTTGAGTGCCTCTTCCAAAACATGCCAAATCAAAGTGGCACATTTAACGCGCACGGGAAATTCCTTAACCCCCTCAAAGAGCTTCAGTTTTCCAACCGCCTCCGTCATCGCGGGAGGCACCTTGTCCTGCGTCATAAAACGGATAAATTCATTCTTGAGATGGTCACAATAACCAGTATCTTTGCCCCGTATCATTTCGGTCAATATCGAGGCGCTTGCTTTGGAAATCGCACAGCCGGACCCCAAGAACCGCACGGCCTGAATCTCCCCGGCGGGATTGATTTCTAAAAATATCTGATAATCATCCCCGCACAAAGGATTCACACCCCGGGCGCGGACCGTCGCATCCGGCATCTCACCGAAATTGCGCGGACGGCGGTTATGATCCAATATCACTTCCTGATAAAGATGACTTAATTTCGGCTCGGGAATCATCGGAAGATTTCCTGGACTTTTGTGATTCCGCGGACGAGAACATCCACTTCGTCACGCGTATTATAGAGCCCGAAAGAGGCCCGGGCTGTCGCCGGCAAACCGTAACGCTGCATCAGCGGCTGCGCACAATGATGCCCGGTGCGAATGGCGATGCCTTCCTGGTCGAGCACTGTCCCGATGTCATGAGGGTGAATTCCGTCGAGAGTGAAGGAAATCACGCCCCCTTTGCTCTTTGCGCGGCCGACAATGCGCAGCCCCGCAATGGCCGCCAATTTTTCCGTCGCATAATCCAGGATCTCTTTTTCATGGCGGCGTATGTTTTCAACCCCCAGGGTCTCCAAATAATCGAGCGCCGCGCCGAGGCCTACGATCTGAGCGATGGGCGGCGTGCCGGCTTCGAATTTTTGCGGCAGCCCGGCAAACGTCGTTTTCTCGAAGGTTACGGTCTTGATCATTTCTCCGCCCGTTTGATAAGGTTCCATTTTTTCCAGAAGCTGCTTTCTGCCCCAGAGCACACCGACCCCCGTCGGCCCGTAGATTTTATGCCCCGAAAAACAATAAAAATCACAGTCCAGTTCCCGCACATCCGCGGACGCATGCACCACGCCCTGAGCCCCATCGACCAAAATCACGGCGCCTGCTTCGTGGGCCAGCTTCGCCATCCGGCGCACAGGATTGATCGAACCAAGCGCATTCGACATGTGCGTCACTGCGACCATTTTTGTTTTCGGCGACAAAAACTTGCGGAATTGTTCTAAAATAATTTCTCCTTCATCATTGATCGGGGCCACCTTGAGCCGCGCTCCTTTTTCAAGGCAGATTTGCTGCCAGGGAATGATGTTGGCATGATGCTCCATTTCCGTGATCAAAATCTCATCGCCGGTTGAAATAAAGGGCCGGCCGTACCCGGACGCCACGAGATTAATCGCTTCCGTCGCACCGCTGACGAAAATAATTTCATCGCGGTCCGGCGCATTCAAAAACTTGCGGCACCGGTCCCGCACCTGCTCGCATTCCCAGGTTGAATTTTGACTGAGCGTATAGACTCCGCGATGGACCGTAGCATATTCACGCTGGTAAAAATCATGAATTCTCCGGATCACGCGTTCCGGTTTTTGCGCCGTTGCCGCGTTATCAAGATAGACGAGCGGCTTTCCGTTCATCTGAATGGAAAGGATCGGGAAATCACGGCGCACTTTGTGGATATCATAGGGATTCGTCATCGCTGTTGTCCTGGTTTTTTTCATCTGCATTCTCAAACCAGCATCCGAAGCATTTTATCGAGTTGAGATTGCGCATCCTGCGTCAAATTTTGATGAATTTTATCGACGGAAACTTTTTCGAGAACTTCCTCGGCAAATCCGAAAGTCAGAAGGGACCGGGCCACGGAACGGTCCAATCCCCTGCTTTGCAAATAGAACAGTTCGGTGTCCGTCAGCGGGCCCGTGGCCGAACCGTGCGTGGCCTTCACATCATCGGCTTCGATTTTCAGCTGGGGCCTTGACCATGCCCTGGCCTCCGGAGACAGCAATAAATTGCGGTTTGACTGGCCCGAATCCGATCCGGCTGTTTGTTTTGCGACATGCACAATGCTGTTAAATTCCGAAATTGACCGGCCGGACAAAATGTTTTTATCCAACTGTCGGCTCAAGCAATGCGATGCCGCATGTTCCATGAAAATATATTTTGTCGCGACCGTGTCCCCGTCCAAAATCGACAAATGGCGCAGTTCGCAAGCCGCCGTATCTCCGCTTAAAACCCCGTTAAACCGCAAATGCGACCAAGCCCCGCCCCGGACGTAATCCGTCAAGGTCAGCCGGCTGCCCGCACCCATACAGCTCCGAATTTCCGTCAGATTAAATGCCTGCGCATTTTCACGCCGGATTTGGATCCAATCAAGATGCGCGGAAGGCTCAAGAAAAATTTCGACGGCGCTGTTACTAAAATAGGCCTTGTCGTCGGCACTGCGTTGATCCAATACCCAGGTTGCTTCAGCCCCTTCTTCCAGAACCACCAGCACGCGCGGATGATACGCCGGCCGTTCTTGACCGTATCCACCGCCTGCCAACATCGTATAGAGAGGAAGCGCCGCTTTCATTCCCTTTCCGACGTGGATCAGGATTCCGTCACGAAAAAGGAAATCATTGGCGCATGATAAACCGTTGTCTTCGACACCCGCTTTGCTAAGCAAATATTTTTCCAGGAGACCGGGTTTTTTGAGAATCGCCTCAGAAAGAGGCATGATCTCATTCCGGTCTGCGAGATGAGCGGCGGGCCTGTCAGCTCCGGCAAACCGGTCACCGCAAAAAAATCCGCGGACGGATTCCTCGGAGGCAAGCAAACTTGCCTCCCGCATATCGGGCAGGGCCATACTTTCAGAATCTGCCGGCGAAAATAGTTGAGCAAGGACCGGTTCGACTTTGCTGAACTTCCAGCTTTCATCCGCGCGTGTCGGAAATCCAACTGTCTGCAGCCGCTCTCTTGCATTTTGGCGGCGCGATTCAAGCCAGGCGGGGAATTCACGACCGGCGCCGGAGGGTTTCCGCGACCGGACAAGACTTGCATAATCCATGGGTAATTGATCCGCGTTCTGCGCCATCATAGCAATCACGCCGTACGTCCGTGAACCGAAAGCCAGTCGTACCCTTTCTGTTCTACGGTTAAGGCAAGTTCCTTACCGCCTGATTTTACAATCCGGCCGTCCACAAGAATATGCACCCGGTCGGGCACAATATAATTGAGCAGCCGTTGATAGTGCGTCACCAAAACAACCGCGTTTTCCTTTGAACGAAGCCTGTTAACCCCGTCCGCGACAACCCTGAGTGCGTCGACATCCAAACCTGAATCGGTCTCGTCCAGCAAAGCCAGCTTCGGCTGCAAAACCGCCATTTGAAGGATTTCGTTGCGCTTTTTTTCACCGCCGGAAAAACCATGATTAACGTTGCGATCAAGGAATTCCCGGGGGGCTTGCACAATTTTCATTCTTTCCTGCAGCACCTCGTCAAATTCAAGCGGATCCAGCTCGCCTTGTCCCGCAGCTTTGCGCTTGGCATTGTAGGCCATTCTCAAAAAACTGGCATTATTGACTCCCGGAATTTCGGTGGGATACTGAAACGCTAAAAAAATTCCGGCCAGCGCTCTTTGTTCAGGATCCAGGTCTTTTAAATCCCGGCCTTCATAGCGCAAAATCCCCCGGGACACCGTCACATTCGGATCTCCGGCAATAACCTTGGCAAGCGTACTCTTCCCGGAACCGTTAGGCCCCATGATGGCATGGACCTCCCCGGGATTGACTTCGAGCGTAATCCCCTTAAGGATATTTTTTTCAGCAACTTCGGCATGAAGATCTTGAATTCCCAACATAGGCATCGCGAATCAAATCCTTTCTTTTTTAATTCTTATCCGGTGGCGCCTTCCAGTTTTAGCCCCAGCAATTGCGTGGCCTCAACCGCAAATTCCCCCGGAAGTTCACGAAACACGTCGCGGCAAAATCCATTAATGATGGACGCCATGGCGTCCTCTGCCGAAATCCCGCGCTGACGGAAGTAAAAAAGCTGCTCTTCGCTCACTTTGGAAGTCGAAGCCTCATGCTCCACCTGCGCCGTGGCATTTTGAATATCCACATAGGGGAATGTATTGGCACGGCACCGCGGTCCGATCAACAAGGAATCGCATTGCGTATAATTCCGCGCCCCCTCAGCCTTAGCATTGACCTGCACAAGACCGCGGTAACTGTTGCTCGACTCCCCCGCTGAAATCCCTTTTGAGACAATGGTGCTGCGCGTTTTTTTTCCGATATGGATCATTTTAGTGCCGGTATCCGCCTGCTGTTTTCCGGTCGTCAGCGCAACGGAATAAAATTCCCCGACCGAATGATCACCTGTCAGAATACAGCTGGGATACTTCCAGGTAATCGCGGACCCTGTCTCGACCTGCGTCCATGAAATTTTGGAATGGTTTCCCGCGCATTTCCCTCTTTTTGTCACAAAATTATAAATACCACCCTTGCCTGTTTTTACATCCCCCGCATACCAGTTCTGAACAGTCGAATATTTGATCTCGGCATGGTCGAGCGCAATAAGCTCCACGATTGCAGCATGAAGCTGTTTGGTATCAAACCGCGGCGCCGTACAGCCCTCAAGATAACTGACATAAGCATTGTCTTCACAGACGATCAGCGTACGCTCAAACTGGCCCGAACCTTCGGTGTTAATGCGGAAATAACTGGAAAGCTCCATGGGGCAGCGCGTATTTTTCGGAACAAAAACGAACGATCCATCGGTAAATACGGCCGAGTTGAGGGCCGCAAAAAAATTGTCCGTATAGGGCACGACCGACGCCATGTATTTTTTGACGATCTCGGGATATTCATGGACCGCTTCGGAAAACGAGCAGAAAATAACCCCGGCTTCCTTGAGTTTTTCTTTAAAAGTCGTCGCGACCGAAACGCTGTCAAAGATCGCATCCACGGCGATTCCCGCGAGTTTTTTTTGTTCGATCAAAGGAATCCCAAGCCGGTCAAAAGTACGCCGGAGTTCCGGGTCGACCTCTTCAAGACTTTTAGGTTTGTCATCCGCGGAAGCGGCTTTGGGCTCGGAATAGTAAATTACATCCTGATAATTAATCGGTTCATAATCGACATGGGCCCAATGCGGTTCTTTCATTTTTTGCCAGTGCCGGAAAGCCTTGAGGCGGAATTCCAAAAGCCATTCGGGTTCTTTTTTATGATGGGAAATAAAGCGGATTGTGTCCTCGGTCAATCCCTTGACCTGGACGCCGGGTTCAATTTCTGTTTTGAACCCGTACTGGTATTCCCTGTTTACAATTTCATGAATGCTCTTGATTTTCATAGATGCACCCGGATTGAGCTTTATGCCGCCGAGAACGGCAGCTCCTTCCAGTTACAATCGCGCTTTGCGAGCATTTCCAAGGATATGCCGTTAAAAAACCGGTCCAGAAGTTCTTTGGTTTTGTACCAAACCGGACTCACTTCACACATCGGATAATGCGTGCATACAATGTCTTTGCGGATTGTCGGCTCGCAAAAAACTTCAAACGTGCTGCCCTCAAGCGCCTCGATAATGTCGCGCAACGTCACTTCAGCCGGATTGCGCGCCAAAACATAACCGCCTTGATTCCCTTGATAAGAGGTCACAATTTTTGCGGCCTTCAGCTGCTGCATGATTTTTTCCGTAAACGTAGGCGAAAATTGCTCTCCCCGAACCAGTTCTTTAACGGTTATAGGTTGCAATTCGCTATGTTTGGCCAGGTAAATCAGGCAAACCAGTCCATACTCTGTTTTCGTAGTAAAACGCATATTTGTCTCTCCGTTACAAGGGTATCAAATCAGACTAATCCAGTCCAGTTTAATTTTTCATCTCGAAAAGACATTCATATCTATAATGATAGCAATAGGATATAACGGAACTACTTAACGGTAAGAGTGCCGTAAGCACTCAAAAATGGGGTATGAAGCCTGCCATTACTGACTAAGATACCCGGATTACGGAGAAGCGATTTACCGGCGGTATAATCAATAGGAGCGCCGTTAAGATCCGTGATTTTGCCCCCGGCTTCTTCAATGATGATAGCCCCGGGTGCGACATCCCATATTTTCATGCGTGAATCCGGCTTGTCCTTTTTTAAGAGATAGCAAAAAAGGTCCGCATGGCCGGCTGCGGCCAAAACATACTTTGCCTGACTGTCCAGATGCAGTTCACTCGCAGGACGGCCGGCCACAGCAAACAACTGCTCCATAACACCCACATTCGTATGTCCGGCCTCAACCGACCGCAAAATGACTGCCTCTGACATGACTGCTCGTGACGATACCTTAAGCTGTCGAAAAGGCAACTTTCCGTCCAGCGGTCCGATCCATGCCCCCTTGCCGCGGACCGCAAGCACAAGCGCCCCCTCGCCGTTTTCCGATTCCCGGCCTTCAACATTAAGCCGCGGGCAGCCGAGAAATCCGATTTGAACCCGGCCGTTTTCAATAAGCCCCAACGCCACGACATATTGCCCGCCGCGCAAAAAACCCTTCGTCCCGTCAACGGGATCAAGGACCCAAAATCTGCGGGACGGCGCAGCCGTTCCAAAATCAATCCATTCGCATATTTTTTCGGCTGAAATGCCGGCTTCTCTTTCATCGAAAAATTTTTTTATGCGCTCGAGCGTTGACCGGCCTCCCGGTGCCAGCAATGCGGCCGAAGATTCTTCGGCGACGACCGCATCGGAGGGAAACGCATTGCGCAAACCGCGGCAGATCCAGGCCTGGATCGCAAAATCCGCAACGGTCACCGGCGAATCATCCTGCTTTTGAATAGAATTCCCCTTCATCTCTTCACGCACCTGGCGCGCAATACTGACGGCCTCCCGTAATAGCGGCAGCGCCACATCAATTTCATTCCGATAGGACTCAAATTTCATCGCGACATCAATGCCCTTTTCGAAAATTTATTACTTGCCGTCCATCAACAGAAAAAGCCCGATATAAATTTTAGGGTCGACATAAAACCCCTCTTCCCGTTTCTTTGCAAGCCAACCCCTGATCCCATCAAGCGGAATTTCATGCACCGTAATTTTTTCCTGCTCGTCTCCGCCCCCAGCGGCCACTTTACGGACCCGGGTCGTCTTAAAAAAAGTCATCAATTCGCGGCTTGAAGCAGCCGCAACCGGACCCGTCAGTACGGGAATCATGCCTTCCGCCTGATATCCGGTCTCCTCGAGCAGTTCGCGGTGCGCTGCCTGCACAAGCGTTTCATTCGAATGCTCCGGCACATCATTCGACACGCCCGCAGGAAGCTCGATGACATTTTTCCGGACCGGAATCCGGAACTGTTCCACCAGCACTATTTTTTGATCGGCCGTCACGGCAAGGACAGCGACAATTCCGCCTTCATGCAGCCTCTCGAGAAATTCCCAGCCCTCTTCTCTGACAAACCGCTGAAATTTGCCCTGATAGAGGACTTTCACGCTCACAGGAACTCCTTTGATTTTGGCCTCAAATAATGCTACAAGTGTATAATCTTTTGACGAAAGAACAATAAGAAAATAAATTCATGCCGATCCAACTCGATTTGTTTCAGCAAAATGCCATCGATGCCATCCGCAAAAACCATTCCGTGCTCGTTTCCGCGCCGACCGGCGCGGGAAAAACGCTGATTGCCGAAGCGGCGATCAATAAGGCTTTAAGCCAGCAGAAAACAGTCGTCTATACCGCTCCGATCAAAGCCCTCAGCAATCAAAAATTCAGAGACTTTCAGGCGCTTTATCCCTGTCCGGTAGGCATTCTCACCGGCGACGTTTCGATTCGTCCCGACGCGCCGATCCTGATCATGACAACGGAGATCTACCGGAACAAATTGTTCGAGCATGCCCAGGGAACGGAACATATCGGCTGGGTCATCTTCGATGAAATTCATTACATGGACGACCCCGAACGGGGCACGGTTTGGGAAGAGGCCATCCTCTTCACCCCTGAAGAAACAAACATTCTGGCACTAAGTGCAACCGCCCCGAACATCGGGCAAATCGCGGAATGGATCAAGTCCATTCACCCGTCCCGTCCGTTAACGGTTGTAGAAGAAGAAAAAAGGCCGGTTCCGCTGCATTTTTTATTCCAGTGTCAGGGAAAAATCTTGCGCGACATGCCGCAGCTTTTCCGCGAAGGTTATCTGAACCGTGATTCCTGGAGACTTTCGTCGCGTGAGAGGCGCCGCGGCATGCGCCCCCTGAAACCCAAACCCAACCGGCTGGACCACCACATCGAGCACCTGCTTGCCCAACAGCATTTGCCGGCAATCCATTTTGTCTTTGGGAGAAAACAGACCGAATTTTTGGCATGGGAAGCCGCGCGGTTTGATTTCCTGAAAACCGAGGAACGCGCCGCCATCACCGCAGACTACGATCAGCTGATCGCCAAATATGAAATCACCGCCGAAAAATCGGCACAAGACCTGCGTCCTTTGATCCAGCAAGGCATTGCCTATCATCATGCCGGCATGCTGCCCACGCTGAAAGAGGTGGTAGAACGGCTTTTCACCAGCCGTCAAATCAAGCTCATCTTCACAACGGAAACCTTCGCGCTCGGAATTAATATGCCGGCGCGAAGCGTGATCTTCGACGAACTGTCAAAATTTTACGGCAAGGGTTTTCAGTATTTGACCACGCGGGATTTCTATCAGATGGCCGGCCGCGCCGGACGGCGGGGACTGGATGCGGAAGGCTTTGTTTATTCACGGATCAACCCCTCCGACATCGCATTTTCGGATATTAAGCGGATCCTCCACGGCAAACCCGAGCCGATCCGAAGTCAGCTGAACACCTCCTATGCAACCTTGCTAAACTTATACCGCGACCTGGGTCAAAAGCTGATCGAAATTTATCCCAAGACTTTCCATCATTTTCAGTCCCACACCACACACCGGAGGGAAGGACACGACTTGATAAAAAACCGCCTCCTCCTGCTCGAACACATGGGGTATTTAAACACCGGAGGTCTCACCGCCAAAGGGCATTTCGCCGCGGATTATTTCGGTTATGAATTAATCCTCACTGAAATGAACGCCAACGGCTTTTTGGACCAGTTGTCCGCCGTTGATTTGTCCGCTTTTCTCTCAAGCCTCATCTACGAACCCCGCAAAAAAGATGCCCCGCCTCACCTCAAACCCAAACACGCGGATTTTCAGCTGCGCATCGATCAAATCTTTACGGAAATATTCCGCAATGAACTCCGCCACCGGATTCCCTCCCACCGCCTCCGGGCGCATTTTCATCTGGCCCGGACGGTCGAATCATGGGCGCAGGGTGAAAAATTTCACCGGCTATTCCGTCACACACACACGGATGAGGGAGAACTTGTACGGCATCTGCGGATGATTATTCAGCTTTTGCGGGATCTCATGCACGGAAACGAAACCTCCGAAAATCTCAGAAAAACAGCGGGAAAAGCTTTCGGGTTAATCAACCGGGATATTGTCGATGCAGAAAAACAATTGCGGATCCATTAGCGCCTAGCCCGGTTTTCTCATCGATTAGGTGAATCGATAAGAAAACCGCTTTGGACGCATGGGGTTGCATCCAAAGTTTTGCGCCCGCGTTTT
>Ga0154334_1033_pt2 | contig 13469 bp, 7 predicted proteins | sample RifGroA2_FD_115862 | JGI IMG/M metagenome (GOLD analysis project Ga0154334, IMG submission 115862) | Omnitrophica bacterium GWA2_52_8 | reverse complement strand
CTTCGGCGGATTGGGAGAGGGGATATTGGAGAAAGAGTTTTGAAGTTCCTTCTCCCGCCGGGAGAAGGTTAGGATGAGGGGATACAATTTAGATTTTTAAATATTCAGCGCCTTCTTACTCATCCCTCTGCGGATTTTCATAAAAAAGGAGGCATCATTCAGATGCCGCTTAAGAAATTATTTTCTCTTGTCCTGGCCTGTTTTTTTGCGGCCCAGAGCTCGCTTGCGGCCGCTCCCTCTTCGTCTGCCGTTTTGCAAAGCGCAAAGACGGACATCGCTGCCGGTTTTGATGTGCCGCCGGGATTGGGCCGCGTTGAAGAAGTTTTTTTGCCCGAACAAACCGGCCCCGGTCTCCCGCGGATCATCCACATCCGGGACGCGCACGCCAATCCCGAAGCCCAGAAAAAAATCGAGGCGATTCTTGAGGACCTTTCGGCCCGCGGCCTGCTCGGTGCCGTTGCGGTCGAAGGCGCATTCGGCGAGCTGGCCCCCGAAATGCTGAAACTTTTTTCCGAACCGGCCCTCAACGATGAATTGGTCGAGCGGCTGACCGATAGGGGGGAATTGACCGGTGTCGAACGGTTTGCCTACCGCGGAAAATATCCCGAGGTGCCGGTCTTCGGGGCGGATGATCCGGACGCGTATGTGGATAGTTTTCGGATTTTTGAACAGGTGCTGGGGAACCGAGGTGCCGTGGAACAAGATCTTGCCCGCATCCGCGCCCTGCTCGACAGCCGGGCGGCAAAAATTTTTCCTGAGCTTTTTTTGAAACTTCTCCGCGAGCGCCGCTTATGGGGTGAGGACGGCTCTTATATCAAAAATTATCTGATCGGTTTGCGTGGCCTTGCGGTTTCCGCATTAAATCTGGAGGCCGGGCATGCGCGCGATCAATTCGAACGGCCGCAGCTGGCACGGTTTTTTGCGTGGCTCGGTCTCGAAAAGGCGCTTGCCGCCGGCGCTGTTTTGCAGGAAAGAGAAGCTCTGGAGGCAAAGCTTAAAACCGCACTGCCGGATTCGGCAGTGAAGAGCTTTTATCTCGAAGGGGTCGTCCGGCTTGTTCCCGCGGCCGGAACCGGTTCCGGGAAACCGAAAGACGCCGCCGGCTTTACGGCCTGGGTCCGTTCTCAAACCTCCGAACCGAAAGTGCGGTCCGTGCGGCATTTCTTTGAAGCGCTGCACCGGCTGTGCGCGGTGTCAAAAATATCCCTGATGCCCTACCCGCAATTTCTGAAAGCCGGCGCGGTCCAAATCCTCAAAGAAGAGATGGATGCGGCGGCATTGTTCGAAGAAGCCGAGGCGCTTGAGGCGCGGATCGCCTCCGCTCTTGCGCAAAGCGGGGAACCAAAACATCTGCTGGCCCTCATCCGCGATTTTGAGCTGCTGGAAAAACTGCTGTCCTTGAAGATGACCCGCAAAGAATGGGACCGCTACCGGCAAACCGCGCGCGGAGCAGAGTTTGAACCGGCGGCAGATTTCATGCGCCGGCTTACGCGTTTTGACGAAACTTTTTTCCGGAACCATCCGGACATGGGACCGGCACCGCAAGGCATTCCGCCTCTGCCGGAAAACCTGCTGCGTGCGGCCGGAGATTTTTACAGACTTTCGCAAAAGCGCGACGGGCTTTTGGTTGAAAATGCGCTCCGCGCCGCCGGGAGCCGCGGGAAAGCCGTTGCGCTTGTTTCGGGCGGGTTTCATACGGACGGGATGCTGGAAGATTTAAAGTCCCGGAAGGTTGCGTATGCGGCCGTCATGCCGCGCCTTGAAAAGGCCGGGCCGGATGCGGCGGGCCTTTATGAAAAAGTGATGCTCGGGACCAACGTGTCGCCGGAGTTCCGCCTGCAGGAAGACTCCGGTGTGGTGCCGCAGCTGCAAGCGCAAAAAAGTTATCTTGCCGAGGGCGCAGTTTCCGGAAAGCGTCCGGAGCTGTTTCTCGAGACTCTTTTGACCGGCGGGGTCGCCGCGCCATGCAGCGCCGCGGTTATGACCCGGCGCGGATGGGGCAAGAGCTGACGGGGGCGTTAATCCGGGCCCGGGATACCGGCATTTTTGTATTTTCCGGCGAACCGGCCGTGGCTTTTGCCGCACCGGATTCCTGGAACGCCGGTCCCGGGAAAATGACGGTCGTTCTTCCCGGTATTTACTCCGGCAGTTTTGATGTGACCGCCCGCGGCCTCGAATTTCCCGGCCGCTCTGAAGCGCGCGTGAAAAAAGATGAAATTTCTTTTGCCAATGCCTCCTGGGGAACGGACGCCAACGGTGTCCAGCTTTTCGGAAAAATCACACTGCGGCAGGGCCGAAAAACTGTGACGCTGACCCATCCGGAATGGCGCAATCCGGGGTATAGGATGGACCAATATAATTATGACGGAACGGACGAAATATTCCGGATTCATGTAAACGGAAAATCTGCGGGAACGGTCCAACTGCGCTTCTTCCTCCGGGACGGGGCTTACTATCTTGGAGCGGTGGAAGAGATTATTTTAACTTCCCAAAAAGAACTTCGCGAGCCTTTTGCCGGATGGCTGGGACAGTTTACAGGGAGCAAAATGGATGAGTCCAATCCGGTTTTACGCGGGGAAAAACAAACCATCGCCCTGCGCCGGTTAATGGGGCAAGATCTCCGGGCGCTGCAGGATGAGGCCGCGCAGGGGCTCAAATTTTCGGTGCCGGTAACGCTTGTGAAGGATAACGGCGGGTTCGGCGATAATGCACTGCGTTTTATGATCAAATACGGCCCTCGGATCCTGATGCGCGGGATCGGGCGGCCGGAATTTTTCAAGACACTCAACTCTCAATTCGGCGTCCCCGTGCAGCGTCATGTCACCATTCTTGATGAAGATAGAGATATAAGCAGACTGGAATATTCGGTTTTTAATCATGCGGACGGGGAGAATCGGGCGGACAGTTTTGCGGGGCGTTTTGACGTTTCATTGATCGGGAACCGGGAGATCATGCCGCAGCTGGAAAAAACGGTGGGTGCGGCCATGGCGCGCGCGGCGTTCGAAGCTTACCGCGTTATGGCGGCCGCGACGTTAAAACAGGCGGCCGAGCAACTCCGGCCGGATAAAGAACAACAGGGCCGCGAGCTCTTTGGTTTCGGCGTGGGCGGAAACACGGTTGCAAAATTGCGCTGGGTCTCTGCGGACGGCGATTTGTCCAAGGTCAAGCTCGGCAAGGGAGACCTTGTTTTTGTTTATTCCGTTCCCGTTCAGAAGAAAGAAGCGGTGCGTGCGGAAACGCGAAGCTCCGATGCGGAGAAAGCGGCAGAAAGAAAAAAAATGGCGGAGCAGATTGCGGCGGGGACCAATCTCGTAAAGACAAAATTTCAGGCGGACATGTTTCGCGCGGTGGGGAACCATCTGGAAGCGGCCGGAAGAGCGTTCGGGAAGGTCGATTTTAACGATGAAGCAAAATTTCAGGAAGCGCTGAAAAATGCCCATACCGATCTTACCGCCGCGCTTGAGGAAGCCAATCACCGCGTTCAGGCGGACGATTCTTTTGATGATATTATCAATGAAGTTTTGGGAGGACCGGCAAAGCCGGCCGGTCAAGCACCGCAAAAACATGAAGGGATTGCATTGCTGGAAAAATTGATCGAAAAAGTTTCCCAGGTGATGACGCCGCGCTCGGAAGCCCGCGATTTTGCGCTGGCTTTGGGTGAGCGGCTGCATATCGGCGAGGAGCAAATAGAGCTGACCGGTGTTGCCGCAGGGACCGCGACATTCCGCTACAAGGGCGTCCGCTCCGAATCGCGGATGCTGGTTTTGTCGCGCCATGAAGGCGAAGAGATCGTTATTGGTGATCATATTGTTGTTAAAATTGTCAGAGTTTTTGATGGAGATACGGTCCGTATTGGTATTGAAGCGCCGGCAGAGGTGCCTGTTTTACGTGATGAAATTATTGACGCGCCGGAAGTGACGCAAACGATTTTGGAAGAGTTGGAGCAAGCCGCCGGCACGGACAAAAAATATGAACTTCGTGCGGCTTCGATTGTTGAAAAAGGCAGGAAGGCCCAGGGGCTCGAGCTCTATTTCCCCGACGGGCAGAGGCGGAACGTTGCTTTTTTTCTTCCGGTGTCACTGATGTTAGAGGCAACGCGCAAAGCGGTTTATCGGCGGGACAAAATGGCAGGAATAATTTTTTCCGTCAGGATACGAAAAATCGGCAAGACAAGGAGCTCCGGAACAAGAGTTGTCGTTGAAGAAGCCGAAGCGCCTGCGGAATCATCACCCATTCGAGATCCTTCCCGCCGCAGACCCGGCCGCTCGGAAGCGCGTGTGGAGCCGGATGATGTTCGAAAACTTTATCAGGCGGCGGTAAAACTTCACGGCTGGGGCAATTCGCGCAATGCCGCGCAGGACAAACTGAATGCGCTTTATAGCGCCGTTTCGCAGGAACATTGGGCTGCGGCAATTCAGCTGCGCCGGGAAATTTCAAAATTATATTTCACTATTTTCGGGGCCACGGTAGAAGCGGGCACCGCCGAGTTTTCTAGAAGCCTTTTAGCGTTAAAAGACCCTCTTGAGCAGGCATACTTGCAGCCGCTAAGAACGATGCTGACGCATGCCATTGAGGAACGGGTTCTAAGATTCATCGACGACAATTTTAAAGGGCTGGAAAAGCAGGCGGTAATTTCCGACCTGGCGGAACAAAAGTTTGAGGTCCTGATTGCACCGGGAGAAACAGAAGGTTCTTTTGTCCTCACGTTTAAATCTAATACCAAGGCCAGGCCCCTCGCCGGCGAGCCAACAAGAAGCACGAAAGAAATTTCGAGAGGCTCCACATTTAAACTGCTGGAAGCCGTGCGGGTATTGATCGAGGAGGCGGAATTTTCAAAAGATAAAAATTACGGAACTGTTTTAGCCGGCCTTTATTTGCGTGTCCGTCCTGTTGCTGTGGCTGATGAAGAAGCGCAAGTTGATGATGCGGTGCCGGCCGCGGACGTGCCGGCTGCAGCCGCCGCGGTGCCGTCGAAAACAACGCCGGCCGCCGGCACGGTTCCGGCAGCTGGGACGGTGGTTCGGGCCGGAGCCCGTGATCTGGCGCAGGCCGTGAATGACGACGGCATACAAGACCTTCCCGATGCGGCCCTCGATAAGTTTAAAAGATGGATCGATGCCAAACGGACCGGCGGACATGAAGTGCTGGTGCTGAAAATTCTTGGGCCGGCGCCGTTCGGCGATACGGTTACCGCTTTGGGACTGCAGGCAGAATATAAACTGGGGGTTGCCAAAGCCGTTTCAAAAAAGGGTGACGATCGTCTGATCGCCGTTCAGCAGTTTGATTCGGACATGGTTGCTTCCGGCGATTACGTCGCGATTCCGCTTAAAAAGCGGATCTCCCAGAAAACGGCGGAATCTTTGCTGCGAAAATTGACGACGGGCGTGGCCGCCGATTTTATCGGATATCAATATACCGGAAAACAGAATGTGCCGCTTGAGATGGTTCTTGAAGCGATTGAAGTGCTTGAAGGCCGCCCCGACGCCGGGTTTTCGGAAATTCAAATTCAGAGGTCCAAAATCGATCGGCTCAAGATCAAAACGGTTGAGGTGCGGCCCAATCAAATCCTTGAAGTAAAGCTTGGGACAAACCGCTCCGAAATCCGGTTTTCTTCCGGCTGGGCACAGGATGCCGGCCAAAGCGGGACGGCGCAGCTTTGGGCGCGCTACGGCAAAGCGGTCCGCTCTCTTGAAACCGCGGCGCCGTGGGCGAGCGGCCGCTGGGTGAGCCTTCATATGACGCGTGGGATTGCCCCGGAAAACGTGCCGGCCGCAGAATTTTTAAAAGGGGATTTGAATCTTGACGCGGATGCCCGCGAAGTTCCGGTCCGTGATACTGCCGCAACGCTGAATGTCCTTCTTGTCGATCAAGTTCCCAATTTTGAATCGGACCCGGGGGCGCGCAAACTGCTTTTCGGACTTGCCGGAATTGTCCGCGGCCGTCCGGGACGGCAGGTTTTGCTGCTGTCTTTGAACGGAGATACGGCGGGAGCAGAAGCGATGAACCCTTATGTGCGGGAAGAGCTGGATTTTTCGCAGGATTCCGCGCGTGAGTTTCCGCAGATTTTCTTAGCGGCCGTTAATGCCCGGAATTTTGCGGTGGCATTTCCGCGGCTTGTTGCGGACGCCTACCGGCAGGCGCGCGAGGCCGGTTTTCAAACGGGAACCCTGACGCAATTTTACGGACAAATAACGGTGGCCGGAAGCAGCCGGGCAGGACTCGAACCGGTCCGTCTTCCCGTGGGGCGGATCCTCCATGATTTCGGGGCCGACGCGTCCTCGGCGGCCCATGTTTTCGGTTTGGACCGTGAGGCCGCGCTGGTGGACGGCTCGGCGGATGCGGCACTGATCCGCAAATACCGGGAGCTGGCGCAGGGCGGGATTCTTTCCGCGCTGCGGGACATCGGTCTTGAACGTTCCGATATGCGGTCATTTGCCGAGAAGCTCGATCAAGCCTTTATTTCCCGGTACTTCTATACGCAGGCCTAACGCCTCGTCCAGATTGAAATGACGGGTATTTATTTCAATCGCACTGAGGGGGAGAAAAATATTTTTTAGAATAGCATAAGTTTGGTCCCCCCTCACCCCAACCCTCTCCCGATGGGAGAGGGGGAAAAAGTCGAGAGCTGTTAGTGGCGAGTTGCCAAATTCAGAAGTCCTTTCTCTCATGGGGAGAGGGGATATTAGAGAAAGAGTTTTGAAGTCCCTTCTCCCGATCCGCCGAAGGACGGATCCGCCAACGCTATTTGGCGGACGGGATGCCAGAAGGCTAGGTTGAGGGGAAGGACTATGAATTTTCAAATATTCAGCACCCATCACCTTAATCCTCTCCCGCAAGGGGGAGAGAAGATGTTTTTGAATTATCCACGAATCCTAGTGTTCCGTCATGGAAACACGACGTTGACGCAAGGCGGGAAGCCCTTTTCCCCGGCCGCACCCTGATAATTCTTGTCGGAGAAATCCTTCCGGCTCTGTGTTAAAATAACGCCCTATGTCCTACGTCATCTTTGCCCGAAAATTCCGGCCCCGTACCTTTGACGAAGTCCTGGGCCAGGAACCTATCGTCACAACCCTTCAAAATGCGATCCGCCAAAAACGCATTCCGCAAAGTTTTCTTTTTTCCGGTCCCCGCGGGGTCGGAAAAACTTCCGTGGCCCGTATCCTGGCGGCGGCACTGAACTGCGAAAACGGTCCCAAGGCCGAATTTGATCCCGACAGCGGCGTCTGCCGCGAAATTGCCGAGGGGCGGTCCATGGACGTGCTTGAAATCGACGGCGCGTCCAACCGCGGAATTGATGAAATCCGCAACCTGCGGGAGACCGTGAAGTTCAAGCCGTCTGCCGGACGCTACAAGGTTTATATTATCGATGAAGTTCATATGCTGACGGCCGAGGCTTTCAATGCGCTTTTGAAGACGCTGGAAGAACCGCCGGACCATGTGAAGTTTGTATTTGCGACCACCGAGCCGCACAAAGTGCCGCTGACCATTCTCTCCCGCTGCCAGCGTTTCCATTTCCGCAGGATCCCGACCCGGGAGATTGCGGCCAAACTCGATGACATCGCAAAAAAAGAAAAGATCAAAGCCGACCCCCAGGCCGTTTTCCTGATGGCCAAAGCCAGCGAAGGCTCACTGCGCGATGCCGAAGGATTGCTGGACCAGCTGGCCAGCTTTGCGGACAAAAAGATCGGCTGCGAAGATGTTTTGACGGCGCTCGGCCTTGCGGCGGAGGAAGTTTATTTTTCCGTGCTGGAGGCCCTGAAGGCGGGAGACGTCACAAAAATATTTACGCTGATCGAGGACCTTTACGATAACGGCCGCGATCTGGTTCAGTTCGGCAAGGGGCTGCTGGAATTGTTCCGGAACCTGCTCTTGCTCCAATGTTCGGAAAAAGTGGACCGCTTTATTGAAGCCGGGCCGGAAACTTTGGCGGAACTCAAGAAACACAAGGATGATTTTTCGCGCGGCGAGCTTTTGCTGGCGTTGAGTCTCACCGGAAATATGCAGCAGCAGCTCCGCAGGAACCTCGCGCCCCCCAAACTGCTTGTCGAAATGACGGTTTTAAAATTGCTGCATCTTGACGGCTTGCGCGCTCTTGAAGATTTTGAAGCGCCGTCACAGAGTGCGCCCCAGGCGCCTGTGTCCGGCGGCGGATACCGTCCGCCTTCCGGCAAACCTGCCGTACCCGTTAATTCAGCGGCACCGCGCAGTGCGCCGTATCAGCCTCCGGCAAAACCGGCCGCGGGCCCGGCCGTTTCGAAAATGGAAAACCGGACGACGGCGTCCGCGCCGGCGCCGTCTGCGCAAGGCGGCGTCGAGCTTGACAGCATGCTCAGCATGTGGCCGCGCGTGATCGAGTACGTCAAAACCAAACGGATGGCGATCGGGATTTTTCTTTCGGAATCCGAGCCGTTTGAAATCGAAGGCTCTGTCCTGACGCTCGGGTTTCCCGAGGAATTTAAATTTCACAAGGAAACCCTCGAAAAAGACACCCATCAGCGGCTGGTTGAGGAGGGGCTCGAAGTTGTGACCGGCACGAAATGGCGTATTCAGGCCGTGATTACCGAGGCCGAGCGGGCGGTTTCCGAAAAAGCAGTTCCGTCCGGTTCCGGAGAACCGGCGCTGACGGGGGACCCGAACAGCATGCCTGAAATCATCACCCAGACGCTCGGGATTTTCGAGGGCGCAAAAATTGTCAGGAAAGATTAGCGTAACCGGATATCAGATTTCGGATGACAGATGTCAGATAAGATGGGGTAAAAATGAAGGCATACGCCGAGTGGATGGGAAGGCTGGTTGAGGGGTTTTCAAAATTCCCCGGCATCGGGCGCCGCACGGCCGAGCGCATGGTATTTTATTTATTGAAGGCCGACCGGGAGGAAGTCCTGCGTCTCACTTCCTTTATGACCGCCCTCAAGGAGCATGTCTTTTTTTGCCAGCGGTGTTTTAATTTTGCCGATTCCAGCCAGTGTTCGATCTGTTCGGACCCGGGACGTGACGCCGGCCTTCTGTGCGTGGTTGAAGATCCGAAAGACATTATTGCCGTGGAGAAAACGGGCAGTTATTTCGGACTTTACCATGTGCTGCACGGGGCCATGTCCGCGCTCGACGGCATCGGGCCGCAGGACATAAAAATCCCTCAGCTTTTGAAACGTCTGCGGGACGAAAAAATACGCGAAGTCATTCTGGCAACAAATCCCGACACCGAGGGTGAGACGACGGCGCTTTATCTGGCAAAGCTGATGAAACCGTTTAAAATCAAAGTGACGCGGATTGCCCGCGGAATTCCCGTGGGCAGCCATATCGAATATTCCGACCAGGCGACCCTGAGCCGGGCGCTTCAAGGCCGGCTTGCGGTCAGTTGAAAGCGTATGCGGGGTTTTTTGCTGGGAAGAAGTCTGAAGCCCGAACGGCAAAGTATGGTCGTCGCATTAAAATTTTAAGCGTCGCGCTTCCTTCGTTCTTCGAATTTCAGGCTCTGCGCCGGAGGAGGGTCCATTAGCATGAAACATCCTTTTCCTTCCTATCAGGGTAAGACCGCGTTGATTACCGGAGCTTCCGGAGGCATCGGCGAGGCCCTTGCCTGTGAGCTTGCGCGCCGGGGCGCGCATCTGATTTTAACCGCGCGGTCGCGCAGCAAACTTGAGATGCTGGCGGCGCGGCTCGGGCGCGATTACGGCGTCAATGTTCATACGTTTGATTTTGATTTAAGCCTGCACCAGTCCGCCCGGAAACTTTTTACCGCCGTTCAAAGCCGTCAGCTGGATGTTGATCTGCTGATCAACAACGCCGGTTTCGGCTATGCGGGGAAGTTCCATGATGCGCCGCTTGAAAAAAATGAGAGCATGATCGTTTTGAACGCGGAAACGCCGGTCATGCTGTGCCATTTGTTCCTGCCGCTGATGGCGAAAAAAAGGTCCGGCGGGATCCTGAACATCGCTTCGACCGCGTCGTTTCAGCCGCTGCCGTATCTCGCGCTTTACGGTGCGAGCAAGGCATTTGTGCTTTCGTTTAGCGAGGCCCTGTGGGGGGAATATCAGCGCTTGGGGATCCGCGTGCTGTGTTTCTGCCCGGGCAATACGCGCACACAATTTCATGAAGCCGCAGGCGTCAACCCCCGTCTTGTTTTTTTTGCTGCCTGCGCCGAGTCGGCCGCAAAAGCTGCCCTGGATGTATTTTCAAAAAGCCTTAAACCGGTATCGGTCCACGGCTGGGCCAATAAAATCATGGCTCAAGGCTACCGGATTTTGCCGCGGGCGTGGATTACCGCCGCTGCGCGCAGTATTTATCAGCAACCGGCGGCCGTAAAGACCGTTGAGGAGAAGGCGCATTGAAAGGGGCGGCGAGGCGCAAGGTGCTTCTGTGGGACCCGCTCCGGAGTGCCTGGCCCGAATTTTTAAAAGAATATTTTGAGGATACACGCGCGAGCGTGTCGGTTTTTTACGATTCCCGGGAAGTACTTGCGGCGCTGGATACGGGCGCTTTTGATTGGGTGTTTTTTAATGCCGGGGAAGTGCCGCTTGCCCTCAGCCAAAAATTAAAGGCCGCCCGGCTGAGCCGGCCGGACAGCCGTCTCTTCGGCCTGCCGGGTGCTCTCGTGAAGCCGCTGCCCGTCGACCACACGTTCAAACAAATGCCGGAGCTGCCCGAGTTTCAGGCGGTACTTGCGGAACAGTTGCCTCTTCCGCCGAAGATCCGCATTTTGGTTGTGGATGACGAGCCGGAAATAGGAAACATGATTTCGGAATTTGTGCATGGAAGGACCGGGCCCGCTTTCGAGGTCCATTGTGAGTATAACGGCCGGGATGGGCTTGCGTATCTTCAAAACCAAGCGGCCGATGTCATTATTCTTGATATCAAGATGCCGGTCAAGGACGGCCGCGTCTTTTACCGGGAGCTGCAAAAGAAAGAAAATGCTCCGCCGGTGATCGTTTATTTTGACGCGGTGCACGAGGCGGAGCTGGCCGAGATGCGCGGTTACGGAAATCCGGCGGTGATTGAAAAAGGTTCCTATCAAAGCGCACTGCCGGAGATGATTTCACTGGTCAAAAAAATGGTTTATTTCGGCTGATGCTCCGTCCCGGAATCAAATTACGTCCCGTCCTTTTTATGATAGTTTTTTTCGCAGCGGTCTTTGCCCGGCCGGCCGCGGCTCAGAATGTCCCGGCTCCTCACGATGAAATTCTTGATGTGATCGAAAAGCAAAGCATTCAATACTTCATCGATGGGCGCCATCCCCGGACCGGTTTGATCCAGGACCGCGCCTATAATTTTAAAAAGCAGCCGGGAGACGGGCAGGCCAGTATCGCTGCAACGGGTTTCGGGCTCACGGTTTATCCCATCGCCGTCGAAAGAGGCTGGATGGACCGCGGGACCGCAATGGAAATCACGCGGCAAACGCTGCTTTTTTTTGAGCGCAAGGCAGCGTCACACCGCGGTTTTTTTTATCATTTCCTGGACCCCGGGACCGGGGCGCGATCCAGAGGTTCGGAGCTATCACCGATTGATACGGCTTTTTTTCTGGCGGGGGCGCTGTTTGCGGCGGTTTATTATGAGGACCCGGTGATCACGGAGACTGCGCGGCGCTTGTATGAGAAAGTAGACTGGCCATGGATGCTGCAGGGGCAAAGAACATTTGCGATGGCGTGGTCGCCCGAAACCGGTTTTCATAAACAGCGCTGGGACCATTACAACGAGGTTATGATTCTGTATTTGCTTGCGCTCGGTTCTCCCACCCATCCCGTTTCTCCCGACAGCTGGCATGCGGTCCGGCGTCCCGCAGGAAGTTACCGTGATTTCCGGATGATCCAGATGCCGCCGCTTTTTACGCACCAGTATTCGCATGCCTGGATAGATTTCCGGAACCGGCATGATGCGTACGCCGATTATTTCGAGAATTCGCGCCGGGCGACACTGGTCAACCGTGCCTTTTGCATCGACCAGGCAACGCGTTTTTCCGGCTACGGCAAAAACCGCTGGGGGCTTACGGCCACTGACGGGCCTTTCGGATACAAGGCCTACGGCGCCCCGCCCGGATGGGCCGTTCATGACGGGACTGTGTCGCCGGCGTCCTGCGGGGCCTCGATTGTGTTTACGCCCGAAGAATCCATCGCATGCCTGAAAGAGTTTTATGACAACTGGCAGGGCGAAATGTGGGGGCAATACGGTTTTTCCAGTTCGATGAATCTGGACCGGCAATGGTTTTCGCCCTATGTGATCGGAATCGATCAGGGCGCTTTGATTTTGATGATCGAAAATTATCGCTCGGAGTTTGTCTGGAAAACTATGGCACGCTTCGCGCCTCTCGAGGAAGCCATGAAAAAAGCCGGTTTTACGGCCGGCAGCCGGGAACTGGACTGGCCCGCTCCGCCTGATTCCGCCGCGCCTTATCTTCCGGGAGGGATCCGGGTCGACGGATTTTTGAGAGACTGGCCATCGTATGCGGGCGTTGTTTTGGGGCCTGAGGATGCGGAGACGGGAGAAGTCCGTGACAAGGAAGACTTGAGCGCAAGAATTCAGTTTGCCTGGGATGAAAAAGCTTTATACTTTATGGCGGACGTTACGGATGATTATGTTTTTGTCAAACGCAGCGGCAAAAATATTTGGCAAGATGACCTGCTGGAATTATTTATCGACCCGGAAAACGACGGGCTCTATTGGAACGGCGGAGGGGATTATCAGCTGGGGTTCCGGCCCGACCGGGAGGGCGATACCGTCAGCCTGTGGTCCTGGTTTCAAAAAGGCGGAGATGCCCCGTCTTTTCATGAGATACAAAGCGCCGGAATGATTCATGAGACCGGTTTCATCATTGAGGGAGCGGTCCGCTGGGAGTATCTGGGCTTGAGGCCGCGGGACGGGATGGTCCTAAGCATTTCTCCCGCGGTCCACGATATCGATAAAGACGGTGGTTCGGCGAAAATCCATTGGTTTTTCCGCAGCGAAAGAGAACTCGGCCGGTATGAGTTGGGGAAGCTGGTGCTTAAGAAGGAGCAGCCCTGAGCGATGGCGAAAACGAACCCGAAGTTTTATGAGTCTTTAGCCTCAAAAGCAAACCCGCAAACGGGCGCGGCCGGAAACCTGAACATTGCCGCCGCGGCGCGCAGGCTCCGCGTAGAAAAAGGCATGCGGAGCATTGAAGTCTGCCGGAAGGCCGGCGATCTGGACCCGAGGACACTCAATGCCCTGGAAATGGGCCGGATCCGCAACCCTTCGATTGCAACGCTTCAATCCCTTGTGCGCGGACTGGATATTACAATCAGCCGGCTGTTTCGGGAAGCCGAGATGGCCGAACCCGAAAACTGTTTTCAGGGGACCCAAAAGGGTTTTTATCAGATGGAATTTCCGCAGTACAAGGTGAAAGTGATTTCGTTTACCCCGCCGCAGCGGAATTTTTTTTGCGGCAAGCTTATCATCGCGCCGCGCAAAAAAATTGACCAGCTCACATTGAATTATTCGAAGCCGGTTTATGTTTC
>Ga0154334_1098_pt5 | contig 13552 bp, 13 predicted proteins | sample RifGroA2_FD_115862 | JGI IMG/M metagenome (GOLD analysis project Ga0154334, IMG submission 115862) | Omnitrophica bacterium GWA2_52_8 | reverse complement strand
GTGTTTCCGAAAGCGGAATTGACGACAGATGGCAGATAGCAGATCCCAAATACCCGCCAAGGTAATGATCATCGATGATGAGCAGGACATTGTCCGGGCATTTGAGCAGACCCTCTCGCTTTATCCGGGGACTGAAGTGGTGGTCTCAACGGAAGCTGAAGAGGCCCTGAAAAAAGCCGCAGATGAGAAACCCGGGGTGATATTGCTCGATCTGCGCATGCCGGGTATGAACGGTCTGGAAGTCTTGAAGCGGTTAAAAAAAATACTTCCGGAAACGCGCTTCATGGTCATGACCGGGCTTGATAACGATCACATTCGTCAGCAGGTCGAGACGCTTGGCGTTGCCGCCTATTATGTCAAACCCATCGATCTGGAAGCGGTCATTAACAAGATTTTGTCGCTGGCGAAAAGGTAAAAGCGCAGACGGTATCTTTTTTTTGCATTGTCATTCCCGGCTGGTTTTTCATTAAGCCGGCACGGGAGAGTGCGAGGGCCAATGAAGCCCTCGTCATTCCCGCACGTATTTTCCGCCAAAGGCGGATCAGCCTCAGGCTGAGGCGGGCAGTCACAATTTCGCGGATCCCCGACAAAAAATTTCGGGGATGACAAAAAACAACGTGAGCCATTGCCGTTATTGTCCCGGCTGGTTTTTCATTAAACCAGCACGGGAGAGTGCGAGGGCCAATGAAGCCCTCGTCATTCCCGCATGCAGTAAGCGGGAATCCAGAAGCATATCAAAAATTAGCTTTTTCAAAAAAATGCAGTTATGAATCACGGAGGATAACATGCCGGAAATCCCGCACAAAAGAGGAACGATCCTGATTGTCGATGATGAGCCGAACGTGCTTTGGTTTATCTCCAAGGTGTGTCAGCCGATGGGGTATGAGACGCTTACGGCGGGGAGCGGCCTTGAGGGGCTTAAAGTTGTCCAGGAATGCGGTGCAAAAATCGACATCGTGCTTCTTGATCTCAAAATGCCGGGTATGGGCGGTATCGAGGTGCTGAAATCGGTGCGCAAGTTTCAACCGGAGCTCCCGGTCATCATCCTCACGGCGCTGCATGACAAGCAGGCGCAATGCGAGGCCCTCGGTATCGAAGCCTTCATCAAGAAACCCTACGGCCTCGAGGATTTATATCAGCGTATCGAAGGTGTGATCGAGCGCCGCAACGAGGACCGCAAGGAAGCCGTGGTCGAGCCCGGCATGGAGCCGTCGGCAAAAGTCCTGATCGTCGATGATGAGACCGAGGTGTGCGAGCTTCTGACCCAGGCGCTTACGGAAGATTTCCGTGACGCCCATTATGATGTGAAATGGGTGAGTGATCCGGAAGAGGCGCTGCGCCTGTCATTGAAATTCGAGCCGGATATCGGGATCATCGATATTAAAATGCCGCACATGTGGGGCGATGAGCTGGTGCGGAGGTTCAAAGCCGGGGAGGGCAAGTCGCCGAAGGATTTTGTCGTTTATACGAGTGTCAGCGAACCGGCTGAGCTTGAACGGGCCCGGAAAATCGGGCATAAATTTCTCTCGAAACCTACGGATTTGGAGTCCCTTGCCGAAGTGCTGAAGAAGATCTGCGTACGCCATGGGTTGTTGAGGCGGGTTAAACCGCGCTAGCAAACCACGGATATAAAAGATAGCAAAATGGGCGGAAACTTAGGTATAATTTTGGCGTCACCGAAAGGTAAATTATGAACAAAGAACAACTTAAAGACTTGCTCGACAAGCTGAAAAAGGGATTGTCCGAACTTTACGGAACCCGGCTGAAGGGATTTTATATTTTTGGCTCCTATGCTCGGGGTACGCAAGAACCGGAGTCGGATTTGGATGTTTTAATTCTTCTCAACGACATTGACGACTATAATGCCGAAATTGACTGTACCGGGAAACTAGTTTCGGATTTGTCTTTGCAATATGACCTTTTGATCAGTACTGTTTTTGTGACTTGGAAAGACTGGCAGCATGGTCAAAATCCTTTTCTTCGAAGTGTCCGCCGGGATGTTGTTGCCGCATGAAAGAAGATACCCGCAAATTACTAAACAAGGCTGAGCAAGCGCTCCGGACGGCGCATGCTTTGCTCCAGCTTGCGGATATGGAATTTATTGCGGGGCGCGCTTATTATGCTATGTTTTATATCGCTGAAGCCTTGCTTCATGAAAAAGATCTGGTTTTCAGAAAACACAGCGGCGTCCATGGGGCCTTTGGGAAAAATTTCATTAAAACCGGAGAATTTGATCAAAAATATCATCAATGGATGATTGAGGCTTTCAACAAACGGCTTTTGAGTGATTATACCTTTGATGCGAATATGACTAAAAAAAATGCCGAAGAAATGATTGTTCGGGCTGATGATTTTTTGCGAGCAGCGAAGCACTATCTTTCAAAGTAAAATCCCCCTGCCTTATTATCAGGGCCCTTTGCTTTTCGGTGTATTCTTTAATCTTTACCGATGCACGTTTAAAACAGCGACGGTGAAGTGACAATAAAGAGTTTGGCTTCGATGGAATCGATGTTTTTAATTTTGTGCGGGACGCCGGCATCAAAATAAACCGCTTCATTGGCGTGCAGGGTATGTTTTTTGTTCCCGTAAACAATTTCCAGGGTCCCTGTTTCCAGAAATAGTCCTACCGTTGAATTTTCCCGGAACTGCCATTTTCGTAATTCGTGAAAAGCCTTGATCGTCATGCGTCCCCAGAAAAAATCGCGATGCCCGCGTGCCCGCGGCGTGAAGGTCTGGATGCTCATCCCGTGCTGGGGGTATTCGACGAACCCGCGGTCGCCGTACCCGCAGACGTGAAAATTGCCCGCCTCTTCCGCCATGGCCCGCGCGGCCAGCTGTGAGAATGACACGCCAAGGGCCTCGGCGATCCTGACGAGTTTGTCCGAGGACGGGTCCCGGACGCGCCCCGCAATAATATTATGAAGGTTTTTCTCGTTCAATTTTGCTTTTTGGGCGAGCCGGCTGACGGGAATCGGCTGCCCCGGCGTATCGGATTTTTCCGCGAGAAACGACCGGATGGCCCCGCCCCAGTGGGGTGCACGCCTTGCCGGTTTTGCCGGCCCTTGAGCCCCTAAGTCTTTGCTAATGTCGTCATACATGGAATGAATTCCCGCCGCTCCCTTTGTTTTTTTAATGCGAAAAACGGGTGCGTTTGCCTATTTAGGAAGATAACACCAGGTAATCAGTTTTTCAAATAAATGGTTATTTCTCCTTATAAGAACTTTCCGGACGCCTCTTGCACAGGCTTTTTGAGCCGGTTAAACATGAGGACAAGAGGGGGTGATTCAAAATGATGCCCACATTCAAACATCCGGCAGAAGACAAGCTGAAAGAGGAATTGTCGCGTAAATCCCGTATTCCCCGGAAGTCCTGGAACGCGGAAAACTGTCCGCCGCTCGGGGATGAGGGGGCCTGGACCTTGTTTAAGGCCTATTTCAATAACAAGATGACGGGTATTTTATTTCTTCTGCAATCCCCGCGGCCCGCTTCGGATTCAACGGGAAATCTAAAGGCCATTTTATTTATACAGGACATTTATCATCACATGCTTTGCGGGGAAGCGCAGCGCCGGTACGTGCGGCTGTTTCAATGGCTGCATTTGTTTTTTCTGCGTTATCCGGAAATTAAACCGATGCAAAGGCGCAAGGCTGTCGAATATATCGGAATTTTGTACAAGCTCTTCGGAATGGAATTGAAAATCAATATTTAATCCGGAATCCTGAGAGGGGATTAAAAAGGTCCATCACATGTTCAAACTTCAGCACAATGTCGTCAGTCTCTTATATACGATCAAGGGTCATATTGAGGCGCACCTCGGCCGCTATGAAGAAAAGCGTTTCGGGCCGGGCGAAGACCCGCTGACGCACGCGCATCAGGTAATGCGCAAGATCCACCGCCAGGCCGACAGGGCGCTTGCGATTACGAAGCGCATCAGTCTTGCCATGAAAGCGGAAGACGATTCGGCCGGGGTTATCGGAAAGGCCTCGGTGAAGGAAGTTTGGCGGGAGATGCTGCTGATTTTAGGAAAACGGTATTCTTTCGAGGCCGTTGAAATCATCGAGTATATTCCGGACGACTTCCCTCTGATCCAGTGCCGGAGGAATGACTTGCTCGAAATATTTTATACGCTGGTAAGGAATGCGGTACAGGCCATGTCTGCCGCAAAATCCGGCACAAACAGGAAATTAATAATCCGCGCCAATCTTCAGTATGCTCCGGGGGATCATATTCTTGCGGTGATCACGGTGTCCGACACGGGTCCGGGGATGGAGCGGGAAATCCTGACGAATATATTTGAACCGTTTTTTACAACCAAGGATCCCAAGGAAGGCAGCGGCCTCGGACTTTGTCTTGCCCGGAGCCTGGTCAGGCGCAATGAAGGCACGATTGCGGTCTCAAGCTTTAAAAACTCCGGTACTACGTTTATCCTTAATTTCCGCGTCGCTCCGGCGCCGGAGGGAACGTCTGCCGGCGTCCGTGTCCTTGCCGCATAAATCAGAAAAAACTTCATGACTTGATCCGCGTGCTCTAGAAGCGGTTTCATGAGTCATTCTAAATTTATGGCTCATTGTCATTGCGAGGAGGCCGGAAGGCCGACGAAGCAATCGCCGCAGGAAAACCGGGATTGCTTCGCTCCCTTTGGTCGCTCGCAATGACGGATAAAGAACTTACGCAGACTTATGAAACGGCCTCTAGAATTCGAGGACTAGATGAGAACCGGCTTGAAGGACTTTCGTTGTGGCCATTTGCGTCAATTCGGCGTAAAAGGCGTCGTCGACCCGCGTGATATGGTTCCATCCGGTGTTATCGGGATGGATGGGGTGTAAATCGACGGCGTTGGTGATGATGAGACGGCAGTCTTTGCGCGTTTTTAGAAGCCGGGCAAGAGCCAGCGTTTCATGGCGGGGAATGTGTTCGACGCTTTCGACAAAAATCCACGTGTCCGGAAAATCCGGTGAATTCTGGACTTCGGAAAGATATTTGAACAGAGTCATGTTTAAAAAGCGGATATTGCCGCCGTAGGAGGGAACCGTTTTTTTTGTAAATGTTTCAAGGGTCTTCGTGACTTGTGCCTGCGATGCCGGGGATGGATCGACCGCATCGACTTTCACTCCGCAGGCCAGGTAGAGTGCGGCAAGGGCGCCGAGACCGCAGCCCACGTCAGCCATGTAGCGCGGCTTTCTTGCCGCATGCTGCAAGACTGTCCGGACCTGGTCTTCGAACGTGGTTTCCGGAAAGATTTGCTGCGCCTGCTTAAACGATCCGACGCCGAAACCATAAAGGGCGGCGGACCCCATATCTTCCTTCCGGACGCGGCCCTGAAAATAATCGTAATTTTCAAAACGGACCGTGCCCTCAAGAAAATAAGCCTCCGTATAGTCGGAGAAGTTGCGGGCCCCGTCCGCACGCTTTTTTATTTCAATGTTTCCCCGCGGGGGATGTCCCGGGCGTCCGGCAGGGTTATTGGAACGGACATAACGGAGGTAATACACCGGAGGCGGGGCCGCCCAGCGGTTGAGGCTGTAATAAAACAGGACCCAATAATAATAAGCCTTCCTTGAAACCGGTATTAAAACGTCGTAACAGCGGCAGAGAAACCGGTAAAGGGGCGGTACATGGCGCAGATAATTTTTTATTTTTTCAAGGGCATGCATAAATAAATTAAACATTACCGGTACTGCCGGAACAAGGGTTGAGACTATTCAGAACCTAATACCTGTTTCGCAAAGAACCGGTAAGGAATCAAATGTTATTGTGCCAGCTGGTCGAGCAAGGCCTGGCGTTTTTCCGCTTCGGCGCGGATGTCGCCGACCTTGTCCTGCAGCTGTTTAGAGGTCTGATCGTAGCCGTCGAGCGGGTTCTGAACACCGGCCGCCGGGGGTGTCGTACCTGCGGCCGTTGCCGCAGAGCCCGGAATAACGTTTGAAGGCTTTGCGCTGCCGGAACTGAACAGGGGATGCAGGGCGTTCTCGCGGCGGACTTGTTCGATGTAATTGGTGATGGGATTGCTTGTCAATTGCTGCGAGGAGTCAATTTTTGATTTCGGAATGGCGGTAATAATGCCTTTGTAATTGAGCCGGATCTCGCTTTGCGTTTCCTGGACGAGCTTGGCCTCGAGCGTTTGCCCGGTTTTGAGGACGACCTTCAGCAGCGGTTCTTTTTCCGGCTGCGGTGCATAATATTTGAAATTTTCCGGATGAAACTTGTGCCCGGTCAGGGTCAGCCCCAAAAAGCCCAATCCCAGGGCCGCGGCAATAATGAGAATCAATCGCATCATGACTTTTCCTCCTGTTGCATCGTCAAGATTGAAGTGACGAGGTATTTAATTTAACCGCACAATGCCGCGTACCTGTTAACTGATCTTTTGCAAAATGGCCGGCGCCCATAGGGGACAGGCAGCGAAGTATTGCCTGTCCCCTATGGGAAGCACGCTGCCGACTGGCCATTTTGCAAAGGTCCTGTATTAAAACAGGATTGACACGGTGCTTGATGATCGCGGTCGTCTTTTGATTTTTGCAGAACGCGCTTCATAGAGCACGGGCTGTGTCCGCGGTGTACGGTGATGCGCCTTAGGATGATTTGCGCCTTGCGGTTCCTGCCGGGACGGCCATACGGCGTGCAAACCGGACCGGAAACGGGGCTTTATTCCTTCGGCCGTCCGCGGGCCTTCCTTTAACGGAAGGCTCACGGCGCAACGTAATAGGCGGAAAAAACGGTCAAATCTGTTTTAAAGTCGAAATATTGCGGTCAACGAGGAGGGCTGTGAGGCCGATACAAAAATGTGCTTTTAAATGGGATCAATGTCTCAAGCCCGCGTGTGTGTCCGCATGGAACTCTCTAAAACCAGGCAGCAAGTGACCGTTTATGCCCTGATCGCAGTTTTTGCCGGGCTTATTTGGATCCTGCACTTGGCCGCGGGAATGACGTATCCCATTCCGTGGTTTGACGAGGGCTGTTACCTTTTTCCGGCATACTCTTTCGCCAAATTCAATACCTTCCTTGGGCCTCTTTTCGGCCCCAAGATCGATACGATCCTGATGCCGCCGTTTCATACGGCGCTGATGGGCGTACTTTTTAAAATCTCAGGATTTTCGCTCGCCGCGGCGCGTCATGCCTCGGGCATTTTCATGATAGCGAGTTTTGTTCTTACAGCCCTGGCCCTCAAAAATTATTTTCCAAAGTATGCCGTGATCGTTTTGTGCGGATTGTTTTACACCAACCGGTTTTTTATTATCACGGGTAATAATGCGCGCATGGAAAGCCTGGTGCTTTTGGCAGCGGCCGCCGGTTTTTATTGCTTGCAAAAAAATCGCGACATCAAGGGCCTGGCCTGTCTTGCACTGATTCCGGTGATTCATCCGGCAGGGAGCCCGATTTTTCTGGCCGGGGTTTTCTATTACCTGCTTAAGCCCGCGCTGGGTCTTGCGCGTCAGCCGGTCCGGACCCTGAGCGCCTCCGACAAAATATTTGCGGCCGCCGCCGTGCTGGTCTGGTTTGCGACATGGCTGTATCTGGTTAACCATGTTTCTGCGGTCCGGTCGGGGCTGCTTGACGTCCAGGTGGCCCGCAAGCTGGGCCGCAATGTTTTTGCCGCGCTTTTTCACCGTCAATATTTTACGGCGCTCATGTTTATGGGGTTCACGGCCCTGGTCATTGCGGTGCATGACCGCAGAAGTTTTCTTCTGCTGCTCTTTGCGGCCGGAGCGTGGAGCATTTACAAAATCGGGCAGGAGCTTTGGTACGATATTTATGAGGCCTATGCCCAGCTGTTGTTTTCTGTACTGGTCCTTCATGCCGGCCGCCTGCTGATCGAGCGTTCGCAAATGTTTGCGCGCACACTGATGAAAAATTCGGCGGTTTGTGTCCTCGTTTTTTTTACGGTCTTCTGGAACTTTCAGCAGACGATGATCGTAAATCCGCTTGCGGGGCGCGTTTATTGGAACTGGTACGGCATGCATTTTCAGGACGGGACGCGGTATCTGGACACCGAAGATGTGCGCGTTGCCGAAGGCATCATCAAAAAACTTGAAAACGAACGGACGGGGGAAATTGTCGTGCGCTTTTATCCCGGCGGCGATGCACTTTTATTTTCTCACATTGTACAAGGCCGCGTCCGGATCGAGTATCCGTTCATTGCGGACTTCGACCGGGTGGATTTGTCGGTCTTTCATTTTTCAAAATACAACCCTTGGAACAACGATCAGTTCGAAGCGCTCAAGGCGCTTAATGTCGGTCCTGGTAAAGTCGTGGCGCGCGAGAAGAACGCGACGGAGAAGTGGCTCTATGTTCTAGGATAGCCGCCGCGGAATATTGCGGCGGTGACGGAACAGATTCCAACATCAACTCACTCCGCGGCGGTCTTTTTTTTAGCTGCGGTGTGCCCCAGCCGGTCTGGCGGCGAGTTTTTCATTCAGCGGGCCAGGAAACAACTCGTCAAAACCGCTTAGGGCGATGACGGCCACGATGTTGCGGTGTTCGAGGCCGTTCAGGCTTTTGTCCGGCAGGGTTGAGGGAATGAGCCCTCTTTTAGGATCAAACGCGGCGGCCAGATATTTTTGCACGCGCCGGACGACGGGATGGTTCTTTTGTCCCGCGAGTTTAAAACATATGGCCAGTTCCGCCAGGAGGTCGGGGTTGGTGCGGGCTTCGATGGTGTCGTAATGCCCGGCAAAATATTCCAGGACCCAGGCGTGCTTGGCCGCGTCCGGCTTCCTTTGATAAAACTGCGAATCCGCAATGATGAAGTGCGTCAGCCCGTAAATTTTGTTGAGGTAAGCCGTTTTATCCAGGGAAGCGTCTGCGGCATCCGGGAAAGCTTGTTTGAATGCCCGGGTGAATGGATCCTCATAGTCCGCAATGCCGAGAAATTTTAAATAAAACACTGCGTTGACCGTGTGCGATGCGTCGCTCAGGATGTTTCCGGGGTCGAACAAATAGTCTTCAAATGGAAGGCTGCGAAACCAGGCCATGGCGGTCTCGTAATTTTCATGCAGGGCGCTTTTGTCCAGCCCGTAGCTTTTTACCTGAAAGGCCCTGAAAAGAAGCCGGTTTGCGAACAGCATGCCGCGCCATTTTTTGCGGTGTGCGATGCGGCGCAGGATTTTTTCAGAGGCGTTGGGCGAGGGGGTCAGGAGCCGGTCTTCGCGCGCGCGGACGAATTCCGCGTTTTGCAGATTTTCGGCCTGGATCCTGAACGTCTGTGCGAGTGTCACGGAATATTTCCGGAGGGGGACGCGATAACGCGGTTCGCCCGAAATCCGGTAAAGTCTTTCATAAAAATGCCCCAGGCGGTAATGGTTGAGCTCGCTTGAACGGGACTCAAAAGTTTCGATAATGGATTGGACGATTCCAGGGTAGTTTTCCGGCGGCGGCGTCCGGGTACAGGCGAACATCAAAACGGCGCAAAGAAAAAAAATGACGGGTTCCACAATTTTTTTTGGGGAGGGATCAGGGACGGTTTTTGCAGCGGGGACCGCGAAGCCGTCTTCGCGCATCCAGATGTCGAGAACGTGATTTTCAGGGGCCGTGATGTTCAATGCTGCGCGGCCTTTGTCCATGGACGTTTTCGGCCAGCTGACGGCATTCTGGATTTTGGAATAAAATCGGTCGGAGGAATCCGTTTCATTAAAAGGATCGTTGCTGAAGGTTTCGACGGCTGAATTTTCCGGAAGTCAGGCCCGGTTCTTTGACGTAGGAAGACGGCTTTTATTCTATAGGCCGCCGATACCCGGCTCAAGCTTAATTTAGACCATCGGTTAGGTTGATCGCGATCCGGCAGGAGGCGCTATGACCCGCTACTTTATAAGAGGCTTGATCGCAAAGGAATGTGGGTGTTATACTTATCCGCTTTATGCGGAATAAGCGGGTCGAGTGCTTTAGAATCAGAGCAGCTTTCCTTATTGAGTATGGGCCTGTGTGACCGTTACCTTGAGTTGCGGTAAACCCTGAGCAAGAGGAGGCCACAATGCGGAGCCGGGATATCCTTGCAAGTAAGGGATCAAAAGTGTGGTGTGTGCGCGAAAACGCGACGATCCATAATGCCCTCGAGATGCTGACCAGCCGCAAGATCGGCGCCCTGGTCGTGCTGGACAAAAAGGACCGCGTTTGCGGGATTATTTCGGAGCGCGATATTTTGCACGCCTGCCATGCGGACCGCAAAAATTTTGACCGGCTGCCGGTGAAGGACGTAATGTCGCGCCCGGTGCAAACGGTCAAATCCGACGACTCGATTGATTATCTAATGGAAGTTATGACAAACAAGCGGGTCAGGCACCTTCCGGTGGTGGACGACGGCAAACTTCAGGGGATTGTGTCCATCGGCGACGTTGTCAAGGCGCGCCTCAATGAATTGACGGATGAAAACAAGCAGTTGACGGACTACATGTTTTTCCAATGACCCTCCGTAAGCTCCGGCGAATCAGCGGCTAAATTTATGAATTTAAAAAAACAAAATCAAAGGGGTCTCTATGACCCCCGTTACGAGCACGATGCCTGCGGTGTCGGTTTTGTGGCGCACATCAAGGGCAAAAAGTCCCACGAGATTATCGAGCAGGCCATTACGGTACTGAGAAACCTCGATCACCGCGGCGCCTGCGGCTGCGAAGTCAATACCGGCGACGGCGCCGGCATCCAGATCCAGAAACCCCACGCTTTTTTCCGGAAAGTCTGCAAGGACACCGCCGTTCAAATTCCGGAAAATGAAAACGACTACGGTGCGGGCATTGTGTTTCTTACACCGGTTGAAAAAGACCGGCGCTCGGCCGAAAAAGTTATCGAAAAAATCACGGCCGAAGAGGGCCAGGAATTGCTCGGCTGGCGCGATGTGCCGACCGACGGCCGTTCGCTTGGGCCGAGCGCGAAGTCTAAAGAACCGTTTGTGCGCCAGATTTTTATCCGGCGCAACCCCGCGAGCAAGGACGCGCTGGCGTTTGAGCGCAAATTGTATCTGATCCGCCGCCGTGCGGAAAACGCGCTGCGCGGGGCGGAGAAATCCGCGGGCGGGGAATTTTTCTACATTCCGAGCCTTTCATGCCGCACGATGATTTATAAGGGAATGCTGCTGACCGAGCAGGTCAAAAGTTTTTATCCCGATTTAAATGACCCTGACATGGTCAGCGCGCTTGCGCTCGTGCACTCGCGTTTCAGCACCAACACATTTCCGAACTGGGACCGTGCCCAGCCTCTGCGTTATATCTGTCACAACGGGGAAATCAACACCCTGCGCGGCAACGTCAACTGGATGCACACGCGTCAGGCGCTATGCGCCTCGCCGCTTTTCGGCGACGACATCAAAAAACTTTTGCCTGTCATCGACGAGGACGGCAGTGATTCGGCCATGTTTGACAATTGCCTGGAATTTTTGACGCTTGCAGGCCGTTCGCTGCCGCATGCCGTGATGATGATGATCCCGGAGCCCTGGTCAGGGCACGAAAGCATGAGCGACGAGAAGAAGGCTTTTTATGAATATCACGCTTGTCTGATGGAGCCGTGGGACGGCCCGGCCTCGATTGCGTTTACCGACGGCGTTCAAATCGGCGCCGTGCTGGACCGTAACGGCTTGCGCCCGTCGCGCTATTACGTCACCAAAGACGACCTTGTGATCATGGCGTCCGAAGTCGGCGTGCTGGACATCGATCCTGAGCGCGTGATTAAAAAAGGAAGGCTGGAGCCGGGCCGCATGTTCCTCGTGGACACGAAGGAAGGGCGCATCATCGCCGACGAGGAAATCAAAGCCAAAATCGTCAAAGAACACCCCTACCGCCAGTGGCTCAATCAGAATCTCATAGATCTGAGTTCCTTGCCCGGAGCGCCCCATGTTTTCGAGCCGGACCACAAAACTGTGCTGCAGCGCCAAAAGGCGTTCGGCTATTCCTTTGAGGATTTGAAGGTGCTTATGGAACCGCTTGCCCGCGACGGCGTCGAGGCTGTGGGCTCCATGGGCAATGACTCCCCGCTGGCGGTGCTCTCGAACCATGCACAGCCGCTTTATAATTATTTCAAACAACTGTTCGCCCAAGTGACCAATCCCCCGATTGATTGCATCCGCGAAGAAATCATTACGTCGACCATCACAACGGTCGGGGCCGAGCGCAACCTGCTCCGGCCCGAACCGGAAAGCTGCCGCGCGATCAAATTGCTCAGACCGGTCCTTTCCAACGAGGATTTCGAAAAACTGCGCCACGTCGATCACGCCCATTTTAAATCCGTGACCCTGCCGATTCTTTATGACCCTAAAACCGGCGGCAAGGGACTGGAGGCGGCGCTGAAAAAATTGTTTCAGCTCGCAAGCCGTTCGATCAAAAATGGCCACAATATCCTGATTCTTTCTGACCGCGGCATTGACGCCGCAAAAGCCGCGATTCCGGCATTGCTCGGTGTTTCGGGGCTGCATCATCATTTGATCCGTGAAGGCACGCGCACCAAAGTGGGGATTGTGCTTGAGTCCGGCGAACCGCGCGAAGTGCATCATTTCGCCGTGCTGGCCGGATACGGCGCCGGGGCCGTCAATCCGTACCTGGCCTTCGAATCGCTCGATGACATGATCCGCCAGGGCATGCTGAAGGGCGTTGACCATAAGACCGCAGTGAAGCATTTTACGAAGGGGATTGCCAAAGGCGTCGTAAAAACGATGTCCAAAATGGGAATTTCAACCGTGCAAAGTTATTGCGGCGCCCAGATTTTTGAGGCCGTCGGGTTGAATAAAAAAGTCATCGATAAATATTTTACGTGGACGTCTTCGCGCATCGAAGGCATCGGCATGGATGAAATCGCCGAAGAAGTCCGCCGGCGCCACGAAAATGCGTTTCCGCCGCGGCCCGTGGCCGACGTCCGCGCGCTGTCTTCGGGCGGCCAGTATCAGTGGCGCCAGGACGGGGAATACCATCTTTTCAACCCGACCACGATCCACAGCCTTCAGCGCGCGACCCGCGAGGGGGATTACGCCGCATTCAAGGTCTATTCCGGCGCCGTGAACGAACAGTCGAAACACCTATGCACGCTGCGCGGGCTGATGGAGTTTAAATATAAGGAAGGACAGCCGGTCCCGATCGAGCAGGTTGAACCGGCCTCCGAAATCATGAAGCGTTTCAAGACGGGCGCGATGTCTTACGGATCGATCAGTAAGGAGGCGCATGAAAGCCTTGCGATCGCGATGAACCGCATCGGCGGCAAAAGCAATACGGGTGAAGGCGGCGAAGACCCCGCCCGTTATACGCTTGAAGCAAACGGGGACTCCAAAAACAGCGCGATCAAGCAGGTGGCTTCGGGGCGTTTCGGCGTCACGAGTCTTTATTTGACGCAGGCGCGCGAACTGCAGATCAAAATGGCCCAGGGGGCAAAGCCCGGCGAGGGCGGCCAGCTGCCGGGAACCAAGGTTTATCCCTGGATCGCGAAAGTCCGCGGGTCCACGCCCGGGGTGGGGCTGATTTCTCCGCCGCCGCACCATGACATTTATTCGATCGAAGACCTGGCGCAGCTCATTCATGATTTAAAAAACGCAAATCACCGTGCGCGCATCAGCGTCAAACTTGTCGCGGAAGTCGGCGTAGGCACG
>Ga0154334_1102_pt2 | contig 14037 bp, 14 predicted proteins | sample RifGroA2_FD_115862 | JGI IMG/M metagenome (GOLD analysis project Ga0154334, IMG submission 115862) | Omnitrophica bacterium GWA2_52_8 | reverse complement strand
CCGATCGTAATATCAATCGTATAATTACGGTGCTGAAGCGCGCGGCGCGCCTTGGGAATATTGATGGCCTTGAGTTTTCCGTTATGCACCAGCATCACATCCCCGAACAGGATATTCAAACTGTTCAGGCTCAAGCTCACTCCGCTGGCTCCGATAGCCGCAACGATGCGCCCCCAATTCGGGTCCGCACCGGCCAGCATGGTTTTAAAAAGCATCGAGTTGGCGATCTGCCGGCAGGCCTTTTCGGCCTCCGTCGGATTGACGGCCCCTGAAACCCGCAAGGTACAGACGTGCGTCACGCCTTCCCCGTCCTGGACCATCCTGTGGGCCATCATGCGGCAGACTTCTGAAAGCACGTCCCGGAACATGCGGTAATCCCGGTCCACCTTATGAATCGCAGGCGCCCCGGCTTGACCGTTGGCCATGATCAGCACCATATCATTGGTGCTCTGATCGTTATCAATCGCCATTTTATTAAATGAATCATCAACCGCATGCCGCAGTGCGCGTCTCAATAACGGTTTTGTAATCATCACATCGGTTGTGATAAAGCACAACATGGTCGCCATATTCGGATGGACCATGCCCGCCCCCTTTCCGTTGGCCCCGATCGTGACCCGCTTGCCGCCGAGACGAAACGAAAGCGCCAACTCTTTCACGGCAAGGTCCGTTGTCATGATCCCTTTCGCCGCGGCCCGGCCCCCGTCCTTGGATAACCGCTTCACCAGCTTTGGAATCGCCCGCTTAAAACGCGTTATCGGAAACGGAACGCCGATCAGTCCCGTTTGAGCGATCAAAATTTCATCCTGCCCGACCTTCAGAAATTGCGCCAATTCGGCGACCGATTCCTGAACCGCCGCCTTTCCTTTCAGCCCGTTGACACAATTGGCATTTCCGCTGGACGCCAAAATGGCATGGTGGCGCGAAGACCGGATGGCTTTCATCGACTGTAAGACCGGCCAGGCTTTGACGCGGTTAGTCGTAAAGGTCGCCGCGGCAACGCACGGCTTTTTCGAATAAATCAATGCCGTATCAAACTTCCGCCTGTTCTTTTTGATCCCCGAATGCATCCCGCTGGCAAAAAATCCGAGAGGCGTTGTCACACCGCCGCCGCGCCGCTTGTCCCACAAAATCTTCATGCTTCCACTCCTTCTTCTTCCCTGAAACCGCACCGGATATTCATATTTTGAACGGCTTGTCCGGAAGCCCCTTTGACCAGATTATCAATCGCACTGATGACCGTGACCCGCTGGCTTTCCGGATCGGACCAAATCCCGAGATCGCAGTAGTTCGTATTTTGCACCGCCTTCAAGGATGGATATTCTCCCGGAGGCAAAAGCCGCACAAAGGGCTCTGGGGCATACTGCCGTTCAAAAGCCCGGTAAACTTTTTCGGCGGAAATATTCTTTTTCCGCTTGGCATAAACCGTCGCCAAAATGCCGCGGTTAACCGGAAGCAAATGCGTCGTGAGGCAGACATTCATACGCTTGCCGTTGACATCACTCAGCACCTGGTCAATTTCCGGAGTATGCTGATGTTTTCCGACTTTATAAGCAAAAAAATTCTCATCCACTTCACAAAACTGTGCGGAGGCGGTGAGTTTTTTTCCCGCCCCGCTGACGCCCGATTTGGCATCGATGATCACATCCGCGGGATCCACGAGCCTGCTTTTGACCAGCGGATAAAGGGCCAGCAGCGCCGCCGTGGGATAACAGCCCGGATTCGCAATCAAATCCGCAGACTCTATTTTCTCCCGGTAAATCTCGGGCAGGCCGTAAACCGCCTTTGCCAAAAGTTCCGGAGCCCCGGGACGTCCGCCGTACCACCGAACATAATCCGCCGCGCGTTTAAGGCGGAAGTCCGCGGACAAATCAATTACAATTTTCCCGGCCCTGAAAAACGTCCGGCCGGCGGCCGCCGCTTCCATGTGCGGAAGGCACAAAAAAACGACATCCGATTTTCGCGCAACTTCGCCCAATCCCGATTTCCGGATCACCGCATCAAATCCGGGAGGCAGTTCGGGTGCCAGCTGCCTGACCGGAATCGGTTTTGCCTGCCGCGTAGTCAGGCAAGCCAATTCGACGCGCGGGTGACAGCGCAAAATTTTAATCAATTCGATTCCGGTATAACCGGTCGCGCCCACCACCGAAACTTTAATCATTTTCTTTCCTGCTCCTGACCGAACCAGAATTTTTTCCGCTCCGCCGGCTGCGGCTGTTTCGACCGCAAACTCTACGGACGAAAAATCCGAAAAGAGGCGTTATTATAAGAAAGGCCCTTATCTTTTGTCAATTTGCGTTACACACCTTTTGGGGCGCCGGACGCGGTCTTCCGCCGCCCGGACGGCCTGCGTTTGCTTGACAAAGCAGCGAAAAGCATCTATCTTCTTGAACCATGCGGAAAAAAACCCATCCGGATCCCGTACTTCGGGCTCAAAAAGAACTGCGCCTGCCTTTCAGAAGAAGCGCTCTCCTGAAAGCGGCCCTGATCCATCCGTCTTACCGCAACGAAAACCGCTGCGGCAAACTTGAAAATTTTGACCGCCTTGAATTTTTCGGCGACTCCATACTCAACTACGTCGTCTGCCTGAAACTTTTCGAATCTTTCCCGGATTCCGACGAAGGTTTTTTAAGCCGGCTCCGCTCCATCCTTGTTTCCCGGAAAATTCTCTCGCGGATCGCAAAAAAAATCAGGCTCTCTCGCCATATCCGTCTGGGGCGCAGCCTTCAACACGATAAAAGCGCGCTTAAAAATAAAATTCTGGCGGACAGCCTGGAAGCGCTGATTGCCGCTTATTATTTCGACCGCGGAATCAAAAAAACATCCCATTGGATCCTGAAACTTTATGACGGTCTTTTTAACGCCCGTAAACTTTTAAGAATCGATCCTAATCCTAAAAGCACGCTCCAGGAAATCGCTCAAAAAAACTGGCAATGCCTTCCGGTCTATGCCAGTGAAATCACGTCGCGCGGCATTCAAACTGTTGTGTCGATCGGCGCCGCCCGCAAAGCCACGGCCGCGGCTAAAACCAAACGCGATTCCGAAGAAAAAGCGGCGCGGCATCTGATCCAAAAAATACGTCAGGAACTCTTGGCGCGCTCCAAAAGAAGATCTTCCTCAGGCAAAAAGCTGTCAAAAGTTGCGTAAGCGCTCCCCTTGAACCACATTTTCCTGTATTTCGGAAGCAGTACCGGATCCGGCTGAATTTCGGGCCGGGTGAGCGGACCCGAAATCAAAATCGGCACGGGCCCCAGCACGGGTTCTTTTTGGCTCAGCAAATCCTGACTCGAATTCAGCAGCAGTTTTTTGGTCAAGGACGAGCTCAAAAACGCATTGGCACGGTAATTCAAAAATCCGTCAAGGGTGATGTGTCCATTGCCTCTGAGCGAGATCTCGCTTGATTTCAGCACCAGGTTCTGCGTTTCAACCTTGCCTTCATCAATCGTAAATTCACCCCGGATATCGCCGAAAACCGTGCGGCCCCGCACTTCGGCTTCAAGCAGTTCCAAATCCGCAATCTCCGATAGCGCGCTGACAAGGTCCACGGTCGCAACTTCACCGTTTGTGACCGAAAGTTCGCCGGTCCCTTTGAACGAAGTCCGTAATTTTTCAAGCGTGACGCCATGCCCCTTGCCGCTCCAGCGCAAAAAAAGGTTACCCGCCATCGGCACAGGATCGCGGTCCTTAAAATAACGCGCCAGATTCAAACGGTCGACTTCCATCGACCCATGCACGAGCGGCGGCTTGTTTTCAAAATTAATGCCCCCCGAAGACTTCACCGCCCCGCCGAATGCTTCAAATTTAAAAACGGGCATTTCCCATAAATTGCCTTTGCGCTTAAATTGCATCTCAAAATTCTCAAGCACGGCCTCCGGAGGGAGGATCCGCAATAACCAGGATTCCAATTGGCGGATGGCCTCTTCCGCAACGGGCGGGAGAACATCCGCCTGATAATTTCTCAGCGCTTTGAAAAAGGATTGATAGGCCAATGCCGGTGACCGAAGCGCCCCCTCCAAAATAGGGGTCTCTCCGGACGGATAAACCGTCAACTCGGCCTCCACTTCGGAACCGGCGGCCTCAAACCTAACTTGCTTGGCCCTGAGCCCGAGCTTGCCGTAATCGATCGAAGCATAAATGTTTTTGATACTTGCTTCCTGCGCCGCATTCAAAACATTGATGCGCTCGAGCGTCAAATTCAGCATCGGTTCCGCTTCACTCAGACGTGTCAAATCGCCTTTAAAATTGGCGAGGACCTTCAGGTCTCCCTGCAGCTTGTTGTTTTTGAGCGGCAGGATCATGGCTTCCCAGCCTGAAACGGGAAACTTGTTCGAAATAATATTCACCTGCCCCTGGCCCGTCGACAGGGCCAGTTCGCTAAACGTCCCTTTTGCGACGGCTTTTTCAAACTTAAGCGAGAAGTCGCCGCTGAGCGTCTTGCCTTCTTTCAGCAAAAAATCGAACGACGAGTCCAGCGGGACATTTCTTTCTTTGGAAAAATATCCGGCGTATGACAACAACATGTCATATAAATTCCAGTTACCGTTAATGGTCAAATGGTCCATGGGTCCGTTCAAAGACATTTCCATCTGGCTTTGGCCGGAAAAACCGAGATTCAGCGGGATTACCCGCTGAAAAGGAAGATAGTATTGGGGAATGTTTTCGACGCTCAAATCGCCCACACGTACCAGCATATCCCGCAATTCCTTGGTCTCGGGGTAAATCCAACCCGTTGTCTCAAAATGTCCGAACGGCATTTCCAGCTTGCTTTGAAGCACCTGGATCTCCCCTTTCAGCGGCTCATAGCGAAACTGCGCCCCCCATGAAACATTGAGCTCAGGCGAGCGCATGAGGTTGCCGTCCTGAAAAGTGCGGTAAACAAATTCATGGGAGGCCATTTGCGCCGCGCACCGCAACCATTGGCTGCCGGGTTCCTTTTCCATATCCAGGCTGCCTGACATCATGCCGCCTTCGACCCCGACTTCAAATATTTTTTCCAAATGGGGTTGAAAAGACTTCAGCGGCATATTCTCAAGTTCAAAATGCATCTGCTGAAGCTCGGCAAAAGACAGCCAGGTATCCGACGGGTTAAGCTGCAGCCGCAAAAAACCGCGAATCACGCCGGCATTGCCTTCCAGGTCCCCCGAAAGATCGATCCTCATCGGTTTGCGCCATGCAAGACGGCTGACTTTGATTGTCAAATGCTCTAAATTAAATTCGGGAGAGTTTTCAAGGCCCGGAAAACGGACGACCAAGCTGGCGTCCAGGATTTTGATCCGGAGCGTTTCCAGCTGGCCCCAAAGGGCTGAGAAAATCTTCAGATAAATCCGGATTTCCTCGGCTTCAAGCGTGCTGAAATGATCACTGGGCAGACCCAACCGCACTTCCCTCAAAACCAGCGCCGGCCACGGGAAATACTGAATGCGTACGTCCTCGTAGACAGGCGCCGCATGGGTCACTTTTTCAATATCGGCGGAAATTTGCGCGATGATTTTTTCGGGATTAAGTCTTAAAACGGCGATCGCAGCGGCGCTCGTCAGAAATACGGCACCCAGTGCGGCCATAGCGAAAAGAAAAACTTTTGTCCGACTCATCACTCAACTTATTGATTGAAGGGTTGCCGTTGTGTGCCCGGATCATAAAACAAGCCTTGGTGTCACCGGGACGCTGAATATTTTGTCATGAAACGGGGGCTGCTGCTTCGGGGAGGTGAAAACCGGCAAACAACCCGGCTCACGGCACTTGTTGTCGTATTTAAGATGCGGAAGAGGTCCCGCCGACCGGCGAGTAGTTGTAATCCTCGAGAAATGCCGCGCATCCGGTCAAGGCTGCCAAAAAAATGCCGAGAGCAATCAATACAAACGCTTGCTTCATTAACGTTTCGTATATTGAAAGCTGCGGCGCGCCCCTCTGCGGCCTGCTTTCTTTCGTTCCTTCTCGCGAGGATCACGCGTCAGCATGCTCTCCTTGCGGAGGCCCGGTCTCAAATTCTCGTCGTATTGTACCAAGGCACGGGAAATACCGAGCTGAATCGCTCCTGCCTGACCGGCGATCCCCCCGCCATGAACTTTAGCGCGGATTCGAAATTGATCCTCAAGCTTCGAGGTTTTCAGCGGCCGTTCTACAAGTTCAAGCAAACGCGAACGCTTGAGATAATCCGCAGGCGCTTGACCATTGACCGTGAATCCCTTTTGTCCGTGCATCATCCATACCCGCGCAACGGCTGTTTTCCGGCGGCCGGTTCCATAAAAAACTTTTGCTTTGTCCATAACGTTACACTTCCATCGGAATAGGTTTGAGAGACTTTTGATTATGTTGGGCGCCGGCAAAAACCATGACGCGGGTACGCATCTTCTGCCCGATCCGGTTTTTCGGAAGCATGCGCCATACGGCCCGCAGAATAATTTCTTCGGGTTTTTTCGTCATTAAATCTTCAAAAGTATAAGTTCTTAAGCCGCTGGGATAGCCGGTGTAATGCGTATAAATTTTTGTTTTATTTTTTTTACCCGTCACCAGGATCTTTTCCGCATTGATCACAATAACCTGATCGCCGACAATCTTGTCTTTGCAGAAAAACACTTTCTCTTTTCCGATAATGACGGAAGCCACCCGCGTCGCAAGACGGCCGAGAGTCTTCCCGGCGGCGTCTACAATGTAAGTCTTTTTGTTGAAATCTTTTTCTGTAGCTTCATAAGTTTTCATGACAGTTCCGATCCAGAGTGAAAAAAGTCCGCAGAGTATATCAAATAGCTCCCCTTCTGTCAAAAAGTTATCCCAAGGCCGCTTTAATGCGGTCTTACAGGGGGTCCTAATGGGTTGCGGGAACACCGCCAAAGCCCTCTTTCACCCTTGATCAATAGCGAACTTCCGTAAGCACCAGCCCCTTGGCGGGCACGGCCGCCCCGGCATGCCGGCGGTCCCCGGAGAGAAGGATTTTCCCGATATCCCCGGCCCGCCTTTTTCCCGTCCCAACCTCAAGGAGCGTGCCCACCATGTTCCGCACCATATGATTAAGAAAACCATCAGCCTGAAACCGGATCCGGATGAACGGGCCGCTTTTGAGAATGACGGCCTTTTTCAAAGTCCTGACGGTTCCGCGCTTTCCCCGCTCTCCGCGCTCCAGCCCCTGCGCACCGCAAAATGCCTTAAAATCATGCCGCCCCGTAAGTGCGCACACCGCCCGCCGCATGGCTTTTAAATCAAGGACGCGGTTGAAATGATAAACATCCGGCGGCAAAAGCGGCGACCGGACCTCTTGATTCCAAATCCGGTATTCGTAAGTCTTATCTTTAACATCGTAGCGTGCGTGAAATCCTGCAACTTCCTCCGTCACCTGCCGGACCGCGATGTCCCGCGGCAGAAAATGATTCATCCCTTTGAGGATTTGATCCGAGGTCCTAAAGGTTTTGATTTTTAAATTGACGACCTGATGGACAGCGTGGGCGCCGGTGTCGGTCCGGCCGCTGGCAGCCGTGATCTTGATTTTGCGGTTAAAAAAACGAGAGGCCGCTTCTTCAAAGGCGGCCTGGATGGTCGCCTGTTTTTTCTGGCGTTGGAACCCGAAGTAACGGGAACCATCATACTCGAGAACAAACTTGAGATTGCGCATGCCTTACGACGGTTTCCGGGCCCAAATTTCGGCGATCTGGACGGCATTCAAGGCCGCGCCTTTCCTAAGCTGGTCCCCGCTGACAAAAAGGGCCCAGCCTTTAGAGTTCGCCGGATCGCGGCGCAAACGCCCGACCAAAATATCATCCCCGTGAGAGGCTTCGATCGGCATCGGAAAATAATTCTTCTGGCGGTCATCCACGAGCCGCACTCCCGGTGCGCCGTCCAGCACGCTGCGAACTTGATCCAGACTCACCTGCTTTTCGACTTCCACATAAAGCGCCTCGGAATGCGCCCGGAAGACCGGCACCCGGATGGTTGTCGGAACCACTTGCAGGGTATCGTCATGAAAAATCTTTTTGGTTTCGCGGATCATTTTGACTTCTTCTTCGCAAAACCCGTCCTCCATGACCTTGCTGTTGTGCGAAAAAAGATTAAACGCGATTTGATGCGGGAAAACCTCCTTGACGGGCGGACGGCCCGCAAGAATTTCATGCGTCTGCTTTTCAAGTTCCTGCATGGCTTTCGCACCGGCACCGCTCGCCGATTGATAGGTCGCGGCGACGATCCGGCGGATATGAGCCAAACGGTGAATCGGGAAAAGCGGCACGAGCATGATAATCGTCGAGCAATTGGGATTTGCAATCACACCCTTGTGTTTAAAGATATCTTCGGGATTAATTTCCGGGATGACCAGCGGAACTTCGGGATCCACTCTGAAAGCACTGGTGTTGTCCACCACAAGCGCACCCGCCTTGATCGCACACGGCACCAGCTCACGGCTGACCGAACCGCCCGCGCTTGAGAGCACGAGATCGATATTTTGAAACGAGGCCGGCCCTGCTTCCTCAATGGTATATTCCGCGCCGTCAAATGACACTTTTTTCCCCGCCGAACGGCCGGATGCCAGCAACTTCAAACGTGCCAGCGGAAACTTCCGTTGTTTGAGGATTGTCAAAAACTCCTGCCCCACCGCGCCCGTAACCCCGAGAACCGCAACATTGAATTTTTTCATTTTCCGATCCTTCCGCAGACCAAATCGCCAATTTCCGAGCAGCTCACGCACCGCTGCCCCGGCTCGGCAATGTCGGCCGTCCGGTGTCCTGCGCGCAAAACATCCCGGACCGCTTGTTCGATTTCGCGCGCAATTTCATGAAGTTCAAAACTTGTTTCCATCATCATCGCAATCGATAGAATCGAGGCCAGAGGATTGGCCATGTTTTTTCCGGCAATGTCCGGGGCCGACCCGTGCACAGGCTCATAGAGCGCGTATTTTCCCCCGACGGACGCGGAAGGCAGCATCCCGATGGACCCGGTGAGCATCGCACATTCGTCGCTGAGAATATCGCCGAATAAATTGCCGGTAACAATCACATCAAATTGCCCCGGATTTTTAATCACTTGCATCGCGCAGTCATCAATGTAGCGGTGGTCCAGCGTCACATCCGGAAACTCCGCATGCACGGCCGTAGCGGTCTTGCGCCAGAGCCTGCTGACTTCAAGCACGTTGGCTTTGTCGACGGACGTCACATGCCGGCGCCTGCGGCGTGCGAGTTCAAAGGCCTTGCGCACAATCCGCTCGACTTCCGCTGCGGTATACACCATCGTATTAAAAGCCCTTTCGGAAGGGCCCGAACCCTCGGTTCCGCGCGGCGTTCCGAAATAAATACCACCGGTCAATTCCCTCAGAATCACAAAATCACACCCTTCGACGATTTCGGCCTTCAGCGGCGATCGTGAAACCAGTTCCGGCATCAGCAGGACAGGACGAATATTGGCAAAAACTTCCAGCGATTTACGCAGTTCCAGAAGCGCTTTTTCGGGGCGCTTGGCCGGTTCGACACGGTCCCATTTCGGTCCTCCGACAGCCCCTAAAAAAACGGCGTCGCTTTCAAGCGCAAGCCTCAGGGCCTCCGGGGTCATCGGGACACCGTGTTTGTCAATCGATGCGCCGCCCAGAAGCGATTGCTGAATTTCAAAAACTAGATGATGCGCCTGTCCGATTTTGCGGATAAGTTTTATCACCTGGTCCGTGACTTCAGGCCCGATGCCATCTCCTGGAAAAACAGTAATTCGATACATAATCGGGTTCCTTTTTACTTCATGGGGATCAGGACTTGATTCTCAGGCCTTCTTGAGGGCTGGAGGCCGAGGCATATTCGCGGATGGGCATACGGCCGGCAAGAAAAGCTTTTCTGCCTGCGGAAACCGCTTCGCGCATGGCAGACGCCATCAGAACGGGTTGGTCCGAAGCGGCAATTGCGGTATTCATCAGCACGCCGTCCGCTCCCAATTCCATGCAGACAGCCGCGTCTGAAGCCGTCCCGACGCCGGCATCGACAATGACGGGACAGGAAACGGCGTCGAGAATAAATTGCAGATTCATCCGGTTTTGGATGCCCCGGCCCGAACCGATCGGGGCCGCGAGCGGCATCACACATGCGGCACCGGCATCTTCAAGTTTTTTTGCCATGACGGGATCATCGTTCGTATAGGGCATGACCGTAAACCCCTCACGGACAAGAATCCGCGTTGCTTCGAGCAAAGCCATCGTATCGGGCAAAAGCGTTTTGGCGTCCCCGATCACTTCCAATTTAACAAGATCGCCGAGTCCCGCGGCACGGCCCAGCCTTGCGATCCTGAGCGCGTCTTCGATATTATAAGCGCCGGCAGTATTGGGCAACAGGGTGTATCTTTTGGGGTCCAGATAATCGAGTAAATTCTTCTGTGTTTTTTCTTTCAAATCCACCCGGCCGATCGCCACCGTCACCATGTCCGCACCCGAAGCTTCGATGGCATCGACCATCAGCTCAAACGAGGGGTACTTCCCCGTGCCGACTATGAGACGCGATTGCAAAACGTACGCCCCGATCTTTAACACCTTATCTTGAGCTAAAACTTTCATTTTCCGCGCTCCTTGACGGGCCTTTCCGCCAATTCCCGGTAAAGTTCCACATATTTTTTTGCGGACCGGGTCCATGAAAAATCACAAGCCACGGCATTTTCGAGAAGTTTAGGCCAGGCCTTTTTGTCCGTATAAATTTTCAGCGCACGCTGACATGCAGCAACCAGCGCTTCGCTCGAATAATCTTCAAACCGGAAGCCATTACCCGTCCCCTTTTTGGGATCAAACTCGATGATGGTGTCCGCCAGCCCCCCCGTCGCCCGCACCACGGGAATGGTTCCGAACCGCAGGGCAATCAGCTGTCCCAGCCCGCAGGGTTCGTAGTAGGACGGCAGAAGCAGCATGTCGCATCCGGCATACATGCGTTTGGCCATCTTGGAATCAAACACAATATGGATGCCCGTCTGCGATTTCCTTTTTTTTGCAAACTCGCGCAGAAGATGATGGTACCTTTCCTCGCCCGTTCCGAGCAGCACAAACTGGCATCCCATATCCAAAATCGTTTCAAGCGCCGGAAGAAGGATATCGATGCCTTTTTGGTCCGCCAGCCTGGAAATGACTCCTACCAGCGGCGTGGCTTCGTTTTCTTCAAGCCGGTTTTCACGCTGCAACGCGCGTTTGTTTTCTTTTTTCTTTTCCAGACTGGTGCCGTCATAACGCGCCACCAAGTCATAATCTTCTTTAGGGTTCCATTCATCGGGATCAATGCCGTTCAGGATCCCGTAAATTTTATCATGACGCCTCCGGAACACCCCGTCCATACCGCATGAAAATTCCTTCGTCTGGATTTCCTCGGCATACCGTTCGCTGACCGTTGCGACGGCATCCGCATCCAGAATGCCTGCTTTTAAAAAACTGACCTTCCCGTAAAACTCCAGGCGGTCCATTTTGAACTGGTCCCAATCCAATCCGGTCAGCGGCATCGAGTCCGGCGGAAAATTGCCCTGATACCCGAGATTATGGATCGAAAGCACGGTTTTTACTTTTTCAAAGACAGGCTCTTCGCGGTAAAGTGTCTTTAAATAGACCGGAATGAGGCCACTCTGCCAGTCATGACAGTGAATCACGTCCAGCCGTATGTTTTTTGCCTTGATAGTTTCGAGCACGGCCCGCTGAAAATAAATAAACCGGCGGTCATTGTCCGGATAGTCGCCGAGTCCCGTGCCATAAAGTTCATCACGGCAATAAAATTCGGGGTGGTCTACCAGATAGACGCGGATTTTCGACTTGTCATCCTGATAGCTAAGAACACGGCAAAGCTCGTTTTCGGAGCCCACCGGAATGCTGAGACGCTTGATTTCGACTTTTAACTCAAGACGCTGGGGGTCAATCGACTTATAACGGGGTAAAAAAGCGACCACATCGTGCCCGAGCGAGGCAATTTCCCGGCAAAGGGTCCCGGTAACATCGGCCAAACCGCCCGTTTTGGCAAAAGGGACCATTTCAGACGCAACAAATGCGACTTTCATGAAATTTCCGTCTCTCTTTCAATTACTCGCGGACTGTAAGCACGCAGTTCCAGGACCCAAAAGCATTCGGTACGCATTCGACCGGGTTCTGATCATTCTGCCAGTTCCCGTCAATCAAAAAGCGGTATTCATAACGGCCGGGAAGCAGTCTTAAATCAGCCTTCCATTTCCCGTCCCGGCCTTTGCGCAGCGCGGATGCCGAACCGTTCCAATTGTTAAAGCTGCCTGCAACTTCAACCCGGTCCGCATGAGGCGCATAGAACTCGAGAGAAACCTTTTTCCCCGGTTGAGATTTTGACCGTACTTTCGTCGCCATCAACGTTTTGCAAATCCTTTTTGAGAATTATAGCGTTTGCGATGAGGGGTGGTCAGTATATAACATAAAAAAGACCTTGCCAAGTTTGATCTATGAAATATAATGCCCCCCTATGCGTACATGTGCCATCTGCGAGAAAAAACCGATTGTCGGCAAGTCAATTGCGCGGCGGGGTCTTCCGAAAAAAACCGGCGGTATTGGTCTCAAGACTACGGGGATCACCCGCCGGCGATTTTATTTAAACATCCAGAAAGTCAAGGTCCGCTTCCCTAACGGGACCGTGCGGCGGGTCAACGTATGCGTCAAATGCCTTAAAACGGGCAGCGTCAAAAAAGCCGCATCCCCCAAATTGCTTGTTGCTGCATCCTCCAAAAAACCGAAGTAACGATCTTCGTACCCGGCTCTAAATCCAAACCCTTGCATTAAGATTTCTTTGAAGTAACAGGCGGACTGTTTGAGTGCGGTTTTTCTCATTGATTAGGCGACTCGATGAGAAATGCGGGTTAGAGAATCCCTTGCGGCAAAATATCGCGGATTTCAAGTAAAACCCCTTCCATTCCGTCCCACACCGACGATTTCACGGAATAAATCACATCCAGCGCCCCATCTTCCTGCATCCAGTGAATGTTATCACCGCGCCTGTTGCGCCATTCGGCTTCAAACGTTTGCAGCCCGTCGGTCAGCCAAAGTTGATACGTGTCCGGGTACTTTTGCCGGGCACGGTTTTTCAGGCGCAGTCCCCGCGTTAAAAAATGCGGCCTCGGGTTTCCGGCCCCATGCGGTTCCAGCAGTTTGATTTCCTGAATAAAGGCAGGTTTGAGCTCATGAAGTGCGATTTCCAAATCGTATTCGAATTTTCTCGCGAACACATCTTCCGGCGTTTTAGCCGCGGCATAAGCATTGATTTCGCGGCGCAGCCGGTCAATCCGGTCCGCTGAGACCGTCATCCCGGCAGCAAGCTCGTGCCCCCCGAACTCTTTAAGGATCTCGCTGCAATGCTGCAGGGCTTCAAAAAGATGAAAACCGCGTATCGAACGGGCGGACCCTTTGCCGAATTCCCCGTCGAGGGCAATCACCACCGCAGGACGCCGGTAGCGCTCGACGAGGCGCGCGGCGACGATCCCGATCACTCCGGCATGCCACCCTTGCCGGGCCACCACAATCACGCGGTCGCGGTTAAAATGAAAAGTCTTCTCGGTTTCCAAAAGCGCCTCCTTAAGGACCTGCCGCTCCTCGCGCTGACGGCTTTTATTTTCTTCGTTTAAAACCGACGCCAGACTCGCCGCTTCCCGGGCATGTTCCGTCAGAAGAAGTCTCAGCGCAATGTCCGGCGTACTCATGCGCCCCGCGGCATTAATCCGCGGACCTAAAACAAATCCGATATGGCCCACATTGATTTGACGCCCCTTGATCTTTGACTCCGTCATCAGCGCGTCCAGTCCATGATTTTTTCTCTCCGAAAGCACTTTCAGTCCCTCACGGACCAGGACCCGGTTTTCCTCCACGAGCGGCGCGACGTCACAGACCGTCGACAAGGCCGTTAAATCAAGCCAGCGGTAGGCCGCTTCGCCGATGAGCGCGTAACTCAGCTTGAAAGCAAGTCCGCCCGCCGAAAGTTCTTTAAAGGGATACTCGCAGCCCGGCTGCAGCGGATTTAAAATCACAGTCGCCGGAGGCAGTCCTTTGTCGGGAATGCGGTGATGGTCGACAATAATGACATCCAAACCAAGTTCCCGCGCCGT
>Ga0154334_1120_pt1 | contig 14698 bp, 17 predicted proteins | sample RifGroA2_FD_115862 | JGI IMG/M metagenome (GOLD analysis project Ga0154334, IMG submission 115862) | Omnitrophica bacterium GWA2_52_8 | reverse complement strand
AAACGCGGGCGCAAAACTTTGGATGCAACCCCATGCGTCCAAAGCGGTTTTCTTATCGATTCACCTAATCGATGAGAAAACCGGACTAACGGGATCGCGGCCGCCCGCTGACTTGGCTGCGCGTTTTTTTGCGGCAGTCATTCGACCGCCTCTGCTTTTCTTAGCCATTTGAAATCACCCCCTTCATCTGTTTGGAGCTATACTACGGGCGTACGGATCTTTCTTATATGGGGTGAAACCCTATTCAGCGGGGCATTTGAGGAGGGTAGGGTATTACCCCATAGTAAGGAAAAGCGCGATCATACGATATTGGTACGAATAAAGGGATCATCTGACAGCGATGATTCGAGAGGGCTCTATGACAGATAAATCAAAGGATCTGTTGCGGCGGAAGCTGAAGCAGGAAATCGCGGTTCGCAAAGGTGTGGAAAAAAAACTCATAAAAAGCGGACAACACTACAACTGCTTATTGGAACAGTCACGTAATATGCAGGAGCATTTGAGGCATTTGTCCCGTCAAATTATCCAGGCGCAGGAAGAAGAACGGAAAGAAATCAGCCGTGAGCTCCACGATGAAATTGCCCAAACGCTGTCGGGAATTAATGCCCATCTGGCGACGTTAAAAGTTGAGGCCGCAGTCAATACCAAGGGCCTCAAGAAAAAAATTACCCGCACTCAGCGGCTTGTGGAAAAATCGGTGAACATCGTGCACCGGTTTGCCCGCGATCTTAGGCCGACGCTTTTAGATGACCTGGGGCTGATACCGGCACTTCATGCGTACATGAAGGGTTTTACGAAACACACCAGAATTCCGATCCGATTTAAGGTCTTTTCCGGCGTGGAGCGATTAAACAACGCCAAGCGGACCGTGCTCTACCGCGTCGCGCAGGCCGCCCTTACGAATGTCGCGCAGCACGCGCAAGCAAGCCTTGTGAAAGTGGAAATTCAAAAGAAGCACCGCTCTGTTTATATGGCGATTCAAGACAACGGAAAGTCTTTTGATGTCGAACGCGTTCTGTACGCTAAGAAAAACAAACGATTGGGTTTGCTTGGCATGCGTGAACGCGTGGAGATGGTGGGCGGTAGATTTGAGGTAAAATCCGTAAAGGAAATAGGCACCACGATCGGAGCCCAGATTCCTTTCAATGGAACACAGGAAAGCTTTTAAATCATGAAAAAGCCCATCACAGTTATGTTAGCGGATGATCATACGGTGGTTCGCGAGGGGCTGCGGATGGTGCTGGAAACTAAAAAGGACATCCGGGTGATCGCCGAGGCCCGCAACGGCCGCGAGGCCGTAGAACTTGCCAAGAAACTCCGTCCCGACGTGGTCGTGATGGATATTGCCATGCCGCTTCTGAACGGATTTGAAGCCGCCGTGCAAATCATGAAGGCCGTTACCGCCACGAAAATTTTAGTGCTTTCGGCCCATAGCGATGATGAATACATTGATAGAATGATCGCGATTGGCGCCTCGGGTTTTTTAATCAAACAAAGTTCCGCAGAAGTTTTGTCCAAAGCGATACAAGAAGTTAAAAACGGAAACACCTTTTTCAGCGCAGACATTACAAAGCGCCTCGAAAAGAAAAACAAACAATCGCTCGGGCGAAACGGGATCTTCAAAAAGAAAAACGTCCGTTTGAGTTCGCGCGAGGCCGAGGCTCTTCAACTGATTGCCGAAGGAAAAGCGAACAAGGAAATCGCCGCAGAACTTGGGATCAGCATTAAAACGGTTGAAAAACACCGCCAGCATCTTATGGAGAAGCTTAATATTCACGACACCGCAGGGCTTACCCGCTACGCCATTTCCGCAGGAATCATCGAAAGCAGTGTTCAGATCACCATCCGCTAGGGCATTGGCCCCCGGCCGGCGCTATTTCATTTAAAAAAGCCCCGCGTGGGGTGAATACCCCATAGAACCTCCGACAGGTTTTCTCTTAAGATCAAGCCAGAGATGGAAGGAGGTAATGACATGAATATTCCAGAACCGTTCAAACGGTATTTTAAAAGAAATAACGATGACTTCGATGAGCTAATGATGACGCTTGAAAAGGAGACCTCCTTTTTGGACTCTCCGCCGTTAAGTTTGCTTTACGGAAGCGGCGCGGTCCGGAAAAGCCGTACGAGCGTCCCGATGACAACTGAAAACAAAGCCTGAATTTTTGCGGGCGAGGGGGAAAAAATGAAAAACATATTATTAGTGACATTGCTTTTATCGATGATGCTTGGGTTGTCGGCATGCAGCGGTGCATTTTGGACGGGCGCCGGGGGCGGAACGCTTGCGACGGGGGCCGGGTATGAAGCCAATGCTCAGGTGAAGTTGAATCAACTTAAGAAGGATCTTGATTCAGGGAAAATCAACCAAAGCGAGTATGACATCCGTGTCGATCAAATTAAACAGATGTCCCTTACGTCGTAAGGAAGGGGAAGAGGATGAAAAACATTACGGTGATAGTTATTCTGCTTTGCTTATCGGTTTTGTCCGCCGGTTGTCATAGCGGAACGACGCGCGGAATCGGTTCCGATATCTCGGAGCTCGGAAGCCATATGCAGAAGTAAAAGGGGCGCGCCGCAGATAGCGGCGAAAATCCGAAAATATTTTCAAAAGGGGAAGTGTCATGAAAAATCCAAAGCAGAATGCTGTTGAGACAGACGCCGCCCGCGAACGCACCGCAAGCGAAAGTGAAAAATTAAGACGAAATCAGAAAGTGCGGGAAAAAGGTGCGGGGCTCAAAAGCCGTCTGCCGGGACAGCATGCCGCCGGCCTGAATGAAAAAGAGAAGGAAGATGAAATGGAAGATTTGTACCGGGAAGAGGAAAATCGCGGTACTGTAGAAGCGGCCTAAATGCAGCCCCTTCTTGCCGCAAGCCTTTCTCTGTTGCCCGGGATGGGGCATCTGGCGGTCGGCAAGAGAGGGAAGGCGGCGGCGCTTTTTGTCGTTGATATTGGAATTGTTTGCTCAATTATTCTTTTACGGTCGGCCGTCGGTCAGTTGCTGACGTGTTTTGCTTACTTGATGGTCATGGTTCCCGCGGTCATCGAGACTTACATGCTTTCGCAGGGGAGAGCAAGCTCGTTTAACGATTCAAAAGCTTATATCGTGGCGATGCTGCTCGCAGGAGGTTTTTTAGCGCTCCCGCTTTTATGGCAGAGTTCCGTATTTTCCAGGCGAGCCAAAATCGCATGGTCCGTTGTGATTCCTGCGCTGGCCGTTCTCTATTTTAGCTTTCTCGGGGTTTATGGCATTCAACTTTTCAATTATGCTAGAGTTCGGCTCAACTAGTACTGTGTAACATTAATTTTTATGAATCGGAACACAGTACTGTACTTGTCTCCTTATAAAAAACACTCCTAATTTTTAATGAAACAATGTACTAGGGAAGCTCTATGCGAAAAATATTTTTCGGCAGGATATCAAGATATCTGTCAACAAAGTTCAGAGATTTTTTTGTCCGGCATATCGCGCGCGTTGAAGGTTTTCTCGACCCGATTTTGGTTTTAGCCAGTCTCAGGCGTTTCGCCCAACCCTCCGAACTCATGGCCCCCAAGGAACTTCTTCGAGCGGGCGCGATTATGCAGGCCCGCGGGTTAGTCAACAGCCAGGCGATTCAGCACAATATGGACTGGATTTGGCCTTACTGGGTCGAACGCCAGTTTGATCCGGATGACGAATCGTTTATTCCGCGGGCATTTAATCTCACCCACCTGAATCTGACTCACAGAAACTGGACGGCCGTAGGAGTTCCTGACTTTACCGACTTGTCCATTGTCGACCCCCGGGGATTGGTCACGCCCTTTTTTGACGGATGGTCGATTGACGCGTGGATGATGAACAAAAAGGGACTTCAGTTAATCCCGTCAAAACTGGGTTCGGCACAGCAAGAGTGGAATCTGCGGGGAAATCCCCAAGTCATCACAACCTCTGAGTATCAGGATATGAATCTCCGCTCCTGCGCGGAAGCTTATGAGCAATCCGGGATTGTGATATGCCAAATCAAATTGACGGCCCTGTCAACGTCGGGCGGCTGGCTGGCGGTCTCGCTCCGCCCCTGCAACCCGGAAGGGATTAGTTTTTTGAACAAGATCTCTTTGTTGGACGAGCGGCTTGGGTGGAAAGTGAACGGGCAATTCTTTGTCCATTTTGATTCGGAACCCGAGAGGACTTGTTTTTCTCATTATTGGAAAGGGGATGTCTTCGGGCAGCTGCCCTTGCCGTCAGAAGCGGATAAAGTGGAGTGCCCCGTGGGGATGGCCACAGCCGCAGCTCTTTTTGAACTTGAGCCGAATGTAAAACGCAGGGTCACGATTTCTGTCCCGATAATAAAAAATTCGCCGATGAAGCCGGCGGGGCAATTGAAGTCTGCCCTTTCAAAATGGGATGAGAACTTAGACGGGTTATGCCGGGCCGGTCTGCCGGACCAACATTTTCAGTTTCTTTATGATGCTGCCATCCGGTCTCTCATTTTACATTCTCCGCAGCAGGACATTTTCCCGGGCCCGTACACATATAAACGGTTTTGGTTTCGCGACGCAGCCTTCATTCTGGAGGCCATGCTTTGTGTGGGGCTGGATAAACGGGCAAAAAAAATTATCGACCGGTTCCCGATGCGCCAAACCGCCGCCGGCTATTTTTTATCGCAAGACGGGGAATGGGATTCTAACGGAGAAGCGTTATGGGCGATACGCCGGTTTTGTGAATTGACGGGTCAGAAACCGGACCCCAAATGGAAGAGGGCCGTTTACCGGGGCGCAAAATGGATTCAAAACAAAAGAGAATTCGGGAAAGGGAGCAGGGCCTTTGGTTTGCTTCCGGTGGGATTCAGCGCCGAACATCTCGGCCCCAATGACTATTATTACTGGGATGATTTTTGGGGCGTCTCGGGTCTTCGGGCGGGGGCCTATCTTGCCGGTCAATTAGGGGATCAGGAATTTGCCGCGCAATTGTTGGACCAAGCCGACGATTTTTTGCGGTGCATAGAAGCGAGCTTGAAAACCGCCTTTGAACAAACAAAAGGAAACCTCATGCCCGCTTCTCCTCACCGGAGAATGGATGCAGGCGCCATCGGCTCGATCGCGGCAGGTTATCCGCTTCAACTTTTTCCCGAGCGAGATCCCCGGGTTTTTGATACCGCCGAGTTTCTGTTCCGGGAATGCTTTGTTCACGGAGGGTTTTATCAAGAGATCAGTCATTCCGGAATCAATGTCTATTTAACGCTGCATATCGCCCAGATTTTTTTGCGTGCCGGAGACCCCCGTTTTTTTGATTTGATGGGTTCGATTGCTTTGTTGGCGACACCCACAGGGCAATGGCCGGAAGCGGTCCATCCCAGGACCAAGGGCGGGTGCATGGGGGACGGCCAGCACGTTTGGGCGGCCGCGGAATGGGTGCTGATGGTCCGGAATTGTTTTGTGCGCGAAGAAGAGGAAAAACTTATTTTATGCTCCGGCATTCCGGTTTCCTGGATGGCGGAGGGTAAAGAGGCCGCTTTGGGCCCCACGCTTACAAGGTTCGGATCGGTTCAAGTGGGCATCAAGACAGAAGACGGAAAAATTACGGTCCGATGGTCCGGCCATTGGCATCAGGGAAAAGAACCGGCAATGGAAATTCGTCTGTCCGGCCGCGTCCCCATACAGGTAAAACCCGGGGAGAGTTCCTTAGAAATATCAGCAGAGACCCGCGGTTCCCGGAGCGCGCGATGAATATTTTGATGATGACCAATACTTATTTGCCTCTGGTAGGAGGCCTGGAACGCTCGATCGAATCATTTACAAAAGAATACCGTAAACGGGGCCATCGGGTTGTCATTGTTGCACCCGAATATGACAACAGCCCCAAGCATGAACTGGATGTGATTCGAGTCCCCGCGCTTCAAAATTTTTACGGGTCCAAATTTTCGGTAAAATTTCCTATCGCCGGATTTTTTATGGAAGCCCTGGGGGACTTTAACCCCGACATTATTCATGCCCATCATCCTTTCCTTATGGGGGACACGGCGCTTCGGCTCGCTTACGACCACAAGGTGCCGCTGATTTTTACCCACCACTCGCTTTATGAGGAAAACGTAGGCAATTCGGAGACTGTAAAAAGGTTTGTGCTTGAACTTGCTACGGGGTATGCCAATCACTGCGATCATGTCATTGCACCCAGCGAAAGCGTCGCCGAAATGTTAAAAGCGCGCGGAGTGGAAACGCAAATCACGGTTATCCCGACCGGACTGCAGTTAAATCAATATAAAGGCGGCGCCGGGAAATTCAGAGAGCGGGCAAAAATCCCGAAAGACGCTTTTGTGGTCGGCTATGTGGGCAGATTTTCGCCGGAAAAAAACATGCCTTTTCTCACCCGGGCGGCCGCTTCGTTTTTAAAAAGAGAAAGCCGTGCGGTTTTTTTAGCCGTCGGAAGCGGGCCGTCGGAAGCGGAGCTCCTGAAATATTTTAAAAAGCAGAAACTGGAGGGGCAGATGTTTCTCGCGGGGGAACTGACGGGGGAAAAATTGATCGAGGCCTTTCAGGCGATTGATGTTTTTGCATTTTCTTCCCGCAGCGAAACTCAGGGGATGGTATTGAATGAAGCCATGGCGGCCGGAACTCCGGTGGTGGGCCTTGACGCGCCGGGGGTCCGGGATATTGTGAGAGACAAAGTGAACGGCCGGCTCGTCGCCCATGAAAGCGAAGAAGAATTCATAAAAGCCCTAAACTGGGTGCTTCAGCATACGCCTGCCGAAAGAAGAAAATTGAGCGCTGAGGCAAAAAAAACCGCGATGCAGTTTTCCATGCAAAGATGCGCCGGGAAAGCGCTTTCTCTTTACGAGAGCCTGCAGACAGCAAAAGGCTTTCAGGGAAAAGCAGAAGAGAAAGACTGGTTTCCTTTCATGCAGCGCGCCGAAGCGGAATGGGATCTTCTCTGCAATTTTACTAAAGCGGCAATGGATGCAGCTTTTGGTTCCAACGAAGACACGCCAATGCCGGCTTCTGCGGTTCCGGAAAAACGCCCATGATCGGTAAAATAGGATTCAGTCTCAGGAGGTTAAGGAATGGGTTCAACCGCTCTTATTGGGCGGTCCGTTTACTGCGCCTCTCCAAATCCGAGGGGACGCCAACGGCCCCGGGGCTGGTCTTGATTCAAATTGACGGGCTCTCCTATAAACAATATCAGCGGGGACTTCGCGAAGGAAATCTTCCGTTTCTCCGGTCTGTTCTTGAGAAGCAAAAATATAGAGATTATGAACATTATTCCGGCATGCCGTCTAATACGCCTGCGGTGCAAGGCGAACTTTTTTATGGGGTAAAAGGATGCGTTCCCGCCTTTAATTTTTTGGACCGGCAGAGCGGTGAAACGTTTGTGATGTTTAATCCGAAATACGCTCAGGAAATAGAAGCGCGCATCAGCAAGGATGCCGACCCGCTTCTTAAAGGCGGGAGTTCATACGCCAATATTTTTACGGGCGGAGCCGAAGAGTCTCATTATTGTGCGGCGGGCGGCGGCTATAGCAGGCTTTTTAAGGTTTTTAATCCGTTTACATGGGTTCTCATTTTTGTTTTTCATCTGAATATCTTTTTCCGCACCGTGATTCTGCTTTTCCTTGAAACCCTCATCGGGATTTATGATTTTATGCAAGGCGTTATCGCCGGTAAAAAGGTGGTCATGGAGTTTAAATACATCCCCACGAGGGCGGCGCTCTGCGTATTGCTGAGGGAGCTTGTGGTTCTGGGAGGGAAAATTGATATCGCCCGCGGATTACCCGTCATTCATTTGAATTTTATGGGATACGACGAGCAAGCCCATTGGCGGGGCCCTTCTTCGAAATTCGCGCATTGGTCGCTGCGCGGGATTGACGATGCCGCGAAACGCGTTTGGAAAGAAGCAAGGCTTGCTGAGCGGCGGGATTATGATATCTGGATTTATTCGGACCACGGGCAGGAGGACGCGGTTCCTTATGCCGCGCAGAACGGCCGGACGGTTGAAGAAGCGATTGCGTCGATTTTCGGGGAACTTTCAATCGCTAAATGTTTGAAAAACAAGGACTGTTTTTCTCATGCCCAGCGGGTGGAAACCGCGGGTTCAAAAGTGATTGCGGTTGGAATGGGCCCCCTTGTTCACGTTTATCCTTCCGCGGAATTGAGCGCTGAAGAAAAAGAACGCGTGATTTCCGAACTGCTGCATACGGCAAAAATACCTGTGGTTTTGATTCCCAGGGAAATGAGGCAGGTAGAGGCGCGGACGCCGGACGGTAAATTTATGCTGCCCGGGGACGCGCGCGAAATATTAGGGAAAGACCATCCTTTTCTGGAAGAGGCTGCGGCGGATCTGACGGCTTTATGCCACCATCCGAACGCCGGAAAAATAATCATTTCGGGATGGTGCCAGGGGAAAAAACTTATCACCTTTGCCGCGGAAAGCGGCTGTCACGCGGGCTATGGGCCGGAAGAAACAAGGGGCTTCGCGCTTCTTCCTCCGGACGCGCCTTTAATTTTAAACGGGCGGGCCTATTTGCGGCCGCTTGATATCCGTGCGGCGGCGCTCCGGCATTTGGGACGGGCTTCCGGAACCGGATCGGAGCCGGCGGTGCCGTTAGCCAAGACATTGCGGATGATGACTTATAACGTTCATAGTTGTGAGGGCCTGGACGGAAAAACTTCGCCGGACCGGATCGCGCGGGTGATCGCGCGCCAGAACGCGGACGTTGTGGCGCTGCAGGAAATTGATGTGGGAAGAGACCGTTCCGGGAATATTGATCAGGCGGAAACCATCGCGCGTAAATTAGGAATGACCTTTCATTTCCAGTCGTCTCTTTCTTTCGAAGACGGTAAATACGGAAATGCGATTCTCAGCCGCTACCCGCTAAAGATGATTCGAGTGGATGCGCTTCCCCGCCTCAAAGGCCACAGGTTTTTCGAACCCCGCGGCGCGCTGTGGGTGGAAATTGACGTGAACGGTATCAAGGTTAATTTGATCACAAGTCATTTAAGTTTATGGCCCGCCGAACGCTTGCTTCAAGCCGAAGCCTTGCTTGGTCCCGATTGGACCGGCAATGCAGCCTGCCAGGGGGCGGTTGTTTTGTGCGGGGATTTTAACGCCGACCCGCGGTCCACGGTGTGTAAGCGGATTGGCTGTACGCTTCGAGACGCGCAGATGCTCGTTGAGTCTCATAAACCGAAAAGCACGTGGTTCGCCGGCTATCCTTTTAGCAGGATCGATCATTTTTTTGTCAGCCCGGACATTGAAGTTATGAACATCGCAGTTCCCTCCACGGAATTGGACCGCATTGCCTCAGACCATCTTCCGCTTATTGTCGATCTGAAAGTGCAGTCCGCGGCATCAGGTGTTAACCCCATAGAACCGCCGGCCGGGCGGCGTTAGACTGGATCTGAAAAAAAGCTGTTCAGCTTCAACTAAAAGGAGAATTCCGATGACACTTTCAACCGTATTACTCATTGTCTTCGTTTTGTTTCTTGTGGGCGCACTGCCCGCTTGGCCTCACAGCAGGTCTTGGGGATACGCCCCCAGCGGTATTTCCGGGGCGCTTGTGCTTGTTTTAGTTATTCTTTTGCTAACCGGGCGGCTTTAATCATTCGAACGGAGAGGCAATGCAGTGCGACGTGTGCGACAACCCGATAACGGATAACCCCAAGCAGTCGGTTATGGTGGAAGGGAATTTTTGTTCCGGCCGGTGCCAGGATATGGCCGAGCGAATTGCCGTTTAAACAAACCTTCTCAGGCCTCTGAGCGTGGGGTATGCACCCCATATCTTCCGCGCGGTTTCCCGCCTATGATCATGAGTTAAGAACAAAGAATTTAACTTCAAGGAAAAGGAAGAGGACGATTATGAAATTACAACATATGTTTAAATGGGTAATGGTTTTATTGGGCATGAGCAGTTTGTCTCTCATGGCCGGTTGTAGCAGCACTCCCAAATCTGCAAGCCTTGTCGGCCCGCGCGGTCCTCAGGGGCCTGTCGGTGCTACAGGGGAACAAGGTTCCGTGGGCCCCCAAGGCGTCGCTGGGTTTTCGTTAAGCGGCGGACGCGGCGAAACAGGTCCGGCGGGGCCTGCAGGAGCGCAAGGTTTTACGGGCCCAAGGGGAGCTGAGGGTGATGTGGCGCGTGGTGCCGTAGGCGCAATGGGGCCCGCCGGTGCGCGTGGTCCTCAAGGCGAAATAGGGAATCAAGGCGAGCAAGGTGACAGTTTGCTCGGGTATGAAGGTCCTAGAGGCGCTGTAGGTCCGAGGGGTGAACGCGGTCCTGTCGGAGAAGCGGGCGCTAAAGGGGCCACTTTGTATGGGCCTACAGGTCCTGCGGGTTTTGCCGGTTCTGCAGGGCAACAGGGAATTGAAGGAGAATCAGGTTATAAAGGAACCACCACGGATGGTCGCGCGGGTTCAGAAGGTGCTTCCGGAGCTTCCGGGATTAGAGGAGAGCAGGGAGCAACGGGGTATCAAGGCGCGATCGGCAGGGTGGGTTATTGGAATCCTTACAAGGAATTCCAGTTCAATTCTCAGGAAACCGGACTTAATGCCGGGGGTTTAAGTAAAGTAAACGAAATCGCGGATTATATGAGAGCAAATCCATCGTTGAAGCTTGGTATTGATGGTACCGCGATGCAGGCACATGATCAAAATCTTAATGATCAGCGTGTTAATGAAATACGGGCCGCTTTGATCCGCAAAGGGGTGTCGCCTGAAAAAATTATGACGGGGGCGATGGATCAGAAGGACTCGAGACGTGAAGGACGCGTCGCGGTGCTTTTTACCACGGCGTAATTAGGAACGTAATAGGAAGATAAGCGGCGTGTCGGCGCAGCGTCTTGGGGGGCGCGAAGCCGGCCGCCGCAGTCTCCCTTGAAGGAAAAAAACAAAAGGTGTTTCCATGATTCAGCCCCAATCCAAGCCGGTTACCTTAGCCGCACTTCCCTACCCACAGAACGCTTTAGAACCGTATCTTTCCGCCAAGACCCTTAACTTTCATTATGGCAAACACCATCAGGGTTATGTGGACCGACTCAATGCGCTTGTTTCTGAAACGGAGTTCGCGGATCTGAAACTTGAAGACATTGTTTCCGCGGCTGCCGGCCAAGCCGGTAAAACCGCCATTTTTAATAATGCCGCGCAAGTCTGGAACCATAATTTTTATTGGCGCAGTTTGTCGCCTAAAGGCGGAGGAAAACCATCGGGCGAGCTGGCGGAAAAGATTGAATCGGGTTTCGGGAGTTATGAAAATTTAATCCGGGAATTCGCACAGGCCGGCATGGATCAATTCGGAAGCGGCTGGGTGTGGCTCGTTAAAGATGGCGGCATCCTTAGAATCGCCAAAACATCAAATGCCGGGAACCCCGTTTCGCAAGGTCTGGGGACGCCGCTTTTAACCCTTGATGTATGGGAACACGCCTATTACCTGGATTATGAGAACCGGAGAAACGATTATCTGACCACGATGTTGGATAAACTAATCAATTGGAATTTTGCTGCCGAGAATTTCGGCGGAAGGCAATATGCGCCGGCAAAGGATAAATAACCCCTCCTTGCGCTTGGGGTGAACACCCCATGGAAGGCTCCGGGGTTTCCGTCTAGGATCAATGCGGCAGGAAAGCAGATGGATTACGGGTTCAGGAGTTTGAGAGGTCCTTCAGGCAAGGGCGTAATGAAAGAACACCGGAACCTAAGAGGGATTAAACCAACAAAACAGGAGCTATTTAAAATGAAAAAAATAATGGCAGTGCTGGCAATGGCCGCTTTGATTTTTACGGCTGTGCCGTCTCAGGCTTTTGCGGTGAATACGGCAACCCATGGAAAAATAACGGGTAAAACAGTCGTCAGCGGCCTTGTGTCGCTCCTTATTTGGCCGGGGATCGGACAATATATCAATGACAATGAAACCAAAAAGAATTGGACGCACGCCATCATCGGCCTTTTTCCGCCTTTCCGTTTTTGGTCAGGTTGGGACGGTTTGATTGATCGCCAGGGCGGACGCTGGGACGGCAAGATCTAAATCAACTCATTTTGAAAACGGCAGCGGCTGGAACCAGCGCAGGCGTCAAAGTCATTGTCAAGGAACCCTTGAAATCAGAAAAGATATCGCAAAAATCCGTGAGGATTTTTGCGATTTGCGGAGAGAAAAGAACTGAAAATGGGAACTTCCGGGGAGCCATTAACCCAAACCATCAGGGTCACCATGCCCGGCAAGGCGGGCTTTCATCTCCGGGCCGCGGCGCGGTTTGTAGCGTGTATGCAGGAATTTCGTTCCAGCATCCGCATCCGGAGAGGGGAAGTCGTCGCCGATGGAAAAAGTATCCTGGGGCTTCTCGCCCTTGGGGCCGGCTGGAAATCGAAACTCGAAATCGAGGCGGTGGGGGACGATGCCATCCAGGCGATAGAAGGGGCCGAAGATTTTTTTCGGACCCGGAAACGATGGGCGGGCGATCTTAAAAAGAAAACTTATTTTAACGATGAATTCGAAGAAGGATGTGGGCTATGAAAAAAATAATGGAAGCATTCAAAAACAGGCGGTTTTTGATAGTCCTGGTATGCCTCATGAGTTTGAGCGCGTTATCGGCAGCGGGTTGTGCGGGAAGAACCAAGACTTCAACCGTGACGACGCAGACTACCGGCGGAACAGGCGATAGCCATACAAGTTCCGTGACGACTCAAAAAGAGGTGACGACCAGTGCGCACCCTCGTGGCGTCATCGGGGGCGTTTTTTATACGATCGGCCAGGTCCTGATGTGGCCGTTCAAAGTCATCGGAAGTCTTTTCTAGAGGGAATAAAGGGGAGGCGTGCCTGATAGTGACAGGCTGCAATCATTCAGCCCGGCCCCCATAGCCCAATTGGATAGAGCAACAAACGGGAAATGAAAAGGAAATGAATTTGGATATAGAATTATTTAAAATTCATAACCACATATAAATAAATAAGATATGAATCAACTCAAAGACTTGAATGGGAAATGAATAAGCTGTATAATTCACTTCGTGATTAAATATATCCTTCCTAAAAATTGGATTATTTACAATCTTACAGTTGTAACAAGCGCTCTTGCCGAAGCAAAAGCGGCTGTTTTATCCCTTCAAACAATTCCCTATCAAAAATCTTGGGTCGAATCTTTACAGCGCATGGAGCTGAAAAGAGAAGTGGCTGGGACTTCTCGCATTGAGGGCGCTGATTTTACCGATCGGGAACTTGATGCGGCGATGAAAGAGACGCCCGATCAGCTTTTAACGCGGTCTCAGAAACAGGCTTACGGCGCGACTCAAACTTACCGCTGGATTACTAAAATTCCTGATGATTGTCCTGCCGATCAAAAATTGGTATGTGAAATTCATGCGAGAATTGTAAAAGATTGCGATGAAGATCATTGTGTCCCAGGAAAGATCCGAGAAATTGGCCAGAATGTTCTTTTTGGCCAACCCCGCCACCGAGGCGCGGAAGGCGGAGAAGAATGTAAAGAGGCTTTCGAACAATTTACTATGGGACTTAAATCGGAATATTTTAAACATGATAGGTTGATACAAGCGTTAGCAGCGCACTATCACTTGGCAGCGATGCACCCTTTTCTTGACGGTAATGGGCGCACAGCGAGGGCTTTGGAGGCACTATTGCTGCAGCGGGCGGGTTTACGGGACACATGCTTTATTGCGATGTCGAATTATTATTATGATGAAAAAATCAAATATCTTGAAACTCTTGCTCAAGTTAGAGCGGCCAACCACGACCTTACAGAATTTCTTCTTTTTGGATTACGGGGGATTGCCAGCCAGAGCAACCGGTTACTGCAAGAAATCAAACGGCAGGTTGCAAAAGCACTATTTCGAAATCTTATGTACGATTTATTTAATCGTCTCAAGTCGCCGCGCACCCGGGCGCTTACTGACCGCCAATTGGAAATCTTAAAGTGTCTATTGGATGCCGACCGGTTGGAATTAACAGAGGTTCGAAAAAAAACAGAAAACACTTATCAGTCTTTGAAAAGCCCGCAGAAAGCTTTTATCAGAGATCTGAACAACTTGATTGGTTTACATGCGGTACGATTTGAGAAACTGGATAAGGGCGGCTATGATTTATGGCTTAATCTGAATTGGCCAGCTGAAATTACAGAAACAGAATTTTTTGAGCAAGTTAAGAAATTTCCAAAAGCCAAGACACATCCATTCCTTTCCTGATTTTATATGAAGATTAGGGAAGCGTTCCTGATAGTGACAGGCTGCAATCATTCAGCCCGGCCCCGCAGAAACGCCTCTGATAGAGTCTCAGGCGGCATTGATGATCTTTGGATGAATCCGGCAGGTGAGCTTTTGATTGTCGATTATAAAGCGACGGCCAAGGATGCCGAGGTAACGCTTGATGCCCAGTGGCAGGACGGCTACAAGCGGCAAGTGGAAATCTATCAATGGTTGTTTCGCCGCAATGATTTTAAAGTCGCAAAGACCACTTATTTTGTCTATGGCAATGGTAAAGCGGACCGGAAGGCCTTTGATGGAAAGTGGGAGTTTGATGTAACAGTCATCCCTTATGAGGGAAACGATGATTGGGTTGAGCCGGTTATATTTAAGGCGCACCAATGTTTAAGCGGCGAGGCTATTCCTGCGGCAGATCCAAATTGCGACTATTGCCGTTATATTGTTTCGGTCAACGATACCGTAAAATCAAAAGCATGAAAAATGTCCAAGTGTGATATACTTCATTCAGCGGTAATTTAAGAAGGTTACTT
>Ga0154334_1110_pt6 | contig 14958 bp, 17 predicted proteins | sample RifGroA2_FD_115862 | JGI IMG/M metagenome (GOLD analysis project Ga0154334, IMG submission 115862) | Omnitrophica bacterium GWA2_52_8 | reverse complement strand
AGTGAACTCCTCAAACGCGGCCATCGGGTTTGGGGCGCCGATGTCCCGGATATCTGGGCCGAATCTTCGCAATCCTTTGCTTGCGCGGCTGAGTTCAGAGTCTCCGAAAAACCGCGGCTGAGGCTTTCTGCCGAAATCGGCCCCGTCCCCACGCTTTCGCTTTCTGCGCCGTCGATCGCGTACCTGGAAGATTTCAATCTGATCGTAATCCGCAAAGAACCGCCGTTTGACGCCGCCTATTATTACCTCACGCTGCTTCTCGACAGGATTTCGCATAAAGTTGCCGTTTCAAACCGGGCTTCCGGGATCCGCAATACCAATGAAAAAATGGCCACCCTTCTTTTTCCGGATTTCATACCGCCTACGATTGTTTCTTCAAACATTTCTGCGATATTGGAATTTCAACGCAGCCGCCGCTGTCCGCTCATCGTGAAACCGTTAAATGAAAAAGGCGGCACCGGCATTATCTTGCTGCCTTACAAGCACGCAAAACATTCAAATTTGATTCAACACTTAAAACGGATGACTCAGGGTGGTCATACCCCGGTTCTGGCACAGGTTTTTCTTCGTTCGGAATCAAGGAAGGGCGATAAGCGTTTGCTCGTCCTCGATGGAAAAATTCTCGCCGGATATCAAAAAAAACCGCCGCGGAATGATTTCCGTTCGAATTTAAGCATCGGGGGCACCTTTCATGAAGCCCGTATTACGCCCCATGATGAAAAACTGGCCGCCGCTATGAAACCCTATCTGCATGATCAAGGCATTCACTTTACAGGACTTGATGTGATGGCGGGGAAATTATTGGATTTTAATGTGACGTGCCCTGCGGGGCTGACGGAAGCTAAAGTACTCTACCCCCGGCTTGGGCTGGTAGAAGCTTGGGTTGACTTTCTTGAACGGCTTCAGCCGTCTTAGTTCCGGTTCCCTTCCCCAAATTTTCGTCATTCACGGTCCCCGCAAGGTCTTCGAGTTTCGGAACATAACCAAGATAAATCAACGCCGCTTCGATGACTTCTTTAAAAACCGGCGCTGCCACGGTTCCTCCGTAATACCGGCCCCGCGGATCGTCTAAAACCACGGTCATCACCAGCATGGGGTCATCGGCCGGGGCAAATCCGATAAAAGACGAGATAAAATTAGAGTGAGAATATCCTCTCCCGTTGGGCAAAACTTTCTGAGCGGTCCCCGTTTTTCCCGCTACCGGAATCCCGCCGATTTTCGCATTGGTTCCGGTCCCTTCGTCAACGACCCTTGTCAAAATGCGCTGCATTGTCTGAACAGTTTCAGGCGACAGCACCTGCCGTTTCAAAACAGGCTTGTTCTTCTTCAAAACCACGCCCGCCGGGTCCACCACGCGAGACACAATATATGGCTTAATCAAATGTCCGCCGTTGGCAAGCACGCCCATGGCCGTTGTCATCTGAAGAGCCGTCACCATAACTTCCTGCCCCATCGGAATATTGTAAGGCGATGTTTTAGACCACTGTGAAGGCGGCCGAATGAACCCGGGAGCTTCTCCGGGAAGGTCAATTCCTGTAAGTTCCGCAATACCGAAAGCACGGACATAGCGATAAAAAACATCCGGACTCAATAGCGAAGCCAGTTTCACGGTGCCAATATTGCTCGATTTCACAATAACGTCCTCCATCGAAAGTTTCCCATAGGGGTGGACATCATGAAGAACTTTGCTGCCGTACCGGTATTTCCCGTTTTCGCAAAAGATTTCGTCGGCAGGGGTTATTTTCCCCTCATTTAAAACAGCGCTCGCCGCCACAATTTTAAAAACGGACCCCGGCTCGTACATATCCGTAACGGCACGATTCCGGCGGTGATCGACTTTTGAACTTCCATATTGGTTTGGGTCAAAGGTCGGCCGCGTTGCCATCGCGAGAATTTCACCCGTCCGCGCATGCATGACTATCGCCCAACCCGCCTGCGCCTTCCATTGGAGATAAGCCTTATCAAGCGCCCGTTCTGTGAGATATTGAACATATTGATCCACGGTGAGATAAACCCGGCTGCCATTAATTGCCGGAACTGATTCTGCTTCATAAGCCCGGATTTCCCGTCCAAGCGCATCGCGTTTGGTATCGCGGTGGCCGGAACGCCCTCTAAGCTTTTGATTGAACATCAGCTCGACGCCTTCCATCCCGCGGCTGTCGACATCCGTGATGCCCAGCACATGCGCCAACAAGTCCCCTTGAGGATAAAAACGTCTGGGTTCATCGACAATACCCAGGCTTGGAAGCTCCATCTTGCGGACTTTTTCTGCCTCCTCAAAATCGGCTCTGCGTTTAAGCCATACGAACGCTTTATCGCGCTCAAGACGGCCGCGGACAAACGATGCTTCCAAGTTTAGCGTTTTGCTCAGCTTTTGAGTCAAGGCGGGCACTTCGGAGCGGCCCATTAAACGGGGCACGGCATAAATCGAGGGCACATTAAGATTGGTCGCGAGTTCTTTTCCGTTTCTGTCCAGAATCTGCCCGCGGTAAGGCGGAACTTCAATACGAAGCACGTGCTGGCGATCGGCGAGTTCGAGCAGGGCGGCGCGGCGGAAGATCGTAAGCTGCAAAAGTTGGTAAGCAATAAGCGCGAAAAGTGTGCTGACTAAAAATGCCGTAACCCAAAAACGCTGGCGGGAAAGTGAGGAAAACATAGGCTGCACGGGAAACTCCACAAGGTTTATTCGGCAGCTTCAGAGATAAGACGTGCTCCGGAAATGACGTCAAACACCGTCATGATGCTCATTCGCAATTTTAGCTTGGGCAACACCAACCCATCGCCCGATAAACCCTGTAAGCTTTTGAGTGACACTGGGGCTGGTAATGTCAATCGGTGACGGAACGGGCGGGATCGCTGTCCGCGAAACTTTCATCACGCGCACTTCATGAGGAAGCTGCAAATTCAAATCGAGCGTTCTCATGCGGGTTTCAAGAAGCCTTGGAGCCTTAAGCTGGTCGACCTGATAGCGCAAACGGCGGTATTCTTCCGTCTTTTTAGCAAGGGTCCTCGAGTACTGATTGACATCATAGGAGACTTGAAGAATTGAGATTTGCCCGTGCACATAGAGCACGAGAAAAAAGCCCAGGCAAACACTGCTGAGTACGATTTTTCCCGCTCCGTTCATAAATGCTTCTCCATGACCCTCAATTTGGCACTCCGAGACCTCGGGTTATCTCGGCATTCGTCATCCCCTGCGCACACAGGTTTGCGGGTAATGATGTTCCCGACACCCTCCTGCTTCCAACGCAGGAATTCATGCTTCACGATCCTATCTTCCAAAGAATGAAAGCTAATAACTGCCATTCTGCCGCCAGGCTTCAAAGCCGCCCATCCCGTCCGTACGCCAAGCTCGAGATTCTTAAGTTCTTGATTGACAACAATTCTCAATGCTTGAAACGTTTTCGTCGCCGGATGATTGCGCGCCCATACTGGCCGGTGTCCTCGCGCTGCCGAACGCGCTCCCGGAACGGCGTCGCGGACAATGCTAGCAAGTTCCGCCGTAGTTGCAATATTTTTTTTTATTCGCACATTACAAATTGCTTTCGCAATGCGCCGGCTGTATCTCTCATTGCCGTATTTCCAGAGCAAATTAGCAAGTTCCTGTTCCGCTAATTCATTGACATAATCGCGCGCTGTAAGCTTTTCGTCAGGATTCATGCGCATATCGAGCGGCCCGTCGCGCTCAAAACTAAATCCCCGCGCTTCATCTTCAAGCTGATCGGATGAAAAACCGACATCTAATAAAACGGCATCCACCGATAAAACATTGAGCTCTTGGAGCACCGCCCCAAGGTCCGAAAAATTTTTATGGATCAATACCACTCCCGGAACGCCTTCAAGCCGAGTTTTGCACCGGTGAATGGCTGCAGGGTCTTGATCCAGACCGATCAATCGCCCGCCCGGCATGACTTGCTTAAGCATTTCGGCGCTGTGACCGCCTCCCCCCACAGTGCCGTCGACAACGATCATTCCGGGACTGAGCTTTAAATGAGAAAGAACCTCGGCTAAAAGAACCGGTTTATGCGGCAAAGCTGCGAATAGCCTCTTCTTCCGAAGAAAACGACTCCATAAGTTTTCCGATGCCGACCATTTGAAAAGTCCGTTCTACTTCGGGGTGGATATTAAACAGCCGGATATCTCCCTTTTGCGCCCGTACTTTCATAAGCCGGTCGACCAGGATTCCAAGACCGGCCAACTCGACATGTTTTGCCCGCTTCAGATCAAGCAGAAGTTTTTTATGATTATGTTTAAGAAGACGCGACAAGCGCTCCTTTATGCGGATCATTTCGCTTGTGCTCAAATCACCTTCGAATCGCAAAATTTCAACGCCCATTTTACTTCTTGTGCGATACGCCATAACTCCTCCTTCTTTTAAGATTCTGGTGCGTCTGTGATTAGTTTTTCAGCTAACGATTCAAAATTATTTTCATTATCGCGATAAAAACTTTGCCACATCTCCTTGGACCAAATTTCGATCCTGTCTGAAACTCCGATCACAACAACGTCCTGTTTGATGCCGGCGTACTCTTTTAAATAGGACGGAATTAAAATACGCCCCTGCTTATCGCAAACAACATCGCAAGCGCCGGAGAAAAAAAGCCGATTGAATTTTCGTGCTTCTCCCCGGGTAAACGATAAATCCCGGAATTTCTTTTCTTGGGCCTTCCATGTCTCTTCAATAAATACAAACAAACATTTGTCCAGACCGCGCGTGATAAAAAATCGTTCGACATAATTTTCCTTAAAAATTTCCCGGAACCTGGCCGGAATGATGACCCGGTCTTTGTTATCAAGTGTGTGATGGTGTTCGCCGTAAAACATCGCATCCTTCTCTCTATCAGGGGGGCTTTCAGGTTCACCACAATCCCCCACTTTCTACCACATTATTATCGACGTGAGTATAGGCAGAGTTGACTATGGCGTCAACGTTTTTTTAATTATTTATTCAGAAGCCCCGTTTAACGAGGCGGATATGAGGTAAATCTAAGGGGCCAATGACTATGAATCCCATTTCCCGCCGAACAAGAACCGACAACGGCATGGAATTTATGGGAAAATAGGTGTGCCCACACACTTTTCCCGGCATAACACATAGTTTAGGCGATATTCAGGGATGGCTACAGAAGGACACTGGGAACTAAGCAGAAGTTTCTTCGTAGAGGATGCGGGAGCACGTTTCGCAGAGAATCAACCGGTCTCCCATGCGGACTTCATTCAACACCTGGGCACGCAACAGCATTTGGCAGGCCCCGCACGTTTCGCCGTGAATTCTCGATAACGCAATCCCGCGTTTCTTTTCAACGATTAATTCATATTGTTCGCGGATTTTAAGATCCACCTGACCCATAATTGATTGCCGGCTTTTTTTTGCTTCGTCAATTGTGTGTTTTAATTCCTTCTCACGGTCAGTCAATACAAGCTCTTTTGAAGCGTACTCTTTTTCGACTTCCTTAAACCGGTCTTTCTCCTTGTGAATTTCATCTTCAGCCGCTTCAACCTCATCGATGGTTTTGATGATTTCCTCTTCAAGAAGAGAATTGTCGGCTTTAAGCGAGGCGATTTCCTGCTGTAAGGCACTATATTCTTTATTCGTCTTAACCTGACTGAGCTGCCCTTCCATTTTCTTTATATTGGCTTCTTTGTCGCTCAGCTTGCCTTCTTTCTCTTTTTGGCCAAGCTGGAGTTTCTTAAGCGTATCCTGTAATTCATGGAGATGTCGCTTCTTAGACTCAAGCTCATCTTTAAGAACAGCACGGTCGGCGGGAAGTTGATTCAGTTCTTCCTGAAAATCATAAATCTGGCGGTCAAAATCCTGGGCTTTCTTGAGGATCTCAAGCGAATCTCGAATGGCAGACGTCATAGAGCGTTCATTATAAAAAAAAATCCGTCAGGCTTCAAGGACGAATTCCTCCGCATTTTAGACGCCGCCCGACGGCGGAGAAACTTCGCTAAACAACGCCATCAAATCGACAAGCTCATCCCGCTGCAATCGGCCCGCCCAAAAAAAGGAGGCGCGCCCTTTGAACAACCGGTGTGTTTTTTCGCAAGAATCAGCCTCCTGTACGGCAGCGGCATGAGAACTTTCGGGGATAAGCCCTTCCATTTCCCGCTCCGACTTCCATTCGTAAAGCTCAATGCCCCATTTTTTTTCATCCCGAATGACACTGTACCGAAAACATTTGGGATAACCCGACAAAACCGCCAGATGGGTCATATCGCCGTCCTGAATTGCGGGGAAAAGAATAAGCGGGCTGAATGGCTGGTTCAGTATCTTTTTAATTTTTTCATAGTCCTCGTTAATCCGGATCAAATCTTCCAATCGTAAGGCAGTTGAGAAGACTTTTTTCCAATACACTTTTTCAGCGACCTGCAGAAAAAAATGGACTTCAGATTCGATTGATAAATAGAACTTCGAAATACTCTCCGGTTTTTCCGGATTTAACTGAAATAAAAGCACCTTCTCCAAAGACCGCCAGAGTTCATGCGAATGGTTATTCCACTCATTCCAAGTTAAATTCATACCGCCATCCCCATAGAGCCATTTTCAACGGCATGCAAATAGCGGATAAGCGCCTGTTTTTCGATCGATTCACACCCGCCTTTACCGGAGGGCAGCAAATCTTCGAGCATTAATTCGCGCGACATGGAATTCTTTTCCTCCGGAAACTGCAGCGTGCCAAGCCATGAAATGGAAACGCCAAGCCGCCTTGTCACTAATTCCGAAAACTTTTCGTATAACTGCTCGCCGCGGCCATCTTCCCGAGGGCCTTCAAAAACCATAAAATACTCGAGATGAGGGTTGTAAAGCCGGCTCGCTTTAATGGTCTTGTAGGTTTCCTGAATGCTGTACGGTTCATGATCGACGACAAAAATCCATTTATCGATCAGCGGGATAACTTTTTCGAGCGCCGGGGATTTCACACAATCAAATTCCAAAAAAAGGAATGGATGGCCGGACTCTTTGACCCGCTCTGCCGGTTCTAAGCCGCAGCATTTCTGATAGAACTGACTCCAAGACAAAGAAAAGCGCTTTAATCCGTTTCCGAGAATCTCCACACCAACCTCCTGTTCGCCTTGAATCAATCCTGGGGATTCTTGCGGCGACTGAGCGCCTTTTTTCAAACTTTCAGGATAGAACGAAACAATGACCGCAGGCTGGTGCATTTTTAACAGACCTGTCGCAAGGTAGGCATTTAAAAACATCGAGTCTTCCTGATGATTAGGACTCATGACATACAGACACTGAGACGGACGCGACGGCGCCTCGGGACCTTTTTTTTCAGTTGACGCCGCTTCTCCTTCGCCATGAAAGAGAGGGGACAAATCTTTTAAACCTCTTTTTAATTTCCGGCCGGTTTTGTCCATTAAGGCACAATCTCCAAATAGGAATCGTAACCGCCGAATACATTGACCCGGTGCCCCACCTGACAAGGGTCCACCTGCCATTCCCCGTTGACAATGTATTTATAGCGGTAACTCCCGCTCGTAATCGGCAATACTTTTTGCCATAACCCCGGGGGATCGTTGCGGCGGACCAGCGGCTCAGGCACCCAATGATTAAAGTCCCCTGCAATTTCGACTTCGCTGCCCTTCTCCGTCAGAACCTGAAACAGGATACCGCCGCAAACATGCTTGGGAGAAAAACGGGACCGCATAATTCCGTCCCAGCCGAGGCGAGAAGAGGATATCACTCTTTTTAAGTTTCTTTCAAGATATTCAATCGCCATATTGTAGAAGTCCTTGAAGGCCTGCGATTCCGGAGCAAAGGACACGATGCTCTGGCCGGAACAAGCCGCCTCTTTAAGGGCAATATGATCATGGATGATCGATTTAAACAGTCCGTCGCCAAAGTGTTTTTTGACCTCTTCATAGACTTCGTGCGCCAGGGAATTCTTAGAATTGAAAAGCGTGAGCAGGGCATGAATTTCAATCGGTTTTACCCGGTTTTGGTTCAAGCGGCTTAACGTTTCTGAAATTTTCGCCAATCCATGCAGTGAAAAAAACGAGGGTTCGACCGGAATGATAATCTCATCGGCCGCTTCCAGCGCATTATACGTTAAAACTCCAAGCTGGGGCGGACAGTCCATGATGAGGTAATCCGCATCAAGATCTGCCCGTGCTTCGCGTTTGAGCCGGTTGCGGAACCGCAGATCCCGGTCCTTTTGACCGACCAGTTCCTCTTCTATCGCCGCCAGGGTTTCATCCGACGGAATCAAAGCCAGGTATGACTCGATTTGATAGAGCACATCCTTTGTTTTTAAAGTAGCCTCTCCTTCCCGGCACAGAAGATGATAAAGCGTCTTATCGGATTTTTGAAGTTCAACCCCCAAACCGCAGGTCGAATGCCCCTGAGGATCAAAATCCGCGAGGATCACCTTCTTTTTTAAACGGGCAAGACTCGCCGCAAAATTGATACTTGTGGTAGTTTTCCCGCAGCCGCCTTTTTGATTGGCAATGGCAATGATGCGCAAGACTTGACTCCTCGATAGATTTAAAATTAGTGCCTACGGCCGGACTGCTTGATAGAACGGTGTTATTAACGGCGGAATTCGACGCGTCCTGTAGCAGCACCGGCGCGCCGGCTTAAACGCCAAAAATCCTCGCAGGATCAAGCCGTTGCGGCAGCGGGCGGATTCTGCGCCGCATGATTCTTGGCCAATTGCTGCAAAAGCTTTTGAAAGAAATCGCGCTCCGCCGCATAATCCACAGACTCCGGCTTAACCTTGCGCCAGCTTGCGTTAGGATTCCCTTCACGCGGTCGTTCTTGAAAAATTCCTTTGATAGAAATAAACGTTGTGTACTTCTTCTCCGTCAGTTTGATCTTTATGCGGTAGCGGCGTTGATATTCCTGAAACAAAATCCCTTTTGTCATGCCCCGCGAACGGCGGACAATATCTTCAATCCACCAGGTTTCGAATTCCATTTTCTTCCGGTCCTGGTGCTTAATTCCGCAATCTTTGCCAAGGTCCTGGAGGGCCTGCCAAATTGCGTCCGGCATCAGGCCGATTTCATCGGTGTACGCCGATGCTGCGGGACATTTGACGCAGCATGCGCTGGCCAGCATGGCTCCCAAAACCGCTCCCCTGGAAACAATTCCAAAAACCGTGCGCTGCATCAGAGACCGCCTTAAATCGCGATTAACCGCTCGATAGGAACCGACCCTAAAACATCACCGTGCTTGTCGGTCACGACCGCATAGGACTGCCGCCGTGCCTGCAATGTCAAAAAGGCTTTCTCTAGCGAAGTCTCTTCGGTCAAAAAAACCGGCGATCTTAAGAAAGTTTTAAGGGGCGTTTTATCATTTTTTTCAAACAGCAAATCAAAAACATAAACCATACCGACCACAAATCCGGGCTCTTCTTCATAGACAAGCACCATACGCGCTTTGGTCTGGCGCGCGAGTTCTTTCACATCACCCGCCCTTTGCGTAATATCAACTTTCACGGTCTCTTTAAGCGGCGTCAAAACCGAGGCCACCGTCGTCCGTTCAAAATCGAGAATTTTGTCGATCATTTTCTTCTCATAACCGCTGACAACTCCGGTCCGGGCACTTTCCTCAATCAAGGAACGGAACTCGCGTTCGTTCACGAAGATACTTTTGCGCTCATGCGATCCGAGCGGTTTCAAAAGCCAGCGAATGGCCTTCATGAGAAGTTTTGTCGGATAAAACAAGCCCTTAGAGATCAGGTCCAATAATACGGAATGGTCGAGAAGAAAATCATGCGCGCGGATTCTGCAATAATCTTTAGGGACCATCTCCGCAAAAATGATAAAAAGCGGCGCCATGACCGCTGTCACCACCCATTCGTTATGAATTTTAAAATACTCCTGCATGATCAGCGTCAGAAGCATTGTGGCAATGACATGCACCGTGTTTGTTGCGATCTGGAGTGTTGTTAAAAAATGCTGCGGGTGCTCCAGAAGGTCCATAATGCGCTTGGCCGACGCATTCCCCTTCATCGCAAGCTGACGGATTTTTAATTTATTGCCGGAAATAAACGCCATTTCCGCACCCGCAAAGAAAGATGCCAATATAAAAAATGTTGCGAACGAAAAAAGATAGGCCGCCATAACTTTGAACCCTTAAACGGTCGGGTTAATTTCCTCCGGAGGAGTCGCAGGTTTGACCAGAACGTGATGAATGCGGTGCCGGATCACATCGCGAATCGTCATATCAAAACCCGGAACCTGAAGGACTTTACCTTTTGCCGGGACCTCCCCGAGCTTTTCAAGGATGTATCCCCCCAGCGTGCTTGTTTTATCTGCCTCTAGATTGCTCGAAAAATATTCATTAAATTCCGATAAGGCCACTTTGGCTTCGACGAGGTATTCTTGGTGCCCAAAGCGGCGTATCGGATTTTGAACAATCTCGTATTCGTCATAATATTCGCCGAAGATTTCTTCAAGCACATCCTCCTGGGTGACAATCCCGGCCGTCCCGCCATGTTCATCGATACAAACCGCAAACTTCTGATTTTTGGTTTTGAGCATTTCAAGTACTTCGTCGATCCGTTTTGTCTCCGGGATAAAAAGCGGCTGCTGGATTAATTGGGCCAATAGGACTTTGGTATTCAGGACGTAATCCTGCGCCGTTACTACCCCGAGAACATGGTCCATATTTTCTTTATATACGGGAAAGTAAGTGTAGTGCCGCCGGCGAATGAGCTCGAGATGGTCAGACTGATCTCCCTCAATATCCAAACCCACAACATCGATTCTTGGAATCATGATTTCCTTAACCGGCCGCTCTCCCAGGGTAAACAGCTTCTGAATCATATAACTTTCCTGGGGCTCCAAAACGCCTTCTTCTTCGCCGACTTCCACCAAAGTCCTAAGTTCGGCTTCCGTAAAATTTTCACCATGAATCTTTTTATCGTGAACAATGAGCGCTACGACCCAGTCTGAAATCAAACGTATGAGAAAGCGAATAGGCGTTATGAGGACAACACAAATCTGAAGAGGAAATGCGGAAATCGTCGCAATTGCCTCATTTTGCCTGACCGCCAGCACTTTTGGAATGATATCGCCGAACAAAATAAGTGCGAGCGTAAAACCGATCATGGCCAAACCAAGGCCCGTGACTCCGAAGGACTCGCTGGCAAGAAGTGTGGCCAGTGCCGCAGCCAGGGTATTGACGAACATATTGCCGATCAAGATCGTACTCAAAGTCCGGCGGGGAGCGTTAAGGTGCGCCAAAACCCATTTGGCAATTTTGGGATGTCTTTCCTGAAAGCGCCGCCGCTCGATGCGCGACAGCGAAAAAATAGCGGTTTCAGCGCTCGAGAAAAATCCCGAAGCCAAGAACAAAATAACCAGCAATGTCAGGGGGAAAATTAAGTTCATGATTCCGTTTTCAGGTATAAATGCCCTTGGCGAATAAATTCCGCGACCGGGAGCGGAAGCTCTTTCTCATCCACTTTTTTTCCGAAATAGATGCTTCGGCGGATCATGCTGGCTGAAACCGGAACTTCTTTCATCATGATTTCATGATGTTCGGTTTCTCCGGACTGTTCATGCGCCCCGTCCCGCCGGGCAACCAAGATGTCCGCAAGACACCTGATTTCTTGCGGCTCATGCCACGACGAAAGCGATTCAAAACTATCCTGTCCCAATATCAAGAACAATTTATCTGCGGGATATTTTTTCTTAAGCTGCCGCAAAGTATCCACCGTATAGGATACTCCCGGGCGTACAAGTTCCAAATCCGAGGCCTCAAAGCACTTATTGTATCGGATCGCTAACTGCACCATCTTGAGACGGATTTCACCGGACGTCAAACTGACGCAGTCCGTCTTGTGCGGCGGTATCGCGGCAGGAATAAATAAGATTTTATCCAGCAAAAACTGCTTCAGGGCCGCTTCGGCGAGAGCCAAATGCCCTTGATGAATCGGATCAAAGGTACCGCCCAGAATCCCCAACTTCATGGCATCATGATGTCCGGATTTGTCCTGAACCTTCCACGAGGTACTTATAGGAAGTAAGCCCTTCCAGCCCCATCGGACCGCGCGCGTGAATTTTGTCCGTAGAAATTCCGATTTCAGCTCCAAAACCGTATTGAAAGCCATCCGAAAACCGGGTCGACGCATTCACCATGACCGAGGAAGAATCGACTTCTTTTTTAAATATTTCCGCGGCATTCTTGTCGCGGGTCACGATCGCGTCCGTATGTCCCGATCCGTATCGGCGGATATGTTCCAGCGCCTCATGTAATCCCGGTACGGTTTTAACGGCCAAAATCTTGTCCAGATATTCATGACCGTAATCAGATCCCTTTGCCGCCTTTGCACCGGGTAAGTAGCGGCGCGAAGCCGCATCCGCGCGAAGCTCACACCCGCTTTCAATCAAGCGTTTTCCGATCGTCGGCAAAAATTGCGGGGCTATTTTTCGGTGTACAAGCAGCGTTTCCATGGCGTTACAAACCCCCGGCCGCTGCATTTTTGCATTAAAAACAATGTTCCCCGCTTTCTTTAAATCGGCCCGCCGGTCGATATAGACGTGGCAAATCCCTTGATAATGTTTAATGACGGGAATGCGCGAGGTGCGGGCCACTTTCCGGATCAGAGCCTCTCCTCCGCGGGGGATTACCAAATGAATGTCCTGATCGCGCTTCAAAAGAAAATCAACGGCTTTCCGGTCCGTTGTAGAAACAAAACTGACGCAAGCCTGCGGCAAACGGCGGCGCTTTAATACTTTTTGGAAGATTTGTGCCAAAATTTTATTGGAATAAAAGGCTTCCCGTCCGCCGCGTAATAAAACAACGTTCCCGCTCTTCAAACAAAGGGACGCACATTCCACCGTTACATTAGGCCTGGATTCATAAATAATCAAGATGACGCCTATGGGAACCGTGATGCGGGAAATCACCAAACCGTTCGGCCGGCGCCACCGCGATGTGATCCGGCCTACGGGGTCCCCAAGGCCGGCCACAGCGCGAACGCCCTGGGCCATATCAGAAATTCTTCTGCTATTGAGTGTCAGGCGGTCCATCATGGCCGGGCTTAGCCCATGCTTCTTGGCTTCCGCCAAATCTTTGGCATTCTCTATCAGGATTGTCCGCTTCTGTTTCATCAGCTCGCGGGCAACCTCATTAAGCAGCTGCGCTTTCACACGCGAGTTCAATTGACTCATCGCGTAAGATGCGTGCCGGCATTCTTTCAGGGTCTGAGCCGCCCTATTCTGCCATGTCGTGTTTTTTTTCATGTCAATTCCCGCTTCATCCGCAGCCTATGCCCAGAGGACCATATCGTTTCTGTGAATCGCTTCGTGCTGGCCGCTAAAACCAAGAATTTTTTCGATTTCAGATGATTTAGACCCCGCAATGCGCTGGATGTCTTTGTTGGAATAACGGACGATCCCGCGGCCGAAGACCTGTCCCGACAACAAGGCCACCTCCACCACATCCCCGCGCTCAAAACTTCCTCGGATTTTCCGGATTCCGCTCGGCAATAAGCTCTTTTTTTTTAAGACAAGGGCATCATGCGCTCCGTCATCCACCATCAGTGTTCCTTTACGCTCTGCCGAAAAAGCAATCCATTTTTTTCTCGAATTTTTATATTCCCCGCTGCTGACAAACAACGTCCCGACATCCCGGCCTTCGATAACATCCTTCAAGATGCCGTTTTTCCCGCCGCTGACCAGCATGAGCGGAATACCCAGCTTCATCGCAACTTTGGCCGCTTCTAATTTCGCTTTCATGCCGCCTACATTTTTTTCCTTGCGGACATCGTTCAAGTGAGGAACTAAATTTTGATCGATTTCACCCAATCCGTCAACCTCGCGTACCCGCGAACCGTCCGTAAGATAAAAACCGTCAACGTCCGACAAAAGGATGAGAAGATCGGCGCTTATTAAATGCGCCGCATGGACCGACAGAATGTCGTTATCGCCGAATGCGATTTCTTCGGTCGCAACCGTGTCATTTTCATTGATAATCGGCAAAGCATTCATCGCTAGCAGTTCTTCAAGGGTGTCCCTTGCGGCCAGAAACCGCTTGCGTGCTTCCAAACCATCGCGCGTTAAAAGCACCTGCGCTGTATGGATGTTCCGGGTTGAAAAGAACCGTTCATAAGCATGCATCAGTTTTCCCTGCCCTATAGCGGCGCAGGCCTGAAGTTTCCGCATCTCAGCCGGACGCTTTTGAAGTCCGAAACTCGCCATACCGCAGGCAATCGCGCCGGAACTCACAAGCACCACTTGTTTTTTAAGACCGAGCAGACCCAGCAACTCGCGGCCCAAACGCGCAATCCGGACTTTAGAAATTTTACCGTCAGCATCGGACAAAATGCTGGTTCCGGCTTTGACGACTATTCTTTGACAGTTTTTTAGTTTCTCACGCATTGTTTATTTCGTTCGAGAGGGACGCAAACGGACTCCGCGTCAATTTTTATTGCCGCAAAATTTATCTTTCATAAAATCTTTTAACTCATCCAGCCCTTCCCGGGTCAAACTGGAAATAAAAAAGACCGGCACCTGCGGCTTCCATCCTTCAGCCTTCATTTGCTGCTGAATTCCGGGCAAGTCACGTTTTGTAATAATAATGCCAAACGGGATGTCCAGAAAGGATTTATTATAATGCTCCAATTGCGCGCGCAAAATATTAAAGCCTTCCTGAAGCGACGGGGCAAACTGGCAAAGCGGGTCCAACACATAAAAAACCCAGCCCGCTTTCTCCAAATGTTTTAAAAAATCATTACCCAGACCCCGTCCTTCATGAGATGTGGCGTAAAGGGACGGCAATTCACAAAGTGTTATGCGTTCGTAATCCGATGCCGCGCAAACCCCCAGCTGGGGCGTTCTTGTAGAAAAAGGATATTCTTCGGATTTAATATGCGCTCTTGTCAGTTCATTCAATAACAGCGATTTCCCGGAGCTCGGCAGCCCCACTAAAAACACGTCCGCCAGGACACGCACATTGAGTTCGATGTCCAGCGACTTCCCTTTTTCCCCGAGAGTGGC
>Ga0154334_1123_pt3 | contig 15340 bp, 15 predicted proteins | sample RifGroA2_FD_115862 | JGI IMG/M metagenome (GOLD analysis project Ga0154334, IMG submission 115862) | Omnitrophica bacterium GWA2_52_8 | reverse complement strand
GCCGCTCCGGGCCATGACCAGTTCCACGAAACGCAGAAAGGAATCCCTGCGTTCAAGGCGGAAAAGCTCCTGAATATCCTTGGCCCAATACGCATCCAGCCATTCCTGAAAATCCCGTTCCGGAAATTCCGGCGCCAGAAAGAACGGAGGGACGCCCCCGCGCAAAAGACGCCGGTCCATATCCTTCGTGCCGAAATCCTCGAGGTCGCGGGAAATCATGGGGGTCAGCCATAGGGAAACCTTTCTTCCGGTCAGCGTGTCTTTAAATTTACGGGAAGCGCCGAGGGTCGAAGAACCCGTGGCAATAATCCGCACCGCCGGGTAATGATCTGCCGCGATTTTCAGCAGTTCGGCCGGGGCATTCAGGCGGTGGATTTCGTCCAGAATAATGCGCTTTCCGGCGAGGCTGTCCAGAAATCCCTCTGGGTCTTTCATGGACCGGCGCACGCGGGGAAGCTCGCAGTCAAAGTATTCTACCTTCTCGAGACTCTGGCAAAGGAAGGTCTTTCCCGCCCGGCGCACGCCCGAAAGCCAGAGGACGGGGCGGTGCTGCCAGGCCTTCTCAATCCGGTCGATCCAATAATGCCGTTTGATGAGCTTTTCCATACGCCAAAACACTATCATAAAGTGCTACTATATGCAAGTATAGTTTCGTATAGTTTTTCATAAACGGCTGACCGCCAATCAAAGGGTTCACCATTCATCATTCACAATCCGTCATAAACTATTTACGATTATTGCGAGATAAATCCGTTGTAACCCGGCCTGATTTCAGTATAATTGGGGGCATTCGCCCGCCGCAAATAATGGATTTTTACTATTTTTCGGCCAAGCCGCCATTGAGTCAACTCAATATCGAGACATGGGTATTTCAAAGGGAGCCTCACTCTGCATTTTGAATATGGCAAAGACTTTCAAAGCAGCAAAAAAATCGGATATTCCCGCAGATACCGGTTATTATGTGGACCTTCAGGGCCGCGATATTGCCCTTTATAACGTTGAGGGACAGATCCACGCGATGGATGCTATTTGCCCGCACCAGGGCGGTCCGCTGCATGAGGGCAGTATGACGGACGGCAAGGCCATGTGTCCGTGGCACGGCTGGGAGTTTGATATCAAGACAGGCGCCTGTGTTTTTAATGACGCGATCAAACAGCAGGTTTACAAAGCAGTCGAAAAAGACGGGGACATTTATATTGAAATATAACCGCCGGGAACAATGGGCGGCTCGCAACCGGTAGTTAATCGAGCCCTGTTGATCACCGGTTAATCGCTATTTAAGAATCAATGTTGGCCCGTTAACGATTATCAGTGCCAGTCTATTACATGAATAAGACCATGACAAAAATTTCCGTTGAAGATCTAAAAAAAAGATGTAAACAGGTCCGCCGGGACATTATTGATATGACCTACGCGGCCGCATCCGGACATCCGGGCGGCTCGCTTTCGGCCACGGAAATTGTCACCGCGCTTTATTTCGGGCTCATGAATCATGACCCCAAAAATCCGAAATGGCCTGACCGTGACCGTCTGATTTTAAGCAAAGGGCACGCTTCTCCGCTGCTTTATTCTGTTTTGGCCGAGACCGGTTATTTTGACCGTAAGCTTCTGCCGACCTTCCGCAAACTCGGAAGCCCCCTTCAGGGCCATCCGGATGTACGCCGTTTGCCCGGTCTTGAAGCGTCAACCGGGTCGCTTGGGCAAGGCCTTTCGATCGGGATCGGCATGGCACTTGCGCGGCGGCTCGACAAAAAATCTTTTTATACGTATGTCATCACGAGCGACGGCGAAACCAACGAAGGCCAAACCTGGGAAGCCGCAGCCATGGCGGCGCATCACAAAGTCGATCACTTGATCGCGTTTCTTGATTACAACAAATATCAGCTGGATGATTCGACAAAGGTGATTTGCGATATGGAGCCGATGACCGATAAATGGATTGCATTCGGCTGGCATGTGCAGGAAATTGACGGGCACAATCTGGACGAGGTCATCAAGGCCGTTAACAAGGCCAAGGCCGTCAAGGATCAGCCGGCGATGATTGTTGCGCATACGGTCAAGGGCAAAGGTGTTTCATTTATGGAAAATAACAATCATTTCCACGGGGTCGCGCCGACGAAAGAAGAATACGAAAAAGCAATGAAAGAGCTGGCCTGAATATGGAAAAAAAACTGGGGAAAGCAACACGGGACGCATACGGACTGGCCATCGTTGAAATCGGCCGCAAAAATCCGGATGTCGTCGTACTGGACGCCGACCTTTCAAAATCAACCAAAAGCGCCGGCTTTCAAGCCGCGTTTCCGGACCGTTTCTTTAACGTCGGGATTCAGGAGGCCAACATGGTTGGTGTGGCTTCCGGGCTTGCGGCAGCGGGCAAAATTCCGTTTATTTCCAGTTTTGCGACGTTTCTCATCTCAAAAGGTTATGACCAGCTGCGCATGGCGGTCGCATTTCCGGAACTGAATGTGAAAGTGGTCGGTTCCCACGGAGGGATTTCAGTCGGGGAAGACGGCGCCTCCCAAATGAGCATCGAAGACCTTGCGCTCACTACCAGCCTTCCGAATTTTGTGGTGATGGTGCCGTGCGATGAATTTTCAACCCGCGCGCTTGTGATGCAGGCGGCGGAGCACAAGGGCCCTGTCTTTATCCGGACCTGCCGCCCGAAGGCCCCGATCGTACACAATGAAAAATCCGATTTTAAAATCGGCAAGGGCGTTTTGTTGCGCGAGGGTAAGGATGTAACGATCGTCGCCGCCGGACTGCTTGTTTTCGAAGCCCTGCAAGCCGCCGAAAATCTTTCCAAACAGGGAATTCAAGCCGGCGTCATTGATATGCACACCATAAAGCCGCTGGACCGCGAACTTTTGGTTCGTGAAGCCAAAAAAACAGGCCATCTTGTTGTGGCTGAGGAACATCAGATTTGGGGCGGGTTGGGCAGTGCGGTCGCAACGGCCGTTTCACAGGAAGCGCCTTGCAGGATGGAATTTGTAGCGATCCAGGACACCTTCGCGGAGTCCGGTTTGCCGGACGAGCTTCTTGTTAAATACGGATTAACGGCCCCGAATGTCGAAGCCGCCGCGAAACGTGTTCTTCAGGCGCCGGCAAACGCGGAATAGTCCGCCGCCCTACGCAATAATATGAAGCTCGGCTTCGAAGATTTTAGTCCGGTTTTCTCATCGATTTGTTTAATCGATGAGAAAACCGCTTTGGACGCATGGAGTTGCATCCAAAGTTTTGCGCCCGCGTTTTACAGGGCGCAAAAGACAACCCCTGGGGTACAAATGGAAAAGCCCATTTGCACCACAGTCTCTTCGAGGGCATTTCTCATTGGCAATGAGAAATGCGGGTTAGGCCCGCAGGATTTTCTGCATAAAAAGAGATAAAATTTTGTGACCTTTCGCAATCCATTTGTTGTCTTTGCTGTTTCTCTCCTTCTTGCCGCAAGTCTTCTTAATCAAATTGCTGATGCTGCGACCGCAAATAAAGCCATGGTTGTTACGGCGGATGATCGTGCGACCAAAGCCGCACTCGAAGTGCTTCGTGCGGGCGGGAATGCGGCCGATGCCGCAATCGCGGCGCAATGGGTGCTCAATGTCGTCGAACCCGGATCGTCCGGCATCGGCGGCGGCGGTTTTTTTGTCTATTATGACGCGGCCGCAGATCAGACCGTAACGCTTGACGGGCGTGAGAAAGCGCCAATGTCAGCAGCACCCGGCATGTTCTTGCGGGAGGACGGAACCCCGGTGCCTTTTTATCCGGACCGGATCACCGGCGGTCTGCCTGTGGGAGTTCCGGGAGCGTTGAAACTGCTCGAAGAAGTCCACCGGCGTTTTGGTTCCGGAAAATATTCCTTTGCGGCTCTTTTTCAGCCGGCTATCGACCTGGCTGAAAACGGATTTACGGTGACGCCGCGGCTGGCTGGTTTTTTGGATGATGAAAAAGACAGACTCGGCCGGTTTGATGGGTCACGGCGTCTGTTTCTGAAAGCCGACGGAACGCCGTATCGTGAGGGAGAAACTCTCATCATGACCGGCCTTGGCAAAACGTTCCGCCTTATTCAAAAGGAGGGCACCGGTGTTTTTTACGGCGGGCAAATCGGCAAAGCGATTGTTGATACGGTTCAAACGGCGGTTTTTAACCGGGGCTCGATGACGTTGGAAGATTTGGCGGCGTACGAAGTTGTTGAGCGGGCGGCCGTGAGCGCCGATTACCGCGGCTTTAAAATTGTCAGCATGGGGCCGCCGTCTTCCGGAGCCACGACGCTTTTGGAGGCGCTGAAAATTCTGGAGCTTTTTGATGTCCGGCCGCGGGAGATCAACGCGGAGGATGCGGCCCTGTTTTCCGCAGTACAGCGGATTGCTTTCGAGGATCGGAACAAGTGGCTCGGAGATCCCGATTTTACTGAAATTCCAGCGGCCCGGTTAATTTCGGAAGCGCATGCCTGGGAACGTGTCCGCGCGATCCGGGACGGCCGGTTCCTGAAAAAACTTTTTGAAGATGTAAATGACGTGCTTTCGGCATTGGAAGAACAGGCGAAAATGGAAAAGCTGACCCGGCCTTCCGGAATTGCCGCGGAGGACAGTCCCAACACGTCTCACATTTCTATCGTGGATGAACAGGGGAACGCCGCATCGTTTACGACAACGATTGAAGCGGTGTTCGGCTCCGGCATGGTCGTTGAGGGCTGGGGATTTGTCCTCAATAATGAACTGACGGATTTTGATCCCATTCCGGCGGACGGGGAGGGACGGGCGGTGCCGAATGCCCCGGGGCCGGGCAAGCGGCCGCGCAGCAGTATGACGCCGGCGATTGTTTTCAAGGACGGCAAACCGTTGATCATCGTCGGTTCTCCCGGAGGGTCCGCAATTATCGGGACCGTTTTTAATATGATCGTGTATTTGCTGGATTATCAAATGCCGCTTGATAAGGCCATAGCGGCCCCGCGGTTTATTCATCGCGGTGACGCGCTTGAATACGAGTCCTCCGCTAATCTTTCCCCGGAATTTTTGTCCGAGCTCAGCACTTACGGCGAGGCGCTGCGGTCCAGGCGGCTTACAGGAAATGTTCAGGCCATTTATATCGATTCCACGACACGGCTGATCTACGGTGCCGGAGATCCCCGGGGTGAAGGATTTGCCGAGGGATATTAGTGCCGTCTGACATTTGGTTTTGCGGGAAGACGGTACTATGCCCGCTTGAAATTGGGTGTTACCGTTTCAAGCGTTAAGGCGCATTAGTCCGTCAAAAAAAATAACACCATGACTTCGTAGTCTCCTTCTCCCGTCGGGAGAAGGCTGGGATGAGGGGATGCAATTTAAATTTTCAAACATTTGCCGCCCCTCACCCTTCCCTCTCCCAGCGGGAGAGGGAGAAATACAAGCTAAAGGTCAGATGGCATTGTGCGATTGAAATAAACAACCTGTCATTTCAATCTTGACGCGATGCGCTAGTTAATACCCAGCGATCATTCCATCCTGTGCCGCTCTTTCCGGAGGGTCTTTAAAATCTATAACTCTTTATAAATAAAATAGTTATAGCTAGTCTAGAGCATTGTTTTGTTCCCGTCTGCTTGCAATCGAAAAAGGCGGCAGGTAAACTCTCGATGTGAGTCAAATGTGTTCAAAAGAACATTTTTGATAGCATAAAGTATCAATACTAAACTTTAAAAATAAAACATAAAGGGGAATGAATCATGGGGAAAACAAGAGCCTGTATTGTTTGCGGAGATCTCATTGACTCCGGCGCACAAATCTGCCGGCGCTGTAAAGGGTCCTCTAAAGATGGTATTGATAATAAACGGGTTTTGGTGATTACGCCGGACCCTTTGATCGTCATGGCAGTCAAAGATCATTTTGTCACCAAAGGCACCTATGTTGACGGCGAGCCGAATCTTGATAAGGCGGCTCACTACATTAAAATCAACAGTCCGGATCTTGTGGTCTTTGATCTGGAGGGTGCCGCAACGGTAGCGCTTGAATTTGTCACGGAGATCAACGAAAGCGGAAAGAAGATTCACGTCATCGTGATATCCAATGTGGAAGGCGCCCGCCGGATGTTCGAACGCATCGGCATCGACGCGTTCTTTGCCAAACCGATGGAAAAAGACGAATTCCTGGCGCAGGTTGAAAAAAGCCTTTTGGCCCAGGAAACCGTCTGATCTCTGAGTTTATGCCAACATTTTCCCCTGACGGACAGGGGCGGTACCGCACCGCTCCTGTCCTTTTTTTTCGTGGTTTTTAACCTTCCCTTAAGCTAGACTAACCCCTCAGCGATCCTATGTGACGGATGCTTTCACACGACGGACCGCACTTTTAACCGTACGGATTAATCTTCTTCCAATCAAAATAGGAAATGACCATGATTACAACGGCCGTAGAAACAGAACCGTCCCTTTTAAGAAAGCAGGTTTTGGAAGCTGCGCGGGGTTACCGCGCTTCGTGGATCCGCCTGGCGCAGTTTCTTTTTACGATTCACAAAGATAAACATTATAAAAGCTGGGGTTATTTGGCGTTTGAGACTTATTGTATGAAAGAACTTTTTTTGAAACAGGCGACCGTCGGAAAACTCGTAAAATCCTATGAATTTCTGGAGCGGGAAGAACCGAGTCTCGTGCGCCAGAATCTTTCGGAAGAGAATGCGGGGTCCGCGCGTCCGGCGCCGAATTACGAGTCCGTCAATTTACTGCGCCTTGCCCGGAACAACAAAGATATTGCCGCGGGAGATTTCTCGGACTTGCGGGAAGCGGTCATTGAAAAAGTTGAAGAGCCGAAGGAAGTACGCGACCGCCTCAAAAAAATTCTCGACGAAAAAAAACCTGCGCCGTCCGCGGAAGAGACGGACAATCTCCGCACGGCCAAAATCAAAAGAGTCGTCGCATTATTAAAAGGTTCCCAACTGGAGCTTTCCAAAGACCAGCTGATTCCGAAATATCTCGTGCAGCAAATGCAGGAGCTTATTGCGAAACTTGAAGACCAAATCAGCGAGTAAAAGCCTTTTCAGTCCGTGTCCCGGCCGCGGTTTTTACAGCTGTCAATCCGCGGGACCCGCATCCTTTGACCGTTTTAAATCCGCAATAGTCGCCGTTTTAATGGCTGCCATGATCGCTTCCGGATCTCACGCCTACGCCGGAGAACACCGTCTGGAGGGGATTCTTTATGACAGCGCGAACCCCGCTGAGTCCATGGCGGTTGTCGACGGACAGTCCCTGAAAAAAGGCGACCGGTTCCATGCCTTTATGGTTTCCGAAATCAGCAACCGGGAAGTGGTTTTGAAGCAGGCGGATACCGGAGAAGAACTCCGGCTTCGCGTGGAAGCCAAGCCTGTGCCGGCGGGTGGGACCCCGCGCACAGCTGCTGTAGCGGCACCGGTTGCGTTACCGGAAAAGACCGGAACACGCGGTCCTGCCGAAACGGATGTGCCGCCGATATTAAAATTTTGGCAGTTCTGGAGTCCGCTCGAATTAGTCAGCCGTGCCGCGGAAATTAAAGCCATCTTTGACCTGGCGGCGATCTACAATGCCGGGGTCCGTTATCATGAAGATCAAAAAGACGCGGCGCGCGAAATCGCCCAGCTTACCCAGGCGGGCTATCTTCCTGCGGCGTATGAGGCGGGTCCTTGGGGTGCCTATCATTTTTATCTCAGTAAGCCCGGCGAGAAATTCGGTGTTCACGCGGACCCTCGATGGAAGGGGCAGCCGATGCATTCTTTTTTTGTTTCGGGGGATGCTGTTTTAAGAAGTGAGCAGCAAAAACCGGCCGGCCCTCAAAGTCCGCAGCACCGGTATTAAGAGCCTATCCCGATATCAACTTGGGCTGCAATTTTGACTTTCGGCCTGCGCCTTTGCGATCCTCGGCTTACATCCTCTTCAGGATGCGCGCCTTGGCTCGCTGCGGCTCGGCAACGAAATTCAAAATTTCGCTTCTGAATTTGATATCGGGATAGGCTCTAACCCGCATTTCTCATCGCCAATGAGAAATGCCCTCGAAGAGGCTGTGGTGCAAATGGGTTTTTCCATTTGTACCACAGGGGTTGTCTTTTGCGCCCTGTTAAAACGCGGGCGCAAAACTTTGGATGCAATCCCATACGTCCAAAGCGGTTTTCTCATCGATTCGTCTAATCGATGAGAAAACCAGACTAAGTCAGCTTCCGGTTTATCTTCTTTGCTGGAGTTTTGAAAGCAACCGCAGAATTTCAAGATAGAGCCAGATCAGCGTCACCAGAAGACCGAAGGCGCCGTACCATTCCATATATTTCGGCAGTCCGCGTTCTGCCCCGCGTTCGATAAAATCAAAATCCAGCACTAAATTCAACGCGGCGATTACCACGACAAAAAAACTGAAACCGATTCCGAGGAATCCGCTTTCGTGAATGAACGGAATGCTTGCGCCGAAAAATCCCATGATGAAATTGGCCAGATAAACCAGACAGATGCCGCCTGTTGCCGCAAAGAGGCCCAGTTTGAAATTTTCAGTGGCCCGGATCAAATTGGAGCGGTAAGCCAGCAAAAGGGCAAAAAGGGTGGCGAAAGTCAGGGAGACGGCCTGAATGACGATTCCCGGAAAACGCATTTCAAACAGCGCCGAGATGCCGCCGAGCGCAAGGCCTTCGAAAAGGGCATAAATCGGCGTTGTGACCGGCGCCCAGTCGCGCTTAAAAATAGTCACCAGGGCGGTTATGAATCCGCCGATGAAGCCGAGCATCATGAGCCCCGCCGGTGCCGTGCCGGCGAATACACGCCCCCATGTCCAGCCGGATGAAAGAAGCAGCAATATCAAAGCGATCGCGGTTTTGTTCACGGTGCCGTTGACGGTCATAGCAAGGTCGCCGGAAGCGGCGATGCCTTGAAACGCTTTATCGCTCAAAGCGGGGTTTGAAGTGCGCATAATGTCCTCCTGGCTGGCTAAATATTTTTGTTTCTATTATAGTGTGTCCTTGTCATAATTCCAGAAAATGATTTCGTCCGGTATGGTTATTATATCGGACAAAAACCGCTCAAAACTGCAGGAGCCTGTCTGCCATGATCCGGTCGATGATCTTTTTTCCGGGAAAAGACTTTTATGAGGTGCCCGAGCAATACGGTTTGAAATATGAAAATGTCACCTTTTTGACCGGGGATGGAGTCGAGCTTTTTGGCTGGTATCTGCACGCAAAGCCTGTCGTGAAACCGGTGTTTGCGGACGGCGACAAGGCCGTTTTGCTTTACTTTCACGGTAATGCGGGAAATATTTCCGGCCGATTATCTAAGGCCAGGGGCTGGACGGAGCGGGGTGTCCCGGTTTTCCTCATGGATTACAGAGGGTATGGGCAAAGCCAGGGGGAAATCCGGCATCAGGATGATATTTTGAAGGATGCGGAGGCCGCCGTTTGCCTGCTCAAAGAAAAAAAGGGGATTCCGCAGTCCGGCATTATTCTTTACGGAGAATCCTTGGGTTCTTATCCGGCGGTCCGTCTGGCCTGTGAAAATTCCTTCCGTGCCGTAGTTTTGGAAGCGCCCTATACGTCTTTTACGGCGCTCAGCGAAAAGCATTACGGCATGCTGCCGGGATTTATGCGTGAATCGCTCCTTCGTAATTTTACGTTCCCCAACGAAGACTGGATCGGAAAGCTCCGCACCCCGCTGTTTATTCTGCACGGGACCCGCGACGATGTTTGCCCGTATGATATGGGAGAGACTTTATTTATGAGAGCGCCTGACCCGAAGGGGTTTTTTCCGGTTCCGGAAGGGGCGCATAACGATCTTCCCATGAAAGCGGGGGAAGCGTATTGGGACAAGCCCTGCGAGTTTATCAAAAAATTACCGCCTCAAGCTGCGCACTAACCCGCATTTCTCATCACCAATGAGAAATGCCCTCGAAGAGGCTGTGGTGCAAATGGGCTTTTCCATTTGTACCGCAGGGGTTGTCTTTTGCGCCCTGTTAAAACGCGGGCGCAAAACTTTGGATGGAACCCCATGCGTCCAAAGCAGTTTTCATCGATTCGCCTAATCGATTAGAAAACCGGACTAAATCATTCCAGCAGCTCATCCACCCATGATTTTTCCTGTTTTTTCTCGTGCCCACGGGCGTATTTTTTTTTGGAGGGTTTGACGCGGGTTTTGGGATTGATGCCCCAGACATGCCGCGGCTGAGGCATGGCGGACTTGAATTTTCTGTTTTTCTTCCCTTTGGCAGGCACCGGAACGGCCTCTGTCTCGAGCGGGCGAAGCGGTGTCAACCGCTTGCGTCCCGTGGGTTTTTATTCTTTTTTTACAAATCCGACTGCCGGAATCTCAAGGAAATTCACGCGGTGTTTGTCAGCCGTAATGTTTGAATTTTCCGGCAATCGCAAGCATGGCCTCGTGCAGACGGCCGTTTGAGGCAAGATTTTGTTTGTCCTCAAGCGTCAGAGGATCGCCCGAGAAATTTGTTGCGCGTCCGCCCGCTTCTTCCAGAATCAGCAAGGCCGCGGCCTTGTCCCACGGCGCCAGAAAAAGTTCCCAGAAACCGTCATACCGGCCGCAGGCGACGTAACATAAATCAATCGCTGCGGCGCCCATTCTGCGGATTCCCTGTGCGCTGCACATAAAGGGTTTGAAAAGCGCGAGATATTCATCGGCGCGTTCGCGGCGGTCATAAGGAAAACCCGTAGCAAGGAGGGCATCGCCGATTTTCGAAATTTGGGAGACGCGGATCGGTTTTCCGTTCAAGGCCGCCCCGTTTCCGCGTTCGGCGAAAAAAAGCTCATCGCGGAAAGGGTCGTAAACGCCGCCTGTTTGCATCCGTCCCTCAAATTCATAACCGATCGCAACGCAGGCGGCGGGGAAGGTATGGGCAAAATTCGTGGTGCCGTCCAGGGGGTCGATAATCCACCGTGAAGGGGAGTTCCCCATCGGCGGGGATTCTTCAGCTAACATCGCATGGTCCGGAAAGGCGCTTCCGATGATTTCAAGGATGCGTTTTTCGGCGGCCTTATCACTTGCTGTGACTAGGTTTAGCTCGCTTTTTTTGTGGACGACAGCGCGGTCATGCAGGCCTTTTTTCAGGATCCGGCCAGCCTCCTTGAGGCATTTCAAAAGAATCGGTTTAATTTTATTTTGGATCTTATACAATGAAACCTCCAGCTTATTAGGGTTGTTTCCGGCCGCTATTTTAAAAGAGGATTATCGGAGCGAAAGCCCGGCAGGTAAAGAAGATTATAAACCATGTCGTATTTAGAAGGAAGCGGACGGCTATATTAGGGTGCCTACTATTTGATGCCGTTGTTTTTCGGTCATTCCCGCACGCTTTAGGTGGGAATCTCCGCCCGAGGCGGACCCGCCTGTATTTTCCGCCAAAGGCGGATCAGCCTCAGGCTGAGGCGGGCAGGCACAATTTCGAAGATCTCCGATAAAACCATTCGGATGACAAGAGGCAAGAACTGTATGAAGTGGTAGGCGTCCGCTATATTAATAGAATATAGCGGTATTCCTCGAACACGGGCCCGGCTGCAACGGCAGCTGCCCATTGAATGCCTGAAGAAATTTAGAACGGGGTGTTCATGATTGGCATTTCCGTCCGGAAGTTTAATCCAACTGCAATTGAGCACAACTGTTGAGGTATCTTTCATGGCGAAATATAAAATTACATTGATTCCCGGCGACGGGATCGGACCGGAGCTGGCGGCAGTGGCCAAGGATTGTATTGAAGCGACCGGGGTTTCAATCGAATGGGACATCCAGGAGGCCGGCGTGGATGTCATGCAGAAAGCCGGAACGCCCCTGCCGGACAGCGTGCTTGAATCGATCCGCAAAAATAAAGTGGCGATCAAGTCCCCCATTACAACGCCTGTCGGGACCGGGTTCCGTTCGGTCAATGTGGCGCTGCGCAAGGAACTCGATCTTTATGCCTGTGTGCGGCCCTGCAAAAGTTACGAAGGGGTCCGCGCACGCTATCAGAACATTGACCTCGTCATCTTCCGTGAAAACACCGAAGACCTTTATGCCGGAATCGAATTTCAGAAAGGCACCAAAGAAGCGGGAGAAGTGATCGATTTTATCAACCGTTATTCCGCTAAAAAAATCCGCAGCGATTCGGGCGTCAGCATCAAGCCCATTTCCGTGTTCGGAACGGAACGTATTGTCAGGGCGGCGTTCGAATATGCGCGGAAAAACAAACGCAGGAAAATAACGGCCGTGCATAAAGCGAATATTATGAAATTTACGGACGGCCTTTTTCTGGAAGTCTCGCGCGAGGTCGCAAAAAAATATCCCGACATAGAATTCGAAGACCGCATTGTCGACAACATGTGCATGCAGCTTGTTCAAATGCCTGAGCAGTATGATGTTTTGGTGCTTCCCAATTTATACGGCGACATTCTCTCGGATTTGTGCGCGGGGCTTGTCGGCGGCCTCGGCGTTGCTCCCGGCGCCAACATCGGCGACCAGTATGCGATGTTTGAAGCGACCCACGGATCGGCCCCGAAATATAAAGGGTTAAACAAAGTCAATCCGGTGGCCCTGATTTTGTCGGGGGTTTTGATGCTTCAATATCTTGGGGAAACACAGGCCGCGGAAAGGCTGGAACGCGCCATTGCGGACGTGATTCGCGAAGGCAAGTCCGTGACCTATGATATGAAAGAAGTCCGGAATGACCCGACGGCCGTCGGTACGCGCGAAATGGGTCAGGCGATCATTAACAAGATGAAAGCCGCCGTGCGGTAACGAATTTTTCCGGCCGCCGGAACGCACGATTTCCTCAAAGACTGCCCGCGGGGCTCCATTTTCGGTTTTGAGTTTATACGCGGAAAATCCGGCGCCCGAGACGGGGCCGGGACATTAATCAAAAAAATTTTACTGACGAAACCCAAAATAAGAACTGCCGGCGCGGGACGCGCAAGTGTGCGGCGGCAGGATTTCAGGAGATTTTATGGCGAAACCTAAAGTTACGGTAGTGGGGGCGGGATTTGTCGGGGCCACGACAGCGCAGCGGCTTGTTGAAAAGGAAATTGCCGACGTCGTCCTGATCGATGTTGTCGAAGGGCTTGCTCAGGGAAAAGCGCTCGACATGATGGAATCCGCGCCTATTGAAGGATTTAAAACGAAGATTACCGGAACCAATAATTATACGGACACCCAAAATTCAGACGTAGTTGTCATCACGGCCGGACTTGCCCGGAAGCCGGGAATGAGCCGGGACGATCTTTTATTCAAGAACGCCGAGATTGTAGGGGGCATCGTAACCGAATGCGCGAAACATTCCCCCAAAGCGATTATGGTTGTCGTGACCAATCCCTTGGACGTTATGGTTTATCTGGCCTGGAAAAAATCGGGTTTTGACAACCGGCGTGTTTTCGGCATGGCCGGAGAACTGGACTCGGCCCGTTATGCCTATTTCATTTCGGAGGCGGCCGGTTGTTTTCCCCATGAGGTCCAGGCCATGGTCCTGGGCGGTCACGGGGACGAGATGGTTCCGGTGGAACAGGCCACCACCGTAAAGGGAAAGCCCATCACGCAGATCCTGAAAAAGGAACAGATCGAAATCATCAACCAAAGGACGCGCGACGGCGGGGCCGAAATCGTCAAATATCTTAAAACGGGAAGCGCTTTTTATGCGCCGTCATCTTCGGTGGTGCGCATGGTGCGCTCGATTCTCGAAGACCGCAATGAGGTCATTGCCAGCTGTGTTTATGTCAACGGGCCCTACGGGCTTAAAGATATTTATTGCGGTGTTCCGGCAAAATTGGGCCGCAAGGGCGTGACCGAAGTCGTGGAACTGGAACTGACACCGCAGCAGGCTGCGGCGCTTAAAACGTCCGCGGAGCATGTCCTCGAAAACTGCAACAAACTAAGCCTTTAATCCTATGGACTCCTTTAGCGCAAAATCGGCACTGCAGTCAGGAAATAAAACCTATACGATCTACCGTCTTGCGGCGTTAAAAAAATCGGGGGTGGATATCAGCCGCCTGCCGTTTTCCATCCGGGTTTTGCTGGAAAATCTGCTGCGCAACGAAAACGGACAAAATGTGCGCCGCGCGGACATTGAAGCCCTGGCGCAATGGGACCCTTCCAAAAAATCAGCGCAGGAAATTGCGTTTACGCCGGCCCGCGTCGTGCTGCAGGACTTTACCGGCGTTCCGGTCGTTGTGGACCTGGCGGCGATGCGCGACAGCATGAAAGAGCTCGGCGGCGATCCTAAAAAAATCAATCCGCTCGAACCCGTGGATCTTGTCATTGACCATTCGGTACAAGTAGATGCCTACGGAAGTCCGGATGCGTTCGGGCTGAATGTCAGGAATGAATTTGAACGCAACGGGGAGCGGTATGTTTTTCTCCGGTGGGGGCAGCAGGCATTTCAGGGGTTTCGCGTTGTGCCGCCGGGCACGGGAATCGTGCATCAGGTGAATCTGGAATATCTGGCGCAGGGTGTGATGACAAAAAAATGCGGCGCCGAAGAACTGGCATATCCCGATACGCTTGTGGGAACGGATTCTCATACGACGATGATTAACGGGCTCGGTGTTCTGGGCTGGGGTGTCGGAGGGATTGAGGCCGAGGCGGCCATGCTGGGGCAGCCGATTTCCATGCTCATTCCCCAGGTCGTGGGTTTCAGACTGACGGGCCGGTTAACTGAAGGCACCACCGCAACGGACCTGGTCCTGACGGTCACGGAAATGCTCAGAAAAAAAGGCGTCGTTGATAAATTTGTCGAATTTTTCGGGCCGGGGCTGGAACATCTCTCGCTTGCCGACCGGGCGACGATCGCGAACATGGCCCCCGAATACGGTGCCACGATGGGATTTTTTCCGGTCGATGACAAGACGATCGACTATTTAAAATTGACGGGACGGCCGCAGAGCGGCATTGAGCTTGTGGAGGCGTATTGCCGCGAGCAGCAGCTTTTCAGAACGCCCGAAACTCCCGATCCGAAATTTTCCGATGTTCTGGAATTAAAATTGGAAGATGTTGTCCCGAGCCTTGCGGGTCCCAAACGTCCGCAAGACCGCGTTCCTCTAAAACAAGTCAGCTCGGCGTTCCGGGAAGCGCTCCCGAAACTCCTGGCCGGTAACGAAAGCGGATCGGAATCAAAATCCGTGCAGGTAAAATCCGCGTCTGGAAACTATGAGCTGCACCAGGGTTCTGTGGTGCTGGCGGCGATTACAAGCTGCACCAACACTTCAAATCCGTCGGTGATGATCGCGGCCGGGTTATTGGCCAAGAAGGCCGTCGAAAATGGACTGCACTCCAAGCCGTGGGTGAAAACCAGCCTGGCCCCGGGTTCCAAAGTGGTGATCGATTACCTGTCCGGGACGGGGCTCTTAAAATATCTGGAAGAATTGAAATTCCATCTCGTCGGCTTCGGCTGCACGACCTGCATCGGCAATTCGG
>Ga0154334_1118_pt1 | contig 15364 bp, 16 predicted proteins | sample RifGroA2_FD_115862 | JGI IMG/M metagenome (GOLD analysis project Ga0154334, IMG submission 115862) | Omnitrophica bacterium GWA2_52_8 | reverse complement strand
TCAATGAAAGTTTGCCGATCCGCACGAATTGGTGGACCGCGCTCAACCCGCCGATGATGGCCCTGTCTTCAACAATAACATGCCCCGCCAATGTCGCGCCGTTTGCGAGCACCGTTTGATTATGGACAATGCAGTCATGGGCGACATGACAGTAGGCCATCAACAAATTATCGTCCCCGATAACCGTTTCGGTCCCATCCTTGGTGCCGGGATTAATCGTGACATATTCGCGGATTTTATTCCGGCATCCGATCTTCAAATAGCTCATACCGCCGTCATACTTCTTGTCCTGGGTCGGACTGCCTATAACAGCACCCGTAAAAATCTCGTTCTCTTCCCCGAGAATCGTGTTTCCTTCAACCGTCACCCGCGCGCCGACAATCGTGCCCACACCGATCGTCACGGTCCCGGCAACGATGGCAAACGGACCGATCTCAACCCCTTCTCCGAGAACGGCGTCCGGATGGACAATCGCGGTCGGATGGATGTTTACTGATCGACGACTGCGAACTTCACTTCCGCTTCGCATACAAGTTTGTCTCCCACATAGGCCCGGCCCACACACTGCCCCGTTTTGGCCCTGATTTTTACGACTTCCACTTCCATCCGCAGTTCATGCCCCGGTACAACGGGCTGCCTGAACTTGGCCGAATCGATGCTCATGAAATAAGCGATCTTGTCCCGGTTTTCGGGCTTGCTCAGCATGATCACACCCCCGACCTGCGCCATGGCTTCAATAATCAAAACACCCGGCATCACCGGGTGTCCCGGGAAATGCCCCTGAAAAAAATAGTCGTTGCTGCTGACCTGCTTGAAGCCGACCGCGCTGACTCCGGGCTTGAACTGCTCGATCCGGTCGACAAACAAAAAAGGATAACGGTGCGGAATAATCTTTTGAATGTCCTGAACATTCAGCGTTTCAGGAATGGACGGCGGATTTTTTTCGGCAGACATAAGCATTTTCCTCACAAATTCGACGTTCAGATTATGACCGCTCCGGTTCGCAATAATGTGGCCCTTCACAAAATGACCGCCCAGGTAAAGGTCCCCGAGCAGGTCCATAATTTTATGCCGGCAGGCTTCGTTATCGTAGCGCAGCGTATTGTCAATCGGACTGTTTTGTTCAAACACGAGCGTGTTCGTGAGGTTCGCCCCCTTGCCGAAACCCTGTGACAGCAAAAGCTGGGCTTCGTCCTTCAAACAAAAAGTCCTCGCGGAAGCCAGTTCCCGTTCAAAGATTTCGGGAATGATCCGGAGCGATAAAAACTGATCTTTCAGATCCGAATGCCGGTAGCTGAGCGTGTATGAAATCTCGAGATGATCCGCCGGAAGCATCACAATGGACTGGTCTCCGTGATCCACAAAAACAGGAGACTTGATTTCCAGATACTGTCTTTCGGCGTCCTGCTCGACAAGCCCCGTCCGGATAAAAACTTCGGCAAACTCCCGGGCGCTGCCGTCCATGGCCGGGATTTCATCCCCTTCCACTTCCACCAGCGCATTATCGACGCCAAGCCCGTGAAAAGCAGCCATCAAATGTTCGACCGTCCGGATCACCCCTTCGCCGACAACCAAAGCCGTCTGCCTCAGCTCGTCGCTTCGGACGTGCTGAATGTTTGCCCTGACCTTCAACTCAGGCTTCAGGTCCGTGCGGCAAAATAAAATGCCGCCACCGGCGTCCGCCGGAGAGATGCGCATCTTTACGGAATTTCCGGTATGAATGCCTTTCCCGTCGAAAAAAATCGTTTCTTTTATCGTTCGTTGTTTCACGAAAACATATGCCGCGTTTTAGTTCTTCTTGGACGCGTACTCCTTGTTCAGATCTCCCAAAATTTCTTCGGTAATATCGAGCTTGTCGTTCCGGTAAACAAGGGCCCGTTCGTTGAAGATTAAATCCACACCCTTGCGCTCCCCGTAACGCTGGACCGTGTCGTCAATGTCTTTGAAAATCTCCTTCACCACCCGGTCTCTTTGCTGCCCGAGTTCCCTGCGCGTGTCCCGCTCAAAATCCTGCAGGGCCTGGACTTTTTTATTGACCGCATCCTGCTTTTCTTCTTTCGCGTCTTCCGCCAGGAGCGTCAACTCATCCTTAAGCTGCCGGATCTCCTGAACCATATTTTCCCGCTGCTCTTCTTTTTGGCGGCCAAGATCCTGAAGTTGCTGGTCATTGGTCTTAGTTTTTTCATAGTCGTCAAAAATACGGGCCACATCCACAAAAGCATATTTTATTTCTGCCGATACCGGCTGAACTCCCGCACTAAAAACAGGCACTCCCGCAACCAAAAAAATAAAAACTGCTTTTAAAATCGCTTTCATCAAAACATCTCCTTCGTTTAATGGGTTGGTAACTTGGTGACTTAGAAGCCTCGGCTCAAACTAAATTCAAATTTCCCGTGACGGTCCTCCGTGTCCCTGTTCGCAATAGGTAGACCGTAATAAAATGCCACGGGCCCGATCGGAGTTTGAACCTTTATCCCGGGACCGACGCTTAACGCAATCTCGCTGAATGACAACTTATAAGACTCTTCATTAACATGTCCGGCATCCACAAAAAAAGCTCCTTTGAAAGCTTCTAGACGCGGGATCGGAAAGGTATATTCAAGGTTTGAGATAAACAGGGACTCCCCACCGATCGCATCGCCGGCCTCAATCGGCCCCACCCGGCGGTAATTATAACCCCTGACGGACCCCAGTCCGCCGGCATAGAAGCGGTCAAAAATCGGGACTTCGTCAGAATCGCCGAATTCCTGCGATGTCCCGAGGCGCAAACGCCATTCAAAAACATGCTTTTTAAAAAGACTCCAATATTGGGTATATCCTGCCTGCAGGGTGTAAAAATCCTGGTCCCCTCCCAAAAAGCTTCCGATCAGATCCGCATTAAACGATGCCAGATGACCGCGCGTCGGATTGAAAACATTGTCCCGGGTATCGTGGGAAGTAAAAGAGCGCAGGCGTGAAAGCCAGTTGACGCCGGAGAAGTTCAGCACGGTTTGCGGGGCGTCCGACGAAATATCGTCAAGTGACACCCGCTCAAGCGTATACCCTCCGCCCACTTTCCAGACATCCTTGAAAGTCCGGGAGAGTGTTGCACTGCCTCCTCTGCGTTCCTCGGCAAAATCAACATTGTGGTTATCATGCCGGACACTGAACCCGTCAAGCCCGAGAGCTACCGGTTTATTAAGCAAATACGGCTCGACGAAACTCAGATCAAAGTTTTGACTGATACTGCCGATCCGCGCGCTTAGAGAAAGCGATTGGCCAGCGCCGGTGAACCTCGGGAAATTAAACGCGTCAAAATTCCGCTGCGATATCTGGGCAAACCCCACAAGGCGGTCCACCGAACTCACACCGCCTCCGAATGACAACTCCCCGGTTCTCTTTTCCTTGACCCGGAAAACAAGGTCTTTGCGGTTGCTTGTTTCCGTGGGTTCGGTGTCGTAAGTTATTTCTTCAAAAAACCCGAGATTTTGAAGACGTTCTTTCGATTTATCAATTTGCCCGCCGTCAAATCTGTCCCCGGGACGGATTCTTAACTCTCGGCGGACAACCATGTCTTTTGTCTTGGTATTGCCGCGAACGACGACTTTTTCGACGAAATACAAATCCCCTTCTTCAATTTTATAGGCGACGTCCACCTTGCCGTTATCACGGTTCAGCTGTACGTCCGGAATCACACGGGCGTCCATATACCCCTGCCGGTAATAATAATCACGGACGCCTTCAACATCCTTCGATAAATAGTATTGGGAGTAGGTGAGCCCCGGAAGCATTTCCAGCGCTTCCCAAATTTCTGACTCGGGAAATAATTTGTTGCCGCTGATGGTGATCACGCCCGTAACATAGTGGCGCCCCTCATCAATTTTGATAAGGATATGGATTTCACGGGATTCCTTGTCGTACTGGAAATCCGGCTCCAGGCGGGCGTCCAGATAGCCCTCCTGCTGATAGAACAATTGAAGACGCTCCAAGTCCTTCTGAAACTTTTCGCTGTCGAAAACCCCGGGACGGAAAACCCAGCCCTTTTCTTTCGTCTTCATCATTTTTCGCAGCTGTTTTTCTTTAAAAGCAGAAAGTCCGGTGAAATCAATTTGTTTGATTTTATACTTCTCCCCCTCGAAAATTTGAATGTCCACAATCGCTTCTTTCGAGGATTGGTTCACGTCGACATTGGCGTTCACATCGACAAACCGGAAACCCTTGTCACGGTATAGCTGGCGGATTTTCTCAACCCCCTGCTTGATCTGCTGCCGGTCCAAAATCTGTCCTTCCAGCAGCGGAATCTCCTTGCGCAGCTTGTCTTCCTTGAATGCCGAGTGCCCGCTGAGCCGGATTTCATGAATGATCGGTTTTTCATCGACGATAAAAATGAGGTTGTACCCGTCCGCAACCTCCTCAAGCTCAACGCGAATGTCCTCAAAGAACCCTGACGCATAAAGACGCTTAAGGTCAGCGTTAATCGTTTCCTGCCCGAACGGGGTCCCCGGGCGTATCTGGATCTTGCTCATGATCGTATTGGTGCTTACAATTTTATTTCCCTGAATCGTGATCTGGCGGATGCTGCTCGGTCCGGAAGGAGACACTGAAGGCTGGGACTGGGGCGACGCCGAAGGCTGCCCGGCAGCTTCTTTAACCTGGAGTTGACGCTGCGCCTGTTCTTCGCTCTTACGCACAATGGCTTCGGGCAATTTTTTCTGCGGACCTCCGCTCAATGCGTCAAGCGCCTTTTCAATCTCCTGATCCTCAGGCGTTGCCGAATTTTCTTGGTTCTCTTGAGCCCATCCGGATACCGGCGACAGCTGCAGAATCCCAAGAAAAATCACAAACAAAAAAAATATTTTTTTCATAAAACCAGTTACCGGCCCTTCTCCGGTCTAGAGTTCAAAGGGTTTCTTCCCGGTTTAATTCCAGATTTTCAAAACGCGTCCATTCTTTCAAAAACATCAGATCACAGGTCCCTGTCGGCCCGTTACGCTGTTTGGCAATAATGGCTTCGGCGCGGTTCCGATTCTCTTCGGTAGGGTTATAATATTCTTCGCGGAAAAGAAAAACAACAACATCCGCATCCTGTTCGATGGCCCCGGATTCGCGCAAATCGGAAAGCTGCGGCCTGTTTCCCGTACGATTTTCAACGGCACGCGATAACTGGCTCACCGCGATCACAGGCACCCGCAATTCGCGGGCCAGAGCCTTGAGTGATCTTGAAATTTCGGAAATTTCCTGCTGGCGGCTTTCCACCCGCCCCACGCCCTGCATCAGCTGCAAATAGTCAATGACGATCATGGAAACACCGTGCTGCATTTTTAAGCGCCGCGCTTTTGCCCGCACCTCGAGGACGGTTTGTCCCGGCGTATCGTCGATATAAATCGGCGCTTCTGAAATTTTACCGGCGGCACTCGTCAATTTCGGCCAGTCCTGGTGCGAGAGATACCCTGTCCGGACTTTTTGCGCATCCACCCGGGCGTGAGAACACAACATTCTTTGAACCAGCTGCTCCTTGCTCATTTCGAGCGAAAAAAAAGCGATCGGTTTCTGCTGAATGATCCCTACTTGCTCGCAAATGCACGAGGCGAACGCAGATTTTCCCATCGAGGGCCGCCCTGCAACGATAATTAAATCCGAGTTTTGCAAACCCGAAGTCTTAACGTCAAAACTATGAAATCCCGTCGCAAGCCCGGTGACATGGTCCCGGTGCTGATAAAGCCGGTCGATGGTTTCCATGCTGTCGTGAATAATGTCCCGCATCGAAAAAAAACGGCCTTCAATCCGGTGCTGTGAAACATCAAAAATCATCTTCTCGGCAGAATCGATGACGTGATTGACTTCCTTGCCGGCGTCAAAACAATTCTGGACAATCTGCGTGGCGTTGTGGATCAGCGACCGCAACAGCGCTTTTTCCTTCACAATATGCGCATAATGTTCCAAGTGCGCCGACGTCGGCACCATGGTTGTCAGCTGTGTCAAAAAAGTGGCGCCGCCCACTTGTTCGAGATGACCGCGGCTGCTCAGTTCTTCGGCCACCGTCACAATGTCAACGGGACGGTTTTTTTCAAAGAGGCCGCGGAAAGCGGAAAATATTTTCTGGTGGCTGTCATCGTAAAAATATTCCGGGCGGAGGAGCTCCAAGGCCCGGACAAGCGCCTGCTCTTCAAAAAGCATCGCGCCTAAAACACTCATTTCGGCATCTTTATTCTGGGGAGGGATTTTATCTAGAAGATGAAGGGACGATTCCAATTTAGCCACAAATTTTCTCCGCTGAATTCCTAGGACTTTTCAACGACTTGAACGGAAATTTGGCTTTTGACTTCCGGATAAAGATCCAAGCTAATGGCAAAGGTCCCGACCGTGCGGATGGGTTCTTTTAAATGGATTTGTTTTTTTTCAAGTGTCCAACCCTGTTCGGCGAGCGCATGGGCAATGTCCGCAGATGTGACCGATCCGAACAGTTTTCCTTGACTGCCCGATTGAGCCGCGATGACAAGCTTCAAACTCGCAAGGCTCTTGGCTTTGGTCTGCCACTGTTCCTTTTCTTTGGCCTTGCGTTCCTGGCTGCGCGCGCGATGTTCTTCGACGAATTGGCGGTTACTGCGGTCCGCCAAAACACCGAGTTTCCGGGGGACGAGAAAGTTGCGGGCATAGCCGGCACGCACAGAGACGACATCCCCGCGTTGCCCCACGTTTTTTACGTCTTGCAGAAGTATCAGTTCCATTGTTTATCCTCAACCTTTCCGGACATAATAAAAAAGCGCTCGCCGGATTCTCCGGCACGCCATCCATCAAGACGGCCCGCGGCCTTCTATGTTTTTTGGGATTAACCTACTTGAAAGGCCAGCAAACCGGAGTGCCGTGCACGCTTGATGGCGCGCACCAGCAGGCGTTGTTGTTTCGATGTCAGCGCGGTAATCCGGCGCGGAACGATTTTGCCTTTTTCCGTCAGGAATTTAGACAGCCGTTCCGTGTCCTTGTAATCTATGTAATCCGGGTTTTCCGAGAAGACCACATGAAAACGATTGATTTTTTTTCTAAAAACACGGCCCCCGGGACCTTCCATTCCGGGGCCGCCGCTTCCACCCGGACGGAATTTCCGGAAATTTGAGCCCCCCGGCTTTCCGCCGCGGTCCCTGTTGCCGTAAGAAGACTGTGATCTTGATTGTTGAAAGGCCATCCTTAATTTCTCCTTAAATTATTCTGTCGCTAGAACCGCTCTAGAACGGAACCTCATCATCCGGCCGTAACTCTTGCGCAGAGGCGCCGGCAGCGCTTTTTGCCGGCGTTCCGGATTCTGCATTATCTTCAAAAATAGCGTCATCATTCGGCATGCTGACTTCCTGCCCCGCTCCGCGTCCGCCTCCGCGCGGCAGAAACTGCACATTTTGGGCGATCACTTCAAGCGTTGAACGCTTGGTACCGTCCTGTGCTTCCCATGAGCGGCTCTGCAAACGTCCTTCCACAAAAACGCCGCTTCCTTTTTTCAAAAACTCGTTACAGACTTCGGCTTTGCGCGCCCAAACAACAACGCGGATAAAGCTGACTTCTTCTTTCTTGTCACCGGCCGGAGAATTATAGGTCCGGTTGCAGGCAATCGTAAACGATGTGACAGCTTGTCCTGACGGGATATAGCGCAACTCCGGATCCCGTGTTAAGTTCCCCATTAAAAAAACCCGGTTTAGACTGGCAGCCATAATTTTCTCCCTTTAAACGGACGTTCTTTCTTTTCTGGGTTCCCGGCCGGGAAAGTTCGGTCGTGTTTTGGCAGTCGCCGGGGCCGGAGCCGCGATCGCGGCAGCAACAGGCTTTTTTTCACTCATGATTTTTATGCTGACCATATATTTAAGGATAAAATCCTGAAGTTCCAGGCCTTTGCGGAATTCCTCTAACTGAGAAGGCGGCATTTCAAAATCAAAAACGAAGCCCTGCGCTTCCTTGTGTTTTTGGATGGCATAGCCAAGATATTTTTTACCCAGGTCGTTTTTCTGTTTTATTTTTCCGGAATATTTGGAGATAAGATCTTCGACGCCCTTGATTTGTTTCTCGCGGGTATCAGACGCCGTATCCGGCGGCAAAAGTATAAGCGTTTCGTAAAGTTTCATTTTATCGAGAACCTCTTTTTGTGCATCATTCGGGTAATCTGCGACGGTCTAAAAGGGGATTTAAGCGAACTACCTTTCGACAGAGTCTACAAATTTGAAGACTGAATCTAACACAGTTTTTTCTAATAAGCAAGCAATGCTTTTTCAATCTAACTCTATAAGCTCTTTACATTTACAGCATTCATAGCCCGGCTTATCGGCTGCTCAAGCCACAAGCGGCAGGACTCGGCGGCTTTGCCTAAAACCAGATCAAGCGCCTGCTTCTCCTGCTTTGAAAACTCCTGCAAAACAAAAACTTCATGGGCAATCAAATCGCCGTCCTTCCACCCCATCGGCTGAATTCCGATGCGAAGCCGAGGATAGGCCGTATTGCCGAAGGCTTCATGAATGGACTTAAGGCCATTATGTCCCCCGTCGGTTCCCGATGCCCGCAAACGCAGCTTTCCAAAGGGTAACGCGAGATCGTCGACAAGGATCAAAAGATCGGAGGAAGTCCGGACCTCAAAGTGTTCCGTCAACTTGCGGACAAAACGGCCGGATAAGTTCATCGCCGTCATTCCGTAAGCCAGAACCACGGCCGATTCGGCCGTCTCAAAACACGCAATGCCGGCCTCAAGCCGGCTTTTTTCGGTAAACTTAACCTTACAGGAATCCGCAAAACACTCGACAACCATGCGGCCCGCATTATGCCGCGTTGCCGCATACCGCGGCCCCGGATTCCCCAATCCAACAATTAATTTAATCTGTTCTTGTTTCATGAGCCCTCAACCCCCAAGGTCCGTGCTTTGCGCCCATGAGCCAGACAAAATTATTTCTCGGGTTTGGCCGCGGGCTTATCGGACTTGGCCGCCGCAGGCTTGGCTTCTGCGGCACCTTCCTCGCCTTCTTCAGCGGGCTTCTTGCCTTTCTCAATCACTTCAGGCTGTACTGCCGCTTCTTCAGCCGGAGCGGCCGCTTCTTCTTCGCGCGGCGCATGAATGGCGATAACCGGTTCGTCAGCCGGAAGTTCGCAGCGGACACCGGCCGGAAGAGCCAATTCGGAAGCATGAAGGATATCGCCGATTTTCATCTGCTTAATATCGATTTCGAATTTTTCCGGAATCGCCGTAGGCAGACACTTGACTTCGATTTCGTGATGAATCACGTCCAGCACGCCGCCTTCCTTGAGACCCGCAATATCCGCGGCATTCTTAACGACCACGGGGACCTTGACCGTAATTTCTTCGGTCAATGAAATGACTGTAAAATCCACATGGGTCACCGAATCAGTCACCGGGTTGTGCTGGATGTCCTTGATCAGGCAGGTTGATTCCTTAAGCTTGGCGCCCTGCACCTCAAGGTTGATGAGCGCATTTTCACCCGCCTTAGTATGCAGCGCGTGATGCAGCTCTTTTAATTCCACCTCGATCGACAAAGGCTTCATATTGTGTCCGTAAACAATGGCCGGAATGGCGCCGCGTCGGCGGACACGCTTAGAACCCTGCTTTCCAAAATCTTCGCGCACTTTTACCGCGAGACGTATCGTTTCCATATTTTTACTCCTCCTTTTTCATCGATATGATTTTTATATTACTAACAGAACCTTTGCAAAATGGCCAGCCGGCGGCGTGCTTCCCATAGGGGACAGGCAATATTTCACTGCCTGTCCCCTATGGGCGCCGGCCATTTTGCAAAAGCTCAGTTACTAAGCCTCAACACCAACCTGCGAAAAAAGCGAACTGACCGATTCATTACAGTGGATCCGGTAAATGGCTTCGGCAAGCAGCGTCGCAACCGACAAGGGTTTGATTTTCTCAATCTGCTTCTCGGCCCCGAGCGGGATTGAATTTGTCACAATTAATTCCTTAATATTGGATTTCTGAATTTTTTCAACGGCACTGCCGGCAAGCACGGGGTGCACAATGGCCGCATAAACATCCAGCGCCCCGTTGTCCTGAAGCGCCCGCGCCGCTTCCACGAGCGAACTTCCCGTTGAAATCAAGTCGTCGACAATCACAACATTTTTCCCTTCAACTTCGCCGATAATATTCATGACATGGGTTTTGGTCGCATCCTCACGCCTCTTGTCGACGATCGCAAGCGGGCACTGTAAAAGCTTTGAGTACGCCCGCGCCATCCGGATTCCTCCGATGTCCGGAGAAACCACGATAGGATTTTTTAAATTTTTGCCCTTCAGATAGTCCCCGATCACACTGATCGAATAGAGGTGATCAACGGGAATATCAAAAAACCCTTGGATCTGGCCGGCATGAAGGTCCATCGCTAAAACTCGGTTGGCGCCTGCGGTTGTCAGCAGATTCGCCACAAGCTTCGCCGTTATCGGCACCCGCGGCCTGTCTTTGCGGTCTTGCCGGGCATAGCCGAAAAAAGGAAGCACGGCCGTCACTCTTTTGGCCGAGGCCCTGCGCGCCGCATCGATCAGAATCAGCAGTTCCATAAGGTTGTCGTTCGGAGGCGTGCAGGTCGACTGCACGATAAACACATCTTTGCCGCGCACGTTTTCTTTGATCTGGACCTGAATTTCCCCTTCGGGAAACCGGCCCACCGTCACAAAAGCCAAAGGCCGGCCTAAAACATCGCCGATTTCTCTGGCAAGCTCGGGATTGGAATTACCGCCGAGGATAACAAGATTTTCATCCCCGTTTGATTTTGCCTTATATTTTTCAGCGCTGCTCATTTTCTTGCCTTTCACCATAAGGTTATGCCGGTTTTGTTTTTTTCTTCAAAACTTTTGCAGGAACACCGACAAGCACATCGCCGCGCTTGTGCCTTGTCCGCCCCGTGATCACGGCGCCGGCGCCCGTCTTGACCCCGTCCGCAATTTTAACCGGTGCCACAAGCACCGTATTGGAGCCGAGCAGGACTTTTTTTCCGACATGCGTTCTGTTTTTTTGTTTTCCGTCAAAGTTGGCCGTGATGGTCCCGGCGCCGACGTTGGTCCCTGCTCCGATCACGGCATCGCCTAAATACGCCAAATGTTTTGCCACCACTTTCCTGCCGACGCGCGAACGCGCGATTTCAACAAAACTCCCGATCACCGCCTGAGCCTCGATCTGCGTACCCTTGCGGATTTTGGCATAGGGACCGATTTGACATCCCGTCCCTATGGACACGCCAGATTCGATATAACACCACGGATGGATGACGGTGTCTTTTCCGATCCTGGCCCCCGGCGCGACAAATGTCTGCTCCGGCGATATGAACGTTACCCCGTTTGCCTGATGCCGCTGGATCTCGCGCCGGTTCACTGTTGCAATCGCCTCCGCAAGCTGGGCCTGCGTATTGATGCCGAGCGCCTCTCCCGATACGGCCAGCGGAAACGCCCTGAGCTTGTGATTTTTCAGCGACAGATATTCGATCGTATCCGTCAGATAATATTCTTTTTTCCGGTTCCTCGGTTTCAGAAAACCCAATGCTGCGATCAGACACCGGGGCCGAAAAAGATAAATCCCGGTATTAATTTCCTGAATCCGCCGCTCGGCCTCTGAGGCGTCCAGTTCTTCGCGGATGCCGTAAAAACCGCCGCCGGCCCTCAAAATCCGTCCGTATCCGGACGGCTCAGGATGAATCGCCGACAACACACTCGCGTCTGCACCGGACTCGCGGTGCTGCCGCACAAACTCGCGCAATGTGTCAATCTTCAGAAGCGGCATATCGCCGGGCCAGATCAGGATATCCTGCTTTTCTGACACAAGAGCAGCGCGGACAGACATCACGGCATGTCCCGTCCCCAACCGTTTTTTTTGTAAAAAAATCCTGGTTTTCCGCACCGCCCGGCCGTTCTGACCAAGATAATCGCGCACTTGACCGGAACCGCTACCCGCAACAAGCGCGATACGCTTTACCGGAATTTCTAACAGCGTATCAAGCACATACTCTAACAGAGGCCGGCCGAATATTTCATGCAGTACCTTGGGGCGTTCGGAACGCATTCTCGTTCCCTTGCCTGCGGCAAGCACAATCGCCAGCATTCTTATCCTTTGATACCGCTCAGCTTGATGCCTTCGACAAAGAAGCGCTGGTTAAAGATAAAAACCAAAAGAATCGGAAGAATCATCATCATCGAACCGGCCATCAAATAAGTCCAGTTCGTCCCGTGCAAGCTCTGAAAATAGGCCAGCCCGATCGGCAGCGTAAACTTTTCATGAGTGTTCATCACGATCAGCGGCCACATGAAACTCATCCAGGTCCCCATAAACGTAAAGGTCGTCAAGGTCGCGAGCGCCGGCTTTGAAAGCGGCAGGATAATCTGCCAGAAAATCCGGAAATACGAACAGCCGTCGATCTTCGCCGCATCCTCAAGGTCCTTGGGCAGCGTCAAAAAAAACTGCCGCAGCATGAACGTCCCGTAAGCAGTAAACGCCGCCGGCAGAATCATCGCTTTATAAGTATCAATCCAGCCCAAATAACGCAGCAGGATAAAGACCGGGATCATGGTCACGGCGCCGGGAACCATCATGGTCGCAAGGTAACCGAAAAATATTTTGTCGCGGCCCGGAAAATTCAGCCGCGCGAAAGAATATGCCGCCATGGCGCTTGTCAATACCTGCGCCGCTGTCACGCAAACCGCCACAAAAATGGAGTTCAAATAAAACCGCCCGAACGGCACGACATGCCAGGCTTTGACATAATTTTCCCAGTGGAATGAAAACGGCAGCCATTCCTCCCACCAGTTTTTTTGAAATGAAAAAACAGCGCCCGGTTCTTTTAAAGACGTCGTCAGCATCCAAAGAAAGGGTGCTACCATTGTGATCGCTCCGGCCAGGAGAAAGAGGTAAGAACCGCCTCGCTTAAGCACCTTTTTGTTCCGCGTACTGGCGCGGATCTGGCTGATGGTCAGCGGACGCTTTTTATCAAAAGCGTCTGTCTCCGCAGTGGCCCCCGGGGTTTCTCCGTTTTTCGTCATTGCCGTAACCTTATCCGTCAAATTCCGCTCAATTGACATTAATAATGTACTTTTTTACTGAAAAACCGCCACTGAATCAGGGTGAACACGAACACAATCAAAAACAACACCCACGCCAATGCCGCCGCATACCCCATGCGGTTCCATTTGAAAGCTTCGCTCCACAAATAGAAAATCAGAGTCGTTGTCGATCCATTAGGACCGCCGCCTGTCATGATATAGGCAGGATCAAACCCGGCCTGAAAACCGCCGATGACGCTCATGATCGCGATAAAAAAAGTCGTCGGTGAAATTTGCGGCCACGTTACCGCCCAAAATTTTTGCCAGCTGTTGGCGCCGTCAACTTCCGCGGCGTCATAAAAATCACGGGGGACGCCCTGAAGCGCGGCCAAATAAAGCACCATGTTGTAACCCCCGACGGTTTGCCAGACGCCCATAATAATCAACGCCGGCTTTGCCCACGCCTCGTCCTGCAGCCACTGCGGCCCCGTCAGGCTTAATCCAATGATGTCGCCGATCTTGGAAATCATGGTGTTCAGCACGCCGAATTCCGGATTATAAATCAGCTTCCATAAAATAAAGATCGCCACACCCGAAGAAATTGTCGGCAGAAAATAAACCGTGCGGAAAATAACTTCCCCTTTGAGCTTTTGATTCAGTGCCAGCGCCAGAATTAAGGAGCCGGCCATGCTGATCGGTATGGCCGCCATCAGATAAACCGTGTTCCAGCAATATTTCCAAAAAAGCGGATCGCGGACGAGCTCGATAAAATTCGCCAGCCCCACAAATTCAGGGTCTGTCAGCAGGTTCCACTGCATGAAACTCAACACCAGCGACGCAATGACCGGGATCGTCGTGAAGAGAAAAAATCCGGCCAAGTTCGGACTTAAAAATCCGTAAGCCGCGATCGTTTCCGGCCAATTGTAATCGTATTGATCTAAGCGCTTTTTGCCCATTCCTTGTTCCTCAATAAAATAGGCGGTTCTTTCCCCGTGACCACGTCGCGGGTGACCACGCATTCCGTAATATCTTTTTCCGAAGGGACGTCATACATCACATCCAGCATCAAGGTTTCCAAAATGCTGCGCAGTGCCCGTGCACCGGTCCCCTTGCGGATGGCCCTGTGCGCGATCTCTTTGAGCGCATCGCTCGCAAACGTCAGTTTGACCCCTTCCATCTTGAAAAATTCTTCGTACTGTTTGACGAGCGCGTTTTTAGGCTCGGTCAGCACCCGCACCAGGTCTTCCTCGCCGAGGCCGTGGAGCGATGCCAGCACCGCAAATCTCCCGATAAATTCCGGAATGAATCCGTATTTCAGGAGGTCTTCGGTTTCAACGCCCGCCAAAATTTCCCCGAGGGACTTCTCGGCCTGAAGCTTGGAACGGATGGCGGCAAAGCCCATCGCTTTGGAACTGATCCGCTGCTCAATGATCTTCTCGACGCCCGCAAAAGTACCGCCGCAAATAAACAGAATATTTTTCGTATTGACCTGGATATATTCCTGCTGCGGATGTTTTCTCCCGCCCTGCGGAGGGACATTGGCGATCGTTCCTTCCAGAATTTTTAAAAGCGCCTGCTGAACGCCCTCCCCGGAAACATCCCGCGTAATCGACACGTTTTCGGTGGTGCGGGCCAACTTGTCGATTTCATCGATATAGACGATCCCGAGTTCGGCGCGCTTGACATCAAAATTGGCCGATTGCAGCAGCCGCAGCAGGACATTCTCAACGTCTTCGCCGACATATCCGGCTTCGGTCAGCGCCGTTGCGTCCGCAATCGCGAACGGGACATCAAGAAGCTTAGCCAGCGTGCGCGCAAAAAGCGTTTTCCCCGACCCTGTCGGTCCGAGCAAGAGGATATTGCTTTTTTCAAATTCAATTCCTTCGGCGGATTCGGCGGTTTTGATCCGCTTGTAATGATTATGGACACTGACGGAAATTTGCTTTTTCGCCCGGTCCTGGCCGATGATGTACTGATCCAGTTTGGTCTTAATGTCCCTTGGCTTCGGAATTTCAAGCTCGGAGACAAGCGCCGCCTGGCGGACGGGAAACCCGCCACTGTCCTTGTGAAGCAGGTCCCAGCAAACACGGACGCAGACATCGCAAATGTAGACGCCCGGCCCCGAGAAAACCTTGCGCACATCTTTTTTTTGTCTGCCGCAAAACGAACAGCGTTCTGTCGCCATGTTCATCCTCAAAATTAATTCGGTAAAAAGACTATTTCACATTGCCTGACGGCGGCATTGCAAACTGCCCGGCCTGGACTCGAACCAGGAATCATGCCTCCAAAGGGCAGTGTGATACCATTTCACCACCGGGCAATGCTGGTAAGAAGTAATCGTTTTAACTCTTCTCGCCCGACCCCGCTCTTT
>Ga0154334_1119_pt8 | contig 16013 bp, 18 predicted proteins | sample RifGroA2_FD_115862 | JGI IMG/M metagenome (GOLD analysis project Ga0154334, IMG submission 115862) | Omnitrophica bacterium GWA2_52_8 | reverse complement strand
CCGGAAAAACCCCCTTTTCGTAGGCCGCAACCACCCTGCGGACAAGGCCCTGGCAAACCGAAAAATCATCGGCGGTGCGGCTGCACAGCGAGAACGCCACCGACGGGATTTTATTGATCTGTCCTTCCCGCGCGGCAGAGATGGTTCCGGAATAATAAACACTGACACCGGTATTGGCACCCTGATTAATTCCTGACAGAAGCAGCTGCGGGGAAAACTCCTGAAGTTCGGAGACGGCAAATTTGACGCTGTCCGCGGGGGTCCCGTAGACGGCATATTGAGGAAACGGCCCGCCTTCGCGTTTTTCCACGTAAAGGTCCTGACCGAGGGAAATCGAGTGGCTGCACGCCGACTTTTGATCGGCAGGGGCCACGATCACCGCATCGCAATAACCCGCAAGGCAGTCCGCAAGCGCCCTGAGGCCGGGAGCGTCGATACCGTCATCATTGGTTAATAAAATCCGCATCATTCAAGTCTATGGTTTTGGAAGCCGGTTGTATGAAGTTGTGCGAAATAACTCATGAGCGGCAACGCCGTTATGCCTTGCCCGTTTGCTGAAAATTATAGCACAAACCGTAATGCGTCAATTCAATCCCGCTGCGGGCCAGGACGTTTTTCCACTCGCGCGAGCGGAAAATTTCCCACTCTTTTTCCCTTCCGTCCTGAAATGAACTGAGTTTTCGAAGCTGCGGGTCATTCCGGCCGGGATGACACATCACTTCCGTAATCCCCGGCTGCAGATGCTCGAGCGCCTCGCGAAGTCCTTGGCGCGTCCAGTGTTTTTCGGGATTCAAAAATCCGAGCAGTGTTTGCGTGGCCGCATCCGGAAGCGGTCCCGGCAAACTCGACGAGCGCGGCCCTTTTACCGTCAGCGCCGACCGGCGTACGGGAAGCCTGTTTTTTTCGGCTATGCGGATCAATGCTTCATAATAAAAAAGGCGGTCATGCAATTGATGATGTGTGTCCAGATGGGTCGGATTACGGCGGAAGAGATTCTTGAACTTGTCGATTTGCCGCTGCCATTCGAGCTCCAGATGTCCGGCAAGAGGAAGCGCGGCATCCTGATTTTTAAATTCCCGGATAAATTCGCCGTTTGCCGAAACCAGAGAGGGAATTTCTTCAGCGGAACTCACGGGCGGTCCGAAAGTGATGTTCAGATGCAGCCCCACCCCGAGGCGCTTGGCACCGGCCACTTCCTTAAGGGCCCCGGGATCCGCCGGCATGTTAATCAGCACCGTGGTGCTGGACACGATCCCGCATTCATGACAGTCCAGAATGGCTTCTGTCACTCCGGGCGTCAGGTTGCAGTCATCCGCATTGACGATAAGTAAGCGTTTTTTTTGCGCAGCCATAAATTATCCGGGGGAATTAATCATCACAACAGCGGCAACGGCCTGCCTGCGTTCGTGCGCAAGCGATACTTCAAAGCGGAATTTTCCGGCCGCGGCCAAATGCCGTTTGATGCGGCCCGAATACCGGATTTCCGGATTCCCAAAACCGGTCCTGAAGATCTCGACCTCACGATACGGAAAGCGGCGAGCCCGACTTGTTTTCGTTAAGGATATTCGATGACGCTCGGGATGAAGACTGCCAACCAGCTTCAAAAAAGCTTGCTTGGCCGCGAGCCGGACCGCATAATGCTCGAATTTCATTTTCTTGGACCCGCAGTAGTGGTGCTCGCGGGCGGTAAAATGTGCGTCAAGAAAAGCCTTTCCGCCTTTCAAGATCGCCCGCTCCGTCTGCCGGATACTTTTCGCGCAGAACTCCAACCGGATATGCATGAAATCCCTCTTTCGGCGTATCGTGTCCGGAAATCAGACCGGCGGGACACCGTCAGCCGATACGGCTTCAGAACTTGAACACCACCACGGTCAGCACAATCACCACCGCAAGCGAAATGATGTAGAAATTGTTGAAGCGCCAAAAATCATAGAGGCGGCTGAAAATCGTGGTTTGAGAAGACTTTTTGCTTTTGGAGGGAACGATTTCGTAGCGGAGATTAAGAACTTCCTCTTTGCGGAAACGGATATAGGTTCCGCCTATTTTATAGGCGCGCAGTTTACCGTACTGAATGTATTTTTCGAGAGCTTGCTGTTCGATGTCCAGAAACCGCTTTGTTTCTTCCAAGGTCAGCATATTATTCATGAGACTTCCGCCCTTCAAAGGTCAATTTGGGGATCTAATACCGCTCCGCCGCTAGGCGAAACGTCTCCGGATAAAAATAACTGCGGCGCCCGCAAGTATTAAACTTTTGCGTTTTCTTCAGTAATCCAGCGATCGACCGCCGACTTGCGAAACAGCCATTTGCCGCCGTCATAAGTCGCGGGAATCTTTTTTTGATTGGCCCAGTCTTCGACAACTTTTGCTTCGACTTCCAGATACTGCGCCACGTCCTTCAAAGTCATCTGGACTTCACTCATGTCCGAAGCACCGGAAAAGGCGTTGGCCATCACAACTTGGCCTTCGATGACGGCCCCTTCGGTGACGCTGAGAAGCGGCGTGCTGATATTGCCCTGAATGACGGCCGGGGCGATAATCGACAGGCTGGTGCTGGCCTGAACATCTCCCGTAACCTTCCCGGCAATAATGATGCGGTCGCCAAAAATCGCCGCTTTGACTTTCGCATTTTCCCCGATCGTCAAATTGCCGCGCGTATCGAGCTTCCCTTCAAAACTGCCGTTAATCCGCAAATTAACAGGGTCTTTAAATGCGATCGTTCCCTGCATACTTGCATCGACATCGAGTATTTTCTCATCAAACTCATCCCGCTTTTTCTTGACCATGAGGTTCTCTCCTTGCTTTTACGGGTTCAGTCGTCTCTTAAGCCGTCCCAAATGCCCGTCGGAACATCGCCTGCGTTGAGGAGTCCCGGGTTCGACGCGCGGCGACACTATGCGATTGAAATGAACAACGCGTCATTTCAATCTGGACGGCGCGCTAGATTATTGCATAAACCTATTAGGGGGTAAAGAATAAAACTTTGTGGACGATTTACATAATTGAATTGATGACGCGGCATTTCCCGGAACCACCGGGCCAGATACGCGAAAATGCCGTGACTGCAATCATATTAAGTCATCCGGCAAACCAGGTTATTACAGAACCTTTGCAAAATGGCCAGCCGGCGGCGTGCTTCCCCTATGAGCGCCGGTCATTTTGCAAAAGCTCAGTTATTAACCCGATTCCTGTTGAGAAGATGAAAAACCGATGAAAACGATCACACGGCCTATTTTTCTGGTAAGCGTGACTGCTTTTTGGCTTACGATGATGAGCCTATACCTTTACCGGCAGTATTTCACGCTCACGCCTATCATCGAATCTTACAAAATCCTTCCTATTATGTCTTCAGGGATCCGGGAAGAGCACCAAGCAATTTACCTTGCCGATCAGCGCGTCGGCCTTAATTTCATTACCTTAATACCGCTTGCCGGCGAAAGCCAAACGCCCCCCCCTTCTGACACCGCTCCCGTGCCCGGCAACGAGCCTGCTTCCGAAGAAAAACCCGCACCCCCCCCTGAACCGGCAGAGGACGTCAGCCGCGACATGGAATATACCGGAGAGGACGCTTATTATCAGTTGAATGTCCACAGTTATCTCAAATTTCAGCTTCTTGGAAAAACCAATGAAATGCTGATACGCGCCAAAGCCTGGCTGGACCGCAATATGTTCATGCGGGCCTTCGGCGTACGCATCTCGAGCAACCACTACTCAACCAACATTCAGGGGCAAGTCACGAAAACCATCCTGAACCTGGTGATCGAAGACAAAGACAGTCCGCCCGTCAGGAAAATCGTCGACCTGGGCGGCCCCGTTTTCTTCTCCGAATCTCTCGACGTCATTTGGATCCCCGAAAACCTGGTGCCTGGAAAACGCGGCCAAGTCCGCGTCTGGAATCCGCTTCTTTCAACGGTGGAAACCATCCATTTTCAAGTCCTCGGCAAGGACACCCTGGACCATCTCGACAAAAAAACCGATGTCTTTGTCGTCGAACTCAAGCGGGATGAAAACATCACGCGCGCATGGATCACGCCGGAAGGCGTTACGCTTAAAAAAGAGAGCCCTTTGGGACTGGTCTATCAGCGCGAGCCCGCGTGGCAGATTTATGACCACTTCCGGGAGACCGCCGATGCGGCTTTTCCGGACCTCCCTAATTTATTTTCCGTTCCGGCATCGGGAATCCAGATCAAGGACCCCGGGAAACTAACCGAACTCAAAGTCAAAATTAAAGTGGCCGGCACGGAACAAACGACGACGATTGTAAAAGATAATCTGGACAACGCGTCCGCGCAAACGTGGGACACGCTTCCGGTTTCACCTGAAATAACGGCTTATCTCACAGCGGATGAATATATTCAGTCTGAAGATCCCGCTTTGCTTGCCGCCGCAAAGGAAATTGCGGGAAACGAACCTTCCCCTCTCGGCGCCGCCCGGAAGCTCATGACATGGGTCCATGGGCATATGCAGCCCGAGCCGACGGTTAGCGTCCCCTCGGCGCGGCAGGTTTTGGATGTCAGAAAAGGAGACTGCAACGAATATGCCGTGCTTTTTACGGCCCTGGCGCGCGCTTTAAAAATCCCCGCAAAACCGGTCGCGGGCCTGCTCTATTATCAGGGCCGGTTTTATTACCATGCATGGGTCGAAGTGTTTCTCGGAGAATGGATCACCCTGGACCCCACGCTGAATCAGCTGCCTGTCGACGTCACGCACATCGCGCTGGTCGAGGGAACCCTCCAGGACCAGGTCGCACTAACCGGGCAAATCGGAAAAATCAACCTTGAGATTCTCGAATCAAAATAAAGGCGGGACGGATGATGAAAAACGAAATCGCGATACAACTGAACGGACTTAGAAAAAACTACGGTGCCAAGGAGGCAGTGAAAGGCATCGATTTGGACATTTTTCGCGGCGAATTATTCGTTTTGGTCGGCGCCAACGGTGCCGGGAAGACCTCCACCCTGAAAATGCTGACGGGACTTCTAAAGCCGACGGCGGGAATGATTCAGATTTGCGGTCTGAACCTTCAGCAAAAAACCAAAGAAGTCAAAAAACTCATGAGTTTTGTCCCGGATATTCCCTACATTTATGAAAAGCTCAGCCCCTGGGAAATTATCCGCTTTGTCGGCAAATTATACGAGATGGATCGCGGCGCAATCGAAACGCGCGGCAAGGAGCTTTTGCAGTTTTTCAGTTTGTGGCACGTCCGCGATGTCCTGACCGAGGAATTTTCGCACGGTATGCGCCAAAAAACCGTGCTCTGTGCGGCCCTTGTTCACAACCCTGAAATTTTTATTCTGGACGAGCCGATGGTCGGGCTGGACCCCGTCAGCATCCTGGACTTTAAGGTCTTTCTCAAACAAAAAACAAAAGAAGGCATGACGGTCATTTTTTCGACCCATACGCTGGCAACGGCCGAAGAACTGGCGGACCGTATTGCCATCATGCATCAGGGCCGGATTGTGGCCCTCGGCACCCTCGACGAGTTGAGGACCCAATACCGCTCCAAGGAAAATCTGGAACAGATGTTTATGGAAATGATCAAAACCGAGGACACACGTTAATGAGCCCCTTCGGCATCCTGCTTCAGTTTAAATTCAGATCCATTCTGAATTCGTTCCAGAGCCTTCGCCGGCGTTCCAAAATCGAGTTTTTGGTGCTGTCGGCTTTTATTTTGCTGGCCGGGGCAGGGCTTTATTTTTTCTTTGCCCAGAGCTTCGGTTTCTTTCAGCGCCAGCAGCCTTTCGGACCGATTCTGCTGAACGAAATCCTTTATTTGTTCACTTTTACTCTTTTCATCATGCTCGTCATTTCCAGCAGCGTGTCCGCTTATGCGACGCTGTTCCGGTCCCAGGAAATTCCGTTTCTGATCACTCAGCCCGTTCTCTGGACCGAGATCTATTTCCTCAAGCTCTCGGAGGCGGTCTGGTACAGCTCCTGGTCCGTGTTGTTTATCACGGTCCCTTTCATGGCGGCCTATGGCGCGGCCAAAGACATTCTTTGGGGGTCCTTTCCGCTCATTTGCCTGATTTTTTTTGCGCCGTTTGTATTTTTGGCCGGAGCGTTTGGAACCCTCCTCGGGACCGTTACGATCTGGCTGCTTCCCGGCCGTAAACACAGGACGTGGGCGTTTCTTGTCATTGGTATCTTGCTGGCGGTGGGATTTTCAAAAATCCAACCGCATCTGGTTCAGGAACAAAATTCCATCGCGGGTATTCTGTCCGGATATCTCCCGAATCTTAAAGCGGCCAAACATCCGATGCTGCCCTCGTTTTGGCTGACGGAAGGCATCCTGACTTTTTTGCGCACGGAGCCGTTGCAAAGATTTTCCTGGAACGACGCCTGGTTTTATTTCCTGCTGTTGTTTTCAAACGCCGTTTTTTTTGTGATCCCGTCACATTCTGCGGCAAGATGGCTCTATGCCCGCGCCTTTTTCCGTTCACAAGACCATGGAGAGGTCCGCAAAAAACGCCGGGCCCTGATTTTTACTTCGATCGAAAAGGCGTTTGACCGGCTGGTCTGGCCCTCCAAACCGGCGATGGCCTTCATGGAAAAGGACATCAAGTCCTTTCTAAGAGACCCCGCCGAGTGGTCGCAGATGATCATATTTTTCGGTTTGCTGCTGGTCTATTTTTCCAATTTAAAAAACCTGCAGTTTGACGTCCTGAAGGATTTCTGGAAAAATCTGGTCTTTGTTCTCAATACCGTCGGGGTCTACATTGTCCTTTCCAGTTTCAGCATGCGTTTTGTGTTCCCCATGCTTTCCCTGGAAGGTTCGAAATCATGGATCCTGGGGATGGCGCCGATCCGGTTCTCCTCGCCCCTGCTGGTCAAACTTGTTTTGGGCCAATTTGCGTCTTCCGTCATTACTTTGCCCCTGGTTTTCTTCTCGGGATATATGTTGGGGATTCCGCCGGATAAAATCATTTACACCACAGCCCTGGGTTTTTTTGTTTGTTTCGCGCTGACCGGAATGTCCGTCGGCCTCGGGGCCATGTTCCCGAATTTCAAGTCCACCAATCTCTCGGAAATCATTTCGGGTTTCGGAGGGTCTATCCTTTTGTTACTGCACTTGAGCTATCTCACCGGCATCGGGATCTTTCTCATCATGAGTCAGAATCCGGGCTGGCTGATCTTTCTGACGGTCGCCGCCATGAGCCTTTTGATCGGAATGATTCCGGTTAAAATGGGCACCCATGCCCTGCAGAAGATGGAGTTTTAAGGCCTGAAAATTCCGGCTATAAGGCGAGATTAAATTTCTTGAGAAGAAACTGAAGGAATTCCTCGCTCATCCGCAAGTTCCCGGAGGCAAGGTCCGCACCGAGCTGTCCTTTTCTGAGCAGTTCTCTGAGATGCCGGGTCAAATCCTGATTATTCACTTCCTTGAGGTGATACCCGTCGCTGATCACGAGCGTTGTCGTCGACTCAGGCTCCAAAACCGATTTCACCGTGTTTAAAAACAAATCGACCGGGGCGGGCTTTGAAAGCACGGCCGCCGCACCTTCCTTTAGCAGGACCCGCGGCGTCACCTTTTCGAGATATGCGGAATAAATAATAACCGGCACATTGAACCGGTGACGGATTTCGCGCAGTGTCGCCAGCCCCCCTTTTTGCGGGATCATCACATCGAGAATCACAAGATCAAAATTGTTTTTCTCGAGGATCTCAAGCGTGTCTTCGGCTGTCGACGCCGTATGGACCTCATAACCCAAGCCGCATTCTTCGAGCAAATCCTGCTCGCTGTCGAGCATGTCAACAAGGTCATCGGCCAATAGGATTTTTTTGCGCATAAACACTCTCCCTGTCTAAAAGCGTGCCATGAATTCCTGGGATCCGCAAGGCTGCGTCAGGGAGCCGCCGGAGAGAGGATGCGAAATGTTAGTTTACGGTTAATGGAACTGCTTGCGCACAGCGGGCAGGCTCAGATACGCGCCCAGCCATAGTCCCAAAAGAATCAAAAAACCGTATAGCCCGAAAAGGCGCACCAGATACGGTCCGTCCAATTCGCTGAAGCGGACCTTGAGCTGGACATAGACCTCAAAAAAACCGAGAAGGATCCCGGACAGGAAAATGAAAGGCGATAAAAAAATAGCCAGCACTCTGGCCCACTTTTTCCGGCGGTAAAGTCCGTGGACCACGGGGACGGCAAAAATAAAAACCATGCCGCCCGCAATGCCGTACCCTTTCAAGAGATAAAGGAGTGTCTCCGGCGAAAACATGGCCCTGAGGCGGTATGCCGCCACAATGGCAAAAAGGGCCATTCCCAGAAGACAAAAACACAGCAGATGCAGGATAAAGGCCGTAACGGTAATACCCAAAGATCCTTTCATGTCTCTATTCTAAAACATAAAATTTTCTTGTCGATGCTAAAAAAAGTTTAAAAATCCGCGTTCTCCGGCCGATCTATATAGGCAGATTGGCATCAACATCCGTTGCATGAAGGAATGATCATGGCGTTTCACCTTCCAAAACAGTTTTTATGGATTCTTCCGTTTGCCCTCCTCGCATGCCTGGCATGGATGGACCAGCCTGCGTATTCCCAGAAAAACTTCCGCGCCGGCGAGCTGAAAATCGGAGACCATTTGCTGGCAGTCCGGCTGGCCGAAACCCCCGAACAGCACCGTACCGGTCTCAGCGGCGCTTCCCCGCTGCAAGAAAATGAGGGGATGCTTTTTATTTACGATGAACCCGGACAGATAATGTTCCATATGAAAGACGTTGCGTTCCCGCTCAGCATCGCCTTCGCGGACAAGAACGGCAAAATCCTGGCCATTCAAAATATGAGCCTGGACAATACCAGCCGCATTTACCTTTCGCCGGTGGGCACACAGTTCGCAGTAGAGGTCAATCAGGGGTGGTTTGCCGCCAAAGGAATTGAAAACGGAGAAGAAATCGGCATCCAGTCACTTTTAGCTTCAATGTCCGGCGGCGGGTCTCCTGCCCCTTTGAAAGCACCGGAAACGACAGCTGTATCTTTGCCCTCTTAAACCAAACATCTCCCAAATTTTTGACCCGGAGCACAGAATGTCTCTGTCCGCTCATCGATCATCCTGCCGGTAAAGCAAGGCTGCCCGGTGTCTACATCCCGTTATTCCATAAAGACTTCAGCATCATTTGCCTGGTTTGTATCTGTGTGGCATACTTTTTTATAGCATAAACGAGCAAATATAACTTAACCTCAACCCGTCAACCAACGAAGGCAACCCCTTCCATAATATCAGTTCCCTGAAATCCCGTTCGGAGGCCCATCATGGCATGGTTAGATTCATTGTTTCGCAAAATGGTTGAGGTCGGCGCATCAGACCTTCATATGAGTCCCGAAAACAAACCGATGCTGCGCGTAGACGGCGAAATGACCCCGCTGGAAGACCAAGAAATCGTCACGCCGGCGAAAATGACCCACTACCTCAAAGAAATTTCTCCGGAAATGAACTGGAAGGAATTCGAGGAGCGCTGGGACACTGATTTTGCCTATCAATTGGCCGGGGTCGGACGCTTCCGCACAAACTTATTTATGGACCACAAAGGACCCGGCGCCGTTTTCCGCCTGATCCCGAGCAAAATTCATACGTTTGAAGAACTCCGTCTTCCGGCATCCGTTAAAGAACTGTGCAACCTCAGCAAAGGGCTTGTGGTTGTCACCGGCCCTACCGGCAGCGGCAAATCAACGACGCTTGCGGCCATGATCGACTACATCAACAAATCGCGCGCCGAGCACATCATCACGATTGAAGACCCGATTGAATTTTTGCACCCGAACCAAAAATGCCTCGTCAATCAGCGCGAAGTCCGCCGCCATACCGAAAGTTTCAAGCGGGCCCTGCGGGCCGCCCTGCGCGAAGACCCGGACATCGTGCTTGTCGGCGAAATGCGCGATCTGGAGACGATTGAAATCGCGCTGGAAACGGCGGAAACCGGCCATCTTGTTTTCGGGACGCTTCATACAACCACGGCAGTCTCGACGGTAGACCGTATCATCGACCAGTTCCCGGCAGCACGCCAGTCCCAAATCCGCGCCATGCTTTCATCCTCACTCAAGGGCGTCATCGCTCAAACGCTTTGCAAAAAAGTACCGAAAGGGCGCGTCGCAGCGCTCGAAATCCTGCTTTCCACCACGGCGGTATCGGCCAACATCCGCGATGCCAAGACGCATCAATTGATTTCCGCCATGCAAATGGGGTTAAAGAGCGGCATGCGCATGCTCAATGATTCTCTGATGGAATATATCGTAAAAGGGCAGATCGAACCGGACGAAGCGTACCGGAAGGCTGTAGACAAGGAAGAGATCAAACAAAAACTCGCGGCGGCGGGAATCAAGTTCGATCCGGCCTCGCTCGGTCGAATCAAACCGGCCGCTCCTGCCGCACCGGTCACAAAAGCCGCATAGATTGACGGCAGATCCTATTCGTGCCCGTCTCGGGACTGCGGCCATTCAGAAGCTTTGATGGTTTCAAAACCGGCTTTGGCCAAAAAAATCCATCCGGCAATAAAAGCCAGCCCTCCAAACGGCGTCACCATCCCAACTTTTTTGATCCCGGTAACCGCAAGCAGATAAAGGCTTCCGGAAAAAAGAAACAGTCCGGCGGTCAGGAATCGTCCCGCCCAGCACAGTGAAGCGGATCGCCTGCGCGATTCCAGACAGGCCATCGCCAATAAGCCAAGCCCGTGAATGGCGTGATAAAATACGCCCGTTTTGTAAACCTCAAGCATCGGGGCGCTGAGACGCCCTTCGAGAGCGTGCGCGCCGAATGCCCCCAGGATCACAAAAAGGGCCATCATCAAGGCGGCTCTGGATAAAAGGTTCATAGAAGGTGTCGTGGGTTAAACAAAATAGCCGGGAGAAAATTCTCCCGGCTATTTTGTTTTTTTAAAACGAAGAACCAGTGCGCAATCAGGATTGAAATTAGGGGTTCAATTTCAATCCATCACTTGTGCTTGTTCCCCTAAAAATTAAACTGACAAGGCCTTAGTCGCCAAACAGCATTTCTGCATACGTCGGCACCGGCCAAACTTCGGCAGGCAGGACTTCCTCGAGCGCATCAATGTCCTCGCGGAGCGCAAGCTGCGCCGGGACCACTTTATCCCGGTACTCTTCCGCACGCGCTAAAAAGTCCGCGATTCCCGCAGCTTTTTTACCTTTTGCTTCGAGGGCTACAAGCTTCTTACCCGCAGATTCCAGATGGCTTGTGATCTTTCTCAGAAGTTCTTCCTGGACCGTCGTGGAAGTACCGGCTTTCTTGAGATTCAGGATCCCTTCCGCGAGCTGCTCCGTATAACGGATGACAGTCGGGATATAGAGCCGTTTCGCCATTGAAATCGAGCACTGCGTTTCGATGTTGATGGTCTTGATATAGTGCTCGAGATAAATCTCATAACGGGAGTGCAGCTCGTGCTTCGAAAGTACGTGATATTTTGCGAACAATTTTTCAGCCGACTCATTGGCCATATACCCCAAGGCCTCAACGGTTGAAGAAATATTCGGAATCCCGCGCCGCTTCGCTTCCTTGATCCATTCTGCGGAGTAATTGTTCCCGTTAAAAATGATACGGCTGTGTTTCTTGAAAATTCCGGTCACAATTTGCTCGCACACCTTGTTAAGGTCTTTTTTAGACGCACTTTCCAGCTTCGTCGCAATCTCATCCAGCGCCTCGGCCACAATCGTATTGAGAACGATATTCGGGCCCGAAATAGACGCCGAGGACGGCACCATACGGAATTCAAATTTATTCCCCGTAAATGCGAACGGCGAGGTCCGGTTACGGTCCGTATTGTCTTTCGGAAGATCGGGAAGCGAGTCGACCCCGATTCTCAGAAAATGCTGGCCGTGTGAACGGGTCGGTTTGCCTTTCGACAAACTTTCAATAATTTCGGTCAGTTCGCTGCCCATAAAAATCGAAATAATCGCCGGGGGTGCTTCGTTAGCCCCGAGACGCAGATCGTTGCCGGGATTGGCGGCAGAGGCCCGCAACTTGTCGGCGTGCGTATCCACGGCCTTCGTGACCGCGCTCAGAAAAATCAAGAACTGCTCGTTTTCATGCGGGGTCGTTCCCGGATCAAGCAGATTGACACCGTCGTCCGTGGCCATCGACCAGTTGTTGTGCTTGCCGGAACCGTTCACGCCGGCAAACGGTTTTTCCTGAAGCAGGCAAACCAGGCCGTGACGAATCGCCACTTTTTGCAGCGTTTCCATCACAAGCTGGTTATGGTCGGCCGCGATATTTGTCGTCGAAAAAATCGGCGCAATTTCGAACTGGGCAGGCGCAACTTCATTATGTTTGGTTTTTGCGGAAACACCCATTTTCCAGAGTTCAATGTCAATGTCCCGCATAAAGGCCGAAATGCGGTCTCTGATCGAACCGAAATATTGGTCTTCAAGTTCTTGACCTTTCGGCGACTTTGCGCCGAAAAGCGTGCGCCCGGACATAATCAGATCCGGCCGTTTGTCAAAATGCTTCTTGTCGATCAAAAAATATTCCTGTTCGGGTCCGACGGTTGAAGTGACGCGGTTTGCCGTCTTATTCCCAAGCACACGCAGAACGCGCATGGCTTGCTTCGAGAGCGCCGCCATAGACCGCAAGAGCGGTGTTTTCTTATCAAGGGCTTCCCCGGTGTAAGAACAAAATGCCGTCGGGATGCAGAGCGTTACGTTTCCTGCGCCGTCCTTTTTCAAAAACGCCGGCGACGTGCAGTCCCATGCCGTATAACCGCGTGCTTCAAAGGTGGAGCGCAGACCGCCGCTCGGAAAGGATGAGGCGTCGGGTTCGCCCTGGATCAATTGTTTGCCCGAAAACTCGAGGATCACGCTTCCGGATTCCGTCGGAGAAATAAAGGCATCGTGTTTTTCCGCAGTCTTTCCCGTGAGCGGTTGAAACCAATGGGTGTAGTGCGTCGCGCCTTTTTCGGTCGCCCAATCTTTCATGGCATTCGCAACGACGCCGGCCACTTCAATCGAAAGCGGCTCCCCTTTTTCGATCGTGCGGAGAAGTGATTTAAAAATTTCTTTCGGCAAACGTTCCTTCATCAACTTCTGGTTGAAAACATTTTCACCGAATATTTTGCTTGAATCCTGACATCCGTTTGTGAGTTGAGACATGACGATTCTTCCTTTTTTTGTTTCGAATTTTACTCTGGGTATTTAAGTGATTCTGAGTCAAGCCGTGAAGGAGGGGACCTTCAGTAGATTTGACAACGCATGATTATACACCTGACAAAAAAAAGTTAAAGCCCTAATCGCGGCGAAAAGAAATTTTAACGGCTTTCGGAAGGGTCCGGCCGGAACAACGCAGAACTTCATTAACTCATTTCGGATCAAGGAGTTAGCGTTTATATACTGCGCTCTGCTTGCAACCGCTCCTAACCCGCATTTCTCATCACCAATGAGAAATGCCCTCGCGGAGGCTGTGGTGCAAATGGGCTTTTTCATTTGTACCACAGGGGTTGTCTTTTGCGCCCTGTTAAAACGCGGGCGCAAAACTTTGGATGCAACCCCATGCGTCCAAAGCGGTTTTCTCATCGATTCACCTAATCGATGAGAAAACCGGACTAAGCTTGTGCCAACATTTCTTATCACAAAATGACCAGAAACGGAGATTCTATGAATAAGAAGTCATGGCTCACGATAGGAATGCTGACCCTGCTTGTGGCGGTTTCGGCTGCTGTCCCGGCCGTTTTTGCCTGCGGCGGAGAACACGGCGAAAAACCGCGGCCGCAGAGCAAGCTTCCGCCAAATCCTAAAGCTGACACCGGCAGGCGGAGAGACCCGGAACAAAAAAATCCGGATTCTTCATTTGTTTAAAATCAGTTTTCCAGCCTTGGTAATCTGGAGCCGGTACCGGAGCTCACCGTGGAAAATTACAATTTCCCTGCCGTTTTTAAAAAGGTCTTCCGAGCGGTAGGCTTCCCTGCCCGCTGAGAAATCAACGGTTTTTTTTATAGGCTGCAGGTCTTTATGGGGTTTTATCGTCATTTGGGTCTGGGCTGGCATTTGTCGCAATACCCAAAAAGCCGGTGGTCATGGAAGACCAGCTTAAACTTATATTCCGCTGACAATTTCTCCTGAAGCTTCTCGAGCTCGTTGCTATGGAACTCGATGATTTTCTTGCAGCCAAGACACACCATGTGGTCGTGATGGCCTTTGACATCCGTCTTTTCATAAAAATCCCGTTTCCCTTCCCCAGCCGATTTTTGAATGACCCCTGCCTCAAGAAGCAGCGGAAGGTTCCGGTAAACCGTGGCTCTTGCAATCCGCGCACCGCGTTTTTTGAAGCGGTCATAAAGACTGTCGGCATCAAAATGCTTGCCGATCTTTTGGACTTCATCGTAAATGCATTCGCGCTCATAAGTATATTTAAGCCTCTTGCGTTCAAGCAATTCCTTGAGAGATTCAAGGGCGTCTTTTGACTTATGCATTGATGCCTCCCTTTGTGCGGGCCGTAGCCGCCATTACCGGCTCTGCTTCCGGCTTAGCCGTGCACCGGCCCCGCCGACGGCGGTTTCAGCGGCCGCATAACTTTCAGTTTCTCACTGAACCACATTTGAGATTTTATCTCAATTGAGAACCTAGTACTGTGTTTCATTAATTTCTATGAATCGGTACACAGTACCGCACTTGTCTCTTTATAAAAACATCCTGAATTATTAATGAAACAATGTGCTAGTCTATTGAGATTCAATCTCATGTCAAGGCCTTATTGATTTATCGCGCCATGTTTAACGACGGGTGAGATAAAAAAAGCCCTGATCCGTTTTCGGACCAGGGCTTGGGTTTCTCTTACAGCTCTGAATCTCCGGCAGACAGCTCCTCGGAAAATTACAGACCCAGGCTTTTCTTCATTTGGTTGCCGGTTCTCTCGGCACAGGCTGCCGCCCGCTTGGCGGTTCTTTCGGCAAGGATCTTCTCCTTCTCCAGACCTTCTTTCCCCATCGTCGCGATGGAGTCGCCGATACCGGTAAAAACATCGTCCTTACACGGGTCGCCGCAGCCGGCCAATGAGAAGGACAGCATTCCAAGGATGAGCAATAATCCGATCTTTTTCATTTAATTCTCCTTATGCTGGTTAATATTAGACGCACTAAAACTTCTAAGTAATCGTTCAAAAATCTTTTGATATTTGTGCGCTGTCATTCCCGCGGATTCTAAGCGGGAATCCACAGTCAGGATCCCCGACACAAGCATTCGGGCATGACAAAACATTAAAAGACTTATGGCTGTTACTTAGTCCCTTGTTTCATTAAAAATTAGGAGTGTTTTTTATAAGGAGACAAGTACTGTCCTGTGTTCCGATTCATAAAAATTAATGTGATACAGGACTAGCCCTTCTTTGCCAAAAGGTTCCGGATTTCTTCAAGCAAAATTTCTTGTCTCGGCGGCACCGGCGCGGCCTTGGGAGCTTCCGCTTCTTTCTTCTTGGCGGCATTCATCAACTTGATCATCATAAAAATGGCGGACGCAACAATGACGAAATTGATAATCGTATTGATGAAGACTCCGTAATTAATCGTCGCAACCCCCACCGCTTTTGCCGCCTCAAGACTTTCGTAGGTCCCTTCCCCTAAAACAAAAAACAAGTTTGTAAAATCAACACCGCCGAGAAGTTTTCCGATAGGCGGCATGATCACATCATTTACCAGAGAGCCGACGATCTTGCCGAACGCTCCCCCGATGATGATCCCGACCGCCATATCCACGACATTCCCCCGCATCGCAAATGCCTTAAATTCTTCTAACACCTTCATCCGTTTTCTCCTTGTCCGCTTTCACTGGATTGAAACATTAATTGCCCCCGGTTCGAGCAATGATACCCGTGCAAAAAAGCTCTCCCTTTCTTCTTGAAACGGCTCCGATTATACCAGTAGTTTAAGGAAATAGAAATGATCAGGGGAGTTTGTGTCTTTTAAAAAACTCCCAAATTAATTGGCTGGCAGGAAGAGTATCACTATAAGGACCTTGAGATTCAAGGCTTTGGTGACACATATCCGAATCAGGGGCTTTGCTGCAAATTCCCGCAATGGGGCCTCCG
>Ga0154334_1110_pt5 | contig 16450 bp, 18 predicted proteins | sample RifGroA2_FD_115862 | JGI IMG/M metagenome (GOLD analysis project Ga0154334, IMG submission 115862) | Omnitrophica bacterium GWA2_52_8 | reverse complement strand
TGCCCATGCCCCCTTTACCGCCCTCAATCACAATCACTTCTTCACCCGGCTTCATCAATTCCCGGATCAGGAGGCCGCGCTGACGGTCCATCAGCCGGGTTCCGACGGGAACAAGAATTTCCAAATCTTTTCCGTTCTTACCTCTCTTGTTGTGGCTTCCACCGTGCCCGCCGCTGCCGGCGATTAAATGCTGCTTAAATTTAAGGTCCGCAATCGGCGCAGCATTCATATCGGCGCGGAAAATAACACTGCCCCCTTTCCCTCCGTCGCCTCCATGCCTGATGACTTTTTTATCGGGACGCTTTAGTACCGCGTCGCAGCCATTCCCCCCGTCACCGGATTGGATCAATAGATGAACCTGATCAATTAATTTAGTCTCTGCCATTTTTTATCCTGAAAGAATTTAAGGGATTTTTAATCAAAGAAACCGTCCGCATGTTTTAAAACAAAAAAGGGACCGAAGTTTCCAAAAGGAAATTCCGATCCCTGACGTACGGACTGCTGCCGATTAAGCTTGCTGTGCCGGAATAATGTGAACGCTCCGGTTCGGCCGGAAATCCACGACACCGTCCCGTTTAGCATAAAGCGTAAAATCATTTCCACGGCCGACGAAGGAGCCTGCATAAAATCTGCTGCCGCGCTGACGCACGATAATGCTCCCCGCACGGACAAACTGTCCGCCGAAAGCCTTAACACCGAGACGTTTCGGTTGTGAATCGCGCCCGTTTTGTGTACTCCCTTGAGCTTTTGTATGCGCCATGTTGAGGGTCCTTTAAACTGATCCTATGCCGCGATGATATCTTTGACGAGCAAACGCGATAAGGTCTGCCGGTGACCTTTTTTGGATTTTGAATCTTTTCTGCGGCGGTAGAAGAATGAAACCACCTTTTTCGAGCGAACGTCTCCAAGATAGTCGCAGACAACTTTCGCACCCGATACCGTAGGGGTGCCGATCTTGATATCTTTATCTCTGCACACCATCAAAACACGGTCTAGCGTAACTTGTTTTCCTTTGGCCGGACCTTCAATTTTCTCGACATCGAAAATCACTTTGGGTTCGACTCGATATTGCTTGGATCCCGACTCAACAACCGCATAAATATTCATGGATTAAGACCTTTACGATGCGTATTTTAGATTTTTTGAATTGATGCGTGTTCCTGAAACGCGGGAAGGAATTAAAAACCCGCCTCGATAGTACTCAAGGCAATACATTGTATGGAGATGGCTTATAGCTGTCAACAGCTTTTAAGGACTTGCATTATAACCCATTGCTAACAAATGCGTTAGGATATTTCTAACCCGCAAATATCTTCCGGTGCTGCAGCACCGGAAGCCTCTTGCGGATCATCGACTGGCAGCGCAGATCCAGATCCGCGATTAAAATTTCTTCCCGATTCCGGCTGCCGCGTTTTAAAACCCGTCCCCAAGGATCCACGATAAGGCTTGTTCCGTAACTCAAGATGCGGTTTCCGGGGTGCCTTCCCACTTGACCGGGAGCAATCACAAAAACCTGATTCTCGATGGCGCGCGCCCGGATTAGAACTTCCCAGTGCGCTTTTCCTGTTTCATGCGTAAAATTGGCCGGAATGAAAATGATCCGGCTCCCCTTTTTTGCAAGATTCCGGTAAAGCTCCGGAAACCGCAAATCATAACAAATACTCAAACCACAACGGACTCCGAACATCAACGCAGTGACAATTCGCTTTCCGCCCAGCACGTGGTCTGATTCCCTGGTTTTTGCCAGCGGAATGCTGCTATCAAATAAATGAATCTTGCGGTACTTTGCCTCAATGCGGCCCGAAGGACCGATGAGCAGGGATGTGTTATAAATCTTGCCGGATGCATCTTCAATCTCAAAAATGCTCCCTAAAAGAATGGCAACCCCGCTCCGCCGTGCAAGGCTGCGCAGTTCGCCGACAATATGCCGCGTCGCCTCGCGGCTGACGGACATCAAATCCTTACCGCCTCCCCGCCAGCAAAAAGCCTCCGGCAGCGCAATCAGACATGCGCCTTTCCGGACCGCACGTTGTATGAGTTTGAGACTCCGTTTAAAATTTTCTTGCCAGCGGTCCCCCGCATTGGTTTGAATACAGGCAATCCGTATCTTTCGTTTCATGGCTTTTCCGGCGTATCCCCGGCCGGTGTTCTTTTCCAGTCGTTGAGATTCCAATCAAACGGCAAATACTTGATTTTAAATTTTCCGTCATCCAAAAAAGTGATTTTTGCGGTGTCTTCCAAATAATAATAAAGGAACGACAGGACCGCAAAGTCCTGAGCCGGAAGATTCCGGTCGTTTTCAAGCGCCCCAAAATCCAGCTGAAAGTCTTTTCCGTGCCAAAGGAAAATGCGCGACAGTTGGACCTGCTTCTTTTCGGGCACGATCGAAACTTGATCCGGATTATTCACGAATTCGCGCGTTGCCAAAAAAAGCTGACCTTCTACCCTGGGTCCCGTAAATGCCTCCCGTTGAAGCCGCGGACAGCTCTTGGCCCCGCACGAAAGCGCAAGGTGGATTTTTTCATCCCGGTAGGTTTTGATCAGCATTTCATCGCGGATTTTATTGAGACTGTAAGGCGCCTGCCCGGCATAAACCATTTCGATGTCCCAAATGCCTGGAATATCATTAATACTTCCAACGGGATAATGCTGCGAGACCGCCAGTATGATGACCGCATGATAGAGGTTCATAAACAGCGCGAGTATTTCTTCGCGCAGCCATGTTTGAAAAAAATTAAACCGGATGCTCCCCACTACTTCCAGATATTTTTGCAGAAGCTCGGGATGCGCCTTGACACCCGCGTAATCGACTTCGCCGGCGTCATTGACATAAGTCTTCAAGAATTGATCCCAAATAGAGTGATCAAACGGGCCGGTCGGCCTTTCATCCGCGGGTGCAGTCTCGCTCCCCGGGGGCTGAGTTTGGACCTCGGCAGAGGGCGCCGATAAACATACGGATTCATGAGCCGCAAGGAAAAAAAGACTGAATAGCGCTACGGGTCTTAAATAGGTTTGCATCGCGGTCCGGTCAGATCGATTCATTTGGGTCAAAATCAGCACCTGGCACCCAGACGAACAGCCCCCTGACTTTATTCAGGCCGTCCCCAGGTAAACTTATGACACAAGTGCTTAAAATTGAATTCCGTGCCGTTTGAGAAACTCGAGGTCCGAAAGCGTTAATTGCGAAGAGAGATCATGCCCCGAATCTTCGTGGGAAAAATAGTTTTCGTAGAGTTCTTCGATCTCATCCCATTCTTCCGCCGTCATGGGAAAGAAATTAAAAAAGCAAACGTTTAAATTAAAATTGGAGTCCTTTTCCGAAAACGCCCATTTTTTTGCCATGTCTTCCTGCAAGGGGATATTTTTGAGGAGCTTACGCAACAAAAGTAATAGTTGATTCATTTGGTGATCAAAATTCTTGTCACGATCGGATGCCACAGGCATTTCTCCTCTGCATGTTTGCCGGACGACAAATCACCGGGGCTTTATTCAATGCAAAATTCAAACACTCGGAACACTCAACAGCTCTTCAATGTTCTTAGGCAACGAGAAGCCATAATAAAGAATCTTGCCGCCTTTTGCAACAAGGACGGATGCAGGCACCCCCATCAGGCCGTAATCACCCGCCACGGCGGCATCCCGGTCCAACAAGATCGGGTAATAAATCGGCGTTTCGGCCGTAAAAGCGGCGACGCGCTCCGGATTTTCCTGTACGTTAACGCCGAAAATTTTAAGTCCGAGTGCCGCATAGCCCTTGTGCCATGCATTGAGAACCGGAATTTCTTCACGGCATGAAGGGCACCAACTCGCCCAGAACACAAGTAATACCGGGGATGCCGCATAAATTTCGGAAAGTTTGACCGGGTTCGCGGCAGTTCCCTGAGTTTCCCCGACCGGCAACGCCTCCAAAGAGAAATCAGGCGCCGTAGAACTTCCGATATGCGGATTTCCGCACCCCGAAAGAATTAAAACTGCCAGTAAAAGCCGGATCAAGGCATGGAACCCGGCTCTGCGGGGCCATTTCACGACGTGAAGCCCACAGGCACCCGGCGGCGCAGTGGCGTCAGCCAAAGTGCTCTTCCAGATAGGCTTGGACAGCAAGGGCGGCTTCACAGCCTTCACCGCATGCGGCAACAAGCTGCTTAACCGCGCCCTCCCGGATTTCTCCGGCAGCGAAGACACCCGCCACGGAAGTCTGCAAATGTGCGTCCGTTTTAACATAACCCTGTTCATTCAAATCTACAAACCCTTTCACAAACTTACTGTTGGGCTCGTGCCCGATGAAGACAAAAACTCCGTCGGTTTTAAACTTCTTTTTTTCTCCGGTTTCCGCCTGCTTCAAAACAACCCCTTCAACCTTCTTATCCCCCTCAATGGTCTCAATGACGGTATTCCAAATAAATTCAATTTTAGGATTTTGGCGCGCCCTTTCTTGCAAGATCGGGCTGGCCCTCAGCTTGTCACGGCGGTGGATAACCGTAACCTTGGTCGCAAAGCGCGTTAAAAAAATACCTTCCTGCATCGCCGAATCCCCGCCGCCGACAACAACGATCTCCTTGTTATTAAAAAAAGCGCCGTCGCAGGTTGCGCAATAAGAAACTCCCCTGCCGGTCAATTCCTTTTCTCCAGGAGCCCCCAGCATGCGAAATGAGGCTCCCGAGGCCAGGATGATGGATTTAGCCTCAAAAGATTCTTTTGCCGTGTTAATTTCAAAACTTTTGTCCTTTCGGACAATCGATTTCGCTTCCCGGTAAATAATTTCGGTCCCGTAGCGTTTGGCTTGCTGCTCCATGCGCTGCGATATTTCGGGGCCCAAAACACCCTCCGGAAACCCCGGATAATTTTCAACCAAATCCGTGAGCGCGATCTGACCGCCGGGCGTCAGCTTTTCCAGCAGAAGCGTCGACAGTCTTGCGCGCGATGCATACAAGGCGGCCGTCAATCCCGAACCGCCTCCTCCGATAATCACTGTGTCGTATAATTTCATCATTCTTCGGCCGTTTATTTTTTTCGATTATGAGTAAAAACGAATCTCAAACATCCGCAACCGACGCTTGCTTGAACACCTTTTCTTCGGCATAAATCGGGGCTTCCGCCCGCAGGGCAAGCGCAACGCTGTCGGAAGGGCGGGCATCCACAACAATTTTTTCTCCTTTTTTTGTCTTGAAGTGGAGCTTGGCAAAAAAAGTATTTTGCGCAAGGTCATCAATGACGATTTTTTCCAGCAAAGCCCCCAGTTTTTGGGAAACTTCCAAGAGGAGGTCGTGGGTAAGCGGCCGCGGCGTTTTAACCCCGCTTAATTTCAGCTTGATGGCGTTCACCTCGGAAACGCCGATGACAATGGGCAGAAAACGGACCCCTTTTTTCTCGCGGAATATGATCATTTGCTCGTTTCGCGTTTCATCAACTTTAATTTTGTTTAATTCGAGCTCAATCATATGCCTGCGGTCAATGATGCCGGCTTCCGTTCTGGTCTTGTTGTTCAGGGGGGGGCGGTAAAAAAACTAACGCTTAAGTTTATCCGGCGTTAATTGAGGATTTAACGGCTTGTCATGTTCCGGCAAACGCCTCAAGACCTGCTTGCACTCGATAATTTCTTTTTCGACGCCTTCTTGCTCCGAGAGAATCCCGCGCATTTCGGCTTCACGGTCGCGGATTTCAGACTCGATTTTTTCCTGACGCCCGACAAGCTGTTTCAGGTTTTTTTCCTTGTCCGTGAGATGACGGACTAAAAATTCACGCTGCGCCAATCCCGTGCTGCCTTCCAGACGCTCCTGCAAAGCTTGGATCTTGCGGCGCATTTCCGTTAAATCCTTTTCGCGGACATCGAGCATTTTAAACGTCTCGTCTAAAATTGTCTGCTGTTTCTGATAAGCCGCATGCAATTCCGAAGCCTTCGTTTCCCACATTTTTCCGCGGGTTTCCCATTCCTGGACAAGGCGCGTACGGCTATCCAACTCCTGCAAAAGCCGGTACTGGTTTTTTTCGAGGTCCTTTTGGCGGGAGGCCGCATTCTCTTGGACATCCTGATATTGCTGGTTCTGGCTTTTAAGCTCGTCCAGCTGGCGGTAAAGTACCTCGAATTGCTGCTGGAGGCTGCGGGATTTTGCTTCTTGTTCTTCAAGCGCTTTGCGCCAATTCAATTCCGACTGCTCATAATCCTTTACCTTCTGGGTCAGAAGCATCTCCATCGTCTCATTGCGCTGCTTGCTGTCTTCAAAAACTTTGCGGACTTGGTCAAACGCGACCTTAAGCTCCTCATTCTCTTGCTTAAGCTGCTGAACCGAGGAATTGCTTTTTTGATTTTCTTTCGATTCCTGCTCCATGCGATCCTGCAGCAAACGCCGTAACTGATTGCATTCCTCGTGCAGCTGGCGCAATTGCGTCTCTTTATCCTGGAGGATTTCCGTCAAACTGTGATTTTCCTTACGCAAACTTTCGGTCGTCTCAGCCAAGTCCTGTGTTTTATTCTGCCATTTTGCAAGCTCGTCCTGCGTCAGGTGTTCGGCCTGCTTGAGCATGTCCTTGGTCTTTTTTAGCGCATCATGCGACGAACCAAGCTCATTTTCCTTTGTCCGGATCATTTCTTCGAGCTGGTCTCTTTCTTGTTTCCAGCTATTCAGCGTTTGCTCGAGTTCCTGAATGCGCCCCTGCCAAAAGTCTCTCTTTTGATTCACCTCTTTTTCCGTCGACACAACCTTGCTTTCTAAAATCGCACGGGCCTGTTGATACTCTTCCTTCAAAACCTCATATTTCTCTTCCATGTTTATCAGCAAAGCGCGCGTTTCTTGGAGCTTGCCTTGCTGATCGCGCACAATTTCCTCACGGTCGGAACGCACCTGCGAGGTCTCAAGATGCAGCCGTTTGCGCAACTGGGTCGTTTCGGACTGGAGACGGTTTACTTGATCGCGCAGGAGGACACTTTCGTGTTTCCATTTTTGCAGCTCCCTGGCCAGTTCTTCTTCATCCCTGTCGATCTGACGGGACAGCATTTCCTCTTCAGCCGTTTCCTTCCCATTTCTGCCGGCAGATTGCCCGACAGCCGCCAACGGTTCCTGCTCCGCCTCTTTGCCTTGTTTTGACATTTCCGCAAGCGAACGCAGCTCGTTGAGCGCTTCTTCCGGCTGAAGCACCTGCTCTTCCTGGGGTTTTTGCGGCGGCGTTTTCGGTTTCCAATCATGCAAAAATGAAAGATTGGGGGGCGTGGGCCAAACTGTGCGGTAACATTTGCGCTTAAGAAACGTATCGTTGGTCAGCACCATTTCAGCGCCGCACGGACGGAAATATTCTTTTACCTGCCCGGCGACTTCGCGGGTCAAATTGTCGAGAAGAATGATGGGCGTGCTATTGACAAGGTCCGTGGATTCCTCAGCGGTCAGTGAAAAAACCTGGGAAATGCTCTGGGCGACCTGTTTTTTATCGATTTCGCTGGTGATCGGACTTAAAATGATGCACCAATTCTGATCTTTTTTCTGATTTTTTTTATTGCCTAAAAGCATAGCGGTATGACCGGTCCTTTGTGCAGAATTTTTTGCCGCTCTCGTGGAGGACGGCCGGGTATTAGGCGGCCGGAGGCTGGTACGAGCAACAAAAGGCTACTTCAAAAACAACCTCATAGGCTGACACGGTTCGAAATTTCGAAAATCACCGGCATTTCCCAATATTCCCCCATCAGCACTTTCATGACGCCGACAAGAGAAAGAATGCCGAACAATACAAACGCGACCGTAAAAACCAAATCACCCAACGCGGGCACCACTTTCAGGATGCTCGCAGCAATTTCAAGAATGAACAGCACCAATGCTTGTTTGCCGTGAAACTGGGCAAAATTATTTTTCTTTTTTAAGAGCAGAGGGACGAAACAAAGCACATTAATGTAACCGATTGCAGCAAAAAACTTGCCGTCCTGAATCTCGGAATCCTGCCCGGAAGTCCTTTCGGGTGATGGGGACATAAATCCACATTTCCTTTCTGAAATAAGTCTTTATAAGTACGTTGCTAGGCTATTATATGAATCGCCGAGGGGGAGTCAAGCACCATGGTTAGCACAGGTAACTCTCAAAGCAGAAAGATGTTACATATCGCAAACAAGCACTCTTAACAATTTTTATTACCAGCCGCTTCTGTCAGCGGCGCATAGAATACGTTTTCGATAACCGGCTTTCCCTTCGTCAAATGTTCGCGGATAATCCTCTCTAAGAGTTCCGGCGTCACGTGATGATACCAAACAAAATCCGGATAAACGGCCGCAATGGGTCCTCCTTCACAGACACCGAGACACTGGCATTGACTGCGCTGAATCCGGTCCGCACCCTCATCCAACCCCAATTCTTTCAAGCGCGCTTTAAGCAATTGGTAGAGCTGCGGAGATTTTTCCGGCGCACACTTTGAGCCGGTACAAATCAGGATGTGTTTTTTGAAGGGCTTAAATGCCGGGGACCGCATCGGATTTCCTGCCCGCCCGTTTTAACTTTCGCACCGGCGTACGCCCCGCCTGAGAACAAACCAGCCGCAGCAATATTTTATTATCCGCTAAGGGACCCGCGTAATGGATGGCGATCTCAGGATGCCCGGCATTAAACTTTGAAATCAACACCGGAATGTCGGTCTTAACATGCCGGCCGGGAAACAGCATCAAGGGAACAATGACGATTTCATGCACTTTATCTGCGGCACAGATTTCCAAGGCTTCCGGAACGTCGGGTTTTTCTAAGTCTAAAAAAGCCCCGACAACGCGGCGCTTCGGATAGAGCGTTTGAAATTGACGGGTAAACGCGCGGAAAGCCTCGCCGCTTTCTTTTGCACGGCTCCCGTGAGCGATCAGCACATAAGCTTTACGATACGGCTTCACGGAATCCTTTTAACGAAATGCGGGCTCACGTCTGCCGTTGAGCGGCGGGCAAGCCCGCCGGCGCTGCTGCGTTTGATTGACTCGCCGGTATCGTCCCGACAGTGATCTCTTTTTTCGGTTCATAGCAAACCGGAGGAATATTTGCATCTTCTTCCATAGGGATCACAAAAGTCCCGATCTGCGTAACGCCGATCAACAAACGTTTCCCAAACGCAACGCTGCCGGTACCAATCCCTTTGAAAAACCCTGCATAGGGATTGTTTTCGCGGCTTGCAATGCCTTTAGACGTATGACACATGACTTCAAATGGGCTGCTGACCGTGTTCACAACGCCCCTGCCAAATTTAGTACCGATATCATGCAGGTAATCACTGAAGGCCGCCTGGGCTTGCTGCGGGAAAAAAGACAGGCCCACTAAAAGAAAGCCTAACAAAACAGCCGATTGATCATATTTTTTCATGAAATTCCTCCGGGTCATGCGGTTCATGATAGCGAAGAATAACGCAGGAAACAATACCAAAAAAAGGAATTGTGAGAGTCTGTAACAGCTACCCCGCATTTCTCATCGCCCATGAGAAATGCCCTCGAAGAGGCTGTGGTGCAAATGGACTTTTCCTTTTGTACCCCAGGGGTTGTCTTTTGCACCCTGTCAAAACGCGGGCGCAAAACTTCGGATGCAACCCCATTTATGCGGAGGTTTGACTTCGCAGGCTTAGTTCGGCTTCAAGTAAATACCGCGCCAGGCCAAATACCCGCAGCGCTTGCCGGTTGGTGATCCGGTAATACAATCCCTGCTCCATCGAGACCACTAATCCCTGGTCCGAAAACTGTTTTTTCAAAGCGACATACAACATCGCCATATTCATCTGCCCCAGCGAATCCGCATCCAAGGGAATAACTTCTTTTTCCGCGGTATAACCCAAATCCAATTTTTCCGAATCGCTCTTTGTGCGAAGTTTAAGAGAGTTCGAAGTTAAAATAAAATCGGGGGTTTCCAAAGAATCCGCCATCTGCGGCGACAATATAAACCATCGTGAAACCATGCCCGGGACAGCACCCCGCTGCATATCAATCCTGTCCCGAAGATTCAAATCGGATGCGATCACACGCACCTCGGCGTCCCCAAGGGTGTTAAGCAGGATCTTTTGCGCCTCCAGCATCCCCTGAATGCCGTCTCCGGGATTTTCTGTAAGCTCGATATTGAAATTTATTTTACGCTCTGCGGCTTCTAAGACCGTGCGCTTAACATGTTCCGCAAGGACCTGCTCGGCGTTTGAATATTGATCTCCTTGAGACGCCGTGTCCGGCAACGGCTGTTCAGCACCGGCAGCTGCCTGAACAAACCGGCCGAAGGCACCGCTGTCCGTTACCGGAATGTCAAAGTCCAAAAAAACATCCGCCGGAGATTCTCCCCGCATCAGACGGTCAATGATCTCGGCTTGACCAAGAAATGTTCTGGCCTCACTCCGGCCGAGAAACGTCTCTGCCGTGGAACGCACGAGGCTGGCAACCGGTCCGGTTTTAAATCCGGCAAGAAACCATTGGTCCGTGTAGCGCGCCAGCCCGGCAGGACTGTCCGGATGATGATTCCCGCTGAATCCGAAAGCAATCCCCCGCGCCCAACCCTCCGTTGCCAAACGCATCTGCTCCTGCGGGGAAACAGACCGGGATTCCGATCTCTCGGCCGGACCGACCTTCGACTCGACATAACCGTCCGGAAAATGAATCACGCCTGTCATCACGGCAACGTTTTTTGATGCAGGATCCGAACCTTTTTGAAAGAGCGGGACCGAATCCGGATAAACATAAAACACAATGGAATATGCGGGTACTTGACTCTGGACCTCGCGGTCGACCGTCATGGACGCCTCAAGCCAGATATTAAATCCGGGGATAAAAACAACCGTCAAAGGTTGATCCTCCCATAACGGCTGCGGTTTTCCCAAACTCGCACGCGCTTCGCGCGGGTTTTGTACAAGCTGAAAAAGCCCGGCCGGCCATCGCCCGTCTCTGAAAAAAGCCGCAAGGGTTTGTTGAAACGGCGCCGCCAGGATAATTCCCCGGCCGTCCGGAATTTCATAAAATTGGTCCGGCACCGAAAAATTCACGGCGGCTTGCGACGACTCGCCCAGAGAAAGCATAAACTGCCCCTTCATAGCCACGTGCGGATATACCCGGTCAACGTTCAATTCACCATAAACGGCAGATTTCTCCGCACTTCCGCCCTCAGGATAAATCTGATACCGGATAACTCGGCTATTTTCAGTTTTGATCAACCGGATTACAAAATCACGGCTGAGCTGTCCAAAAACATTTGTTCTCAGAGGATATTCCAAAAACTGATCCGGCGCGACCCATTGCTGCATCGCTCCGGCGAAGGCCCCGATGCTGGAAATCCAGTTTAGAAAATCTCTCAGCAACTTTTCGGTCGAGTCCCGGTCACGCAATAATGACGCCTGCTCCGGGGCCGCCTCGGGAAGCGTTTTATAGGATACTTGAATCCGCCGGTGCTCAAAACTTCCTTCGACGAACTGCGTCTCGGCAGTTGCAAGCGGCTGCACCGTTTCGGGTTCAGCGGCCCTTGTTTCCGGACCATAGTTAATCACGAGCGTGCCGACCGCATAACCATCGGCCGAGGAATCCTGATGCCAGGCCGGCCTGACGACGCTGAAATGGAACCGGTCCTGCCCCTCGGCTTTCGCTGTGTCGTCATAAGTTAGAGCCAAATGCAGCCATGCACCCTTGTCCGTCTGGTGGAACGAATAATCTTTTTTTTGCTTGTTTTCCCTGAACCGCGCAAAATAACCGCGCAGCCCATTGGGCAATTTGGCCTGGAATTCAAAAAAGGAGCGCAGAAGCACTGCCAGATCTTCTCCCTGCCCCGCGGGATCTTCACCCGAGAACAATCCGATCTCGAGACCCGATGCCGTATCTTTTAATTCGAAGCTGGTGGTCAGCTCATCCTTCCCGATTTTCCAGATTCGGTTTCCGGACTTCGGACTGCGCACCTCGGCACGGGGCTTTCTGGGAGAATCCGGATAATGAAATGCCCCATCCCACCCATCCGGCAAAAAGTCTTCGCCTTGAAAACCGGTAAATTCACCCCACTCAGGTTTCCGGTATTCCACCAGTGCACGGTCAAAACTGAAGCCTCTTTCCGGAATCCAGGTAATGGCGTAGCTCCAGCGCACATGGTGGCCAAAAAGCATTCCTGCGTTTTCATACAAAATCTCAATGATTTGTCCGGACGTTATCGGATTTTCGACGATTTTGTAAAAAGTCCCGTTTGCATTTTCAATCGTCGCGCCATGCACTTCATCAAATTCGTCGGGAAGTTCCTTATAGAAATCAAGTTCCGGTTCTTCTTCCGCCCACTCATGCCATTCTCCCTGGACGGTCTGCATCGCCGCAATAAAATCATCCAATTCCACTTCAACCCCGCTTTCGTCGGGAATGGGGTTCCAGACCATTTTGGCTCCGGAAACCGGATCTTTTTTGACCCGGACATAGTCAATAAAAGCAAACGGGGTCTTTTGCCATAAGGGATCTTCGCTAAGTGTTCTCAGCAGGCTCTCGACTTCCGCCAGGCTCTTTCCCAAAGGAATAACCCACACCCCCTCACTTTCCTGCGCCTGATCCATCAAATCTTTTAATTTGTCAGGTGTCTCCGGCTTGCCGACGCGCTGTCTTACTTCAGCACGAGCATCTTCTTCTGCAGTCACCGTCTGCCGATCCTCCGGCGCAGGAAGATTGGTTTCCGGCTGTTCCGCCGCTGCAGCACTGACCGGAATTCGGCGCGACGATGCCGCAAGCACCAGATCAATACTCAACTGCTGATGGCTGACTGTCTGCAGTTGCCGGATTAAATCGCCAACAGCTTCGGGCGTGACATGTCGCTCCTGCCACATGGTTTCAAGTCCCGATTCAAAAATCTGAAACCGCTGTCCAAGGCGCTCTTTCGCTTCTCTGAAATACCGGTCCAGAAACGCGGCAAGTTCACGGGAAAGTCTTTCGCGCATTTCTGGATCCTCCGGGATTTTTCCGGAGTTTTTTTTCGATGCCTCCATGTCCGCGATCTCACTGCGGGCCAAATATTTTGTATAATTCCCGGCTTCATTGACCCGGCCTTCCACGGCGGCATCCTTGATAATCCTGTCATGCCAGCTTTTAAAAACGGCTTCCTTGCGGTCATCCGCTAAATTTTGTGCCACTCTTTTCGTATAGTCCTGCGCAAATGCTTCCCAAAGATTCAGCGCGCCGTCTTTCAGGAAAGACCTTTTGCCCTGCAAGGCCAAAATATAATTTTTCCGGTCATTGCTGCGCAATTCAAATATCCTGGGTGTGATGACGGCATAGGGAATCAATTGCTCCCGGAACATTTTCTTTAAATTGTCCGTATGAAAACCGCCTGCCGTTAAAACCGCGCCCCAATCCCCGCCCTCCTTCATTTTGTTGAGCGTTTGTTCGTACATGATTTTATCGCGTTTGACGGCAAGCTCATAAAAATGCGCGTGCGGTTCGAACCATTCGGCAAAATCAGGAAAAGGATTTTCTCTGCCGCGGAAAGCTTCGGCAAACCAGCGGCCGGCATCAATCGTCCGCACCGTCTCCCACTCTTCCGGCTGAAGCTCAAGCCGCGCATACCGCTTAAACAGCAGCAAGGCATCGTAAGCTTTGAGCAAGTCACTTTCCTCGCGCGATCTGACGAGACGCAGCATTAAGGATTCCTGAAATTTTTTCATTTCAAATAAAAGCGCCGTACCCTGCAACCGTGACAACCTTTCGGTTTGATGAAGCAGCGGCTGCAGATATTCCGGCACGGATATCAGAATTTCGGATTTTTCCGCCGTTGCCGTCAACTCGCTCAGGAGCGTCCCGGCCTCAATTTTTGAGACCCTGTAATCCTGAATCCTGGCATTTAAAGCCATCCGCCCTTTCACCGAAAGATGAGGCAAAACTTTGCGTCTGTAGTTTTCGATAAAAATGCGCATCGCGTTATCCATGTTGCCGCTTTTATAATTCTGCAGCCCGGTCAGAAGAACCGCGAGGTCCGGAAATCGATCTTGAAAGTCAAGCAATGCGGCCGCAGGGTCCTCTTTTTTCACGCTTGTCTTGCCTTGGCCATCCCCGGCAGCCGGCGGAGCTGCCGCGCTTTTGTCCCACAGGTTTTTCATATTCTCAAGATACTCCATAAACGGCAATTGATCGGCCTCGAAGCGTGAACGCAGCTGTAAAAACTGAAACGAATCCTTCGTCAACTGGATTTCTGCAATTTTTAGAATTTCAGATTCATGCCGTTCCAGAGCCTCGCGCAAAGGCTCCTGATTTTCGACGGCCTGTAAAAAAGCCTTTTTGTTTTCTAAATACAATTTTTCATCCTCGATCCCATAAAACCCGACCTTCGGGTCCGTTTCAAACACCGCCGCCGCTTCCCCTCCTGTCAGATCGCCCTGGCGCAAATAATCGCCGATGACTTGTTCCTTGATCGCATTATCGGGAAACGCCCGGAAATAGAGACTATCAAATCGGCCCTCGCCTCCCTCCATTAAAACCAGCCGTACTCTGAATGTGCCCCTCAAATATTCAATGATTTCTCGCGTGTTCGTTTCCGCATCAAAATTAGAATGGGCGCTCTGGACGAGAAAAATGACCCGGTCCTGTTTTTGCGCATACGGCGGGAGGTAGGTTTCGCGCACTTGCCCGATCAACTCGGGAATTTCCAGCCGTGAAAGAAGATTAGTAATTGACGGCTCTCCCTCCCGCTTGACATCCAGCGCATGAAGAGGTGCGGTATCCAGGCAAAACAGCGCGAAGGAAAGGATGATCGACATCCCCCTTCGCGCGCACACCATGAGATCTACTATTGGCTTCGGGTGATCCACATTCCGGCCTTTTTTAAGGGTTTAATATTGATCAATCACGATCATATTCTATCTTTATCAATAAAAGATTACCTGCTATGTGGGGGAGATACAATGGCAGCCGAAGGGATAAAAAAAATCATAAACTATTTCATCTTAAAGACTTAAGTGAATTTTAGTCAAAAACCCTGTCGCAAAAGGCTTTTCAAGCTGATTTTAGACTTCGTATGAGGTTTGGTAAGCGCACGCGAGAGGCGCTTAAGATAGCGCGCAATCAAATCGATTTCGAGATTCACCGTTTGACCCATTCTCCTTTTTCCGAGAGCTGTTTCTTTGAGCGTATACGGGATAACCGTCACCTGGAATTGATTTCCGCGTAAAGCCTGAACCGTTAGGCTGACACCGTCAACGGTGACGGATCCTTTGACGGCAATCATCTGCATTAATTTTTTCGGCGCCGCAATAGTAAAAAGCCAATTTTTCGGCCGCTTATCGATCTTCACTATCTCGCCGATGCCGTCGACGTGTCCGGTCACAAAATGTCCGCCGAGTTCATCCCCATAGCGCAACGACCGTTCCAAATTCACATACTGCCCTTTGCTAACAGTCCCAAGCGTCGTGCCCGAAAGCGTTTCGGTAACGGCATCAACCCGGAAGACACGTTTTGCCGATTTGACAACCGTCAAACAGACTCCGTCTACGGCAATGCTTTCCCCCGCATAAACCGGCCGCTTTTCACGTTTCTGAAACCGGATGGAAAGCCGGACGCGGCCGCTTATGGAATCCTTTTTTTCAATTCTACCAAGATTTGTAATTATTCCCGTAAACATGCGCCGCCTTTTAGGGTGTTCGGACAATTCATTTAGTCTCCGGCCGATTCATAAATTGTTTTCAGGGATAAATCCTTCGGCCGGATGGCCGCCCAGTTGTCCTGATGGCGAAACTTCGGAAAAACCCGGTCTGAGGAGAGACCGTGCTGTTCCGCGAGCCGCTTTCCCAATTCATAACGGTTAATGCTCGTCTTGCAGGAAACATGATAAATCCCCGTTCTGCCGGACAACACCAACTGCAATGTCCGTTTTGACAGTTCAACCGCGTCAACCGGCGTACGCCATTCGTCGACAAATAAATGCGTCGGCTTTCCCGAATGAATCCTTGAAAGCAGCCAGTCCTTCGGGCCTTTATTTCCCTGAACGCTGTCACCGATCACAAGACCGGGCCGAATGATAAGGTACGGCAGCCCGAAATTCCGGACCAACCGCTCAGCTTCTTCCTTGCTTTTCCCGTATTGATGTTTGGGGCATGTCGGATGATCTTCCGCGTAGCCGCCGGTATCTCCGTTAAAAACATGATCGGTTGAAATATACACGAATTTTTTTAAATTGGAAATCTCGGAAGCAAGCTCCAGAATTCTGCGCGTTCCTTCCACATTAATGCGCTGAGGTAATGCAGGTTCAGCCTCGCAAAGATCCAGATCACAAATCGCCCAGGCATGCACCAAATAATCCGGCCGGACGTGCTGCAAAAGATCCCTGAGAGACTCACGGTCTTCCATGTCCGTGCGGTGAAAATAAACCCCCGGCCGCAGTTTTTCGGTTGGCTTCCGGAAAGTCCCGTGAGTTTCAAAATGCCCGGCCGTAAGACGGAAGAGCTGCCAGCCGGTAATACTGTTAAGTCCCGTAATCAGAAACCGCAGCTTCTGCGAACCCTTATCATAATCCGGCATATCCCTCCTATG
>Ga0154334_1114_pt9 | contig 17311 bp, 15 predicted proteins | sample RifGroA2_FD_115862 | JGI IMG/M metagenome (GOLD analysis project Ga0154334, IMG submission 115862) | Omnitrophica bacterium GWA2_52_8 | reverse complement strand
ATGATTACCGGAGCGGCGCAGATGGACGGAGCCATTCTGGTTGTATCGGCCGTGGACGGCCCGATGCCGCAAACGCGCGAACATATTCTTCTCGCGCGTCAAGTCGGGGTTCCTGCCATCGTTGTTTTCCTTAATAAATGTGACCTCGTTGATGATCCGGAACTTCTTGATCTTGTTGAATTGGAAGTCCGCGATTTGTTAAAAAAATATGAATTCCCCGGAGATGATATTCCCGTGATTCGCGGTGCTAGCCTTCCGGCAGTTGAAAAACCCAAAGATGAGAAGGCCAGCAAATGCATCATGGACCTTCTGGCGGCCTTGGACAGCTATATTCCCGAACCCAAGCGTGATATCGATAAACCCTTCTTGATGCCGATTGAAGACGTGTTTTCGATTTCCGGCCGTGGTACCGTCGGCACCGGCCGTGTGGAACGCGGACAAATCAAAGTGGGTACGGAAGTTGAAATTATCGGATTCAGTCAAAAATCATTAAAAAGTACGGTGACGGGAATTGAAATGTTCCGCAAGCTTCTTGATGATGCGCGCGCGGGTGACAACGTAGGGCTTTTGCTGCGCGGTGTTGAAAAAGAGCAGCTTGAGCGCGGCATGGTTATCTCGCAACCCGGAACGGTAACTCCGCATAAGAAATTCAAAGGACAAATTTACGTGTTGAGCAAGGAAGAGGGCGGTCGTCATACCGCCTTTTTTAATGGCTACCGGCCGCAATTTTATTTTCGTACGACCGATGTGACCGGCGTGGTTCAGCTTCCGAAAGGGACTGAAATGGTGATGCCCGGTGACAATATCGGGATTGAGGTTGAGCTGATTTCTCCGATCGCGATGGAAAAGGAATTGCGTTTTGCCATTCGTGAGGGTGGTAAAACTGTGGGCGCTGGCGTTGTCAGCGAGATTATCGAATAGGCCTTCTCGCCCGGTTTACCTAATTCAAAAAAACGGATCTCGTAAGGGATAGTTTTCTAAAAGGCGAACCTATCAGATTGTGAGGCGTTTATGTTCGCCGTAAGAAGTCTCACAGTCGCGGGGTGCTTTTTCTTATACGGCACCTGATGTAACTTAAGCGGACGAAATTGCAAAACCATTTTATCGGACATCAGGATGGTTGGCGGAGGCCTGTAGCTCGAACTGGCTAGAGCGGCGGTCTCCAAAACCGCATGTTGCAGGTTCGAATCCTGCCAGGCCTGTACTTATTTTTTAACACTTATTCAAACAACGCTACTTAATTAAGGAAGGTTAAGATTTAACGGATGGTTGCTAAAACGGGTGGTTTTCTCGGAGAAACAAAGCAGGAATTGAATAAGGTCACGTGGCCGAGCCGCAGTGAAGTGTGGCAAGCCACGCTTGTCGTTATTCTTTCCACTTTTATCACGGCCCTGTTTATCGGCATTTGTGATTTTGCAGTCTCGATCATTGTCCGTTTTCTGCTTGGTTAGCTATGACAACAACTGAAGCCAGATGGTACGTTTTGCACACACAAACCGGCGTTGAAGCCCGCGTCAAAGCAAGTTTGGAAAGCCGGGCGGAGACAGCCGGACTCAAGCATTTGATCCAGCAGGTGCTGATTCCGACGGAAAAAGTGAGCGAAGTCCGGTCCGGCAAGAAGCGCATCTCGGAGAGAAAATTTTTTCCCGGATACATCCTGGTGCAAATGGAATTGACGGATGACAGCTGGTACCTGGTGAAAAATACGCCGGGCATATCCGGCTTTGTCGGTTCCGGTAAAAATCCGATACCGCTGACCGAAGACGATGTGAATAAAATCGTTCAGCAGCAAGAAGAGAAAACCTCGAAGCCGAAGCCTAAAGTGGAATTTGCGTCCGGCGAGAACGTGCGGGTGAAAGAAGGGTCGTTTGCGAACTTCAACGGCACGATTGAGGAAGTCAATCCGAACCGCGGCAAATTGAAGGTCATGGTCACCATTTTTGGGCGTCAGACGCCGGTGGAACTGGAATACTGGCAGGTCGAGAAGATTTGATATGGCAAAAGAGCTGAAGACAAAAATCAAGTTACAAGTTCCCGGCGGGCAGGCGAATCCGGCGCCTCCGATCGGTCCGGCGCTCGGGCAGCACGGCGTTAACATCATGGATTTTTGCAAGCAGTTTAATGAACGCACCAAGGACAGACAGGGCACGATTCTTCCGGTTGTTATTTCTGTTTTTAAGGACCGGTCCTTTACCTTCATTTTAAAGTCGCCTCCGGTGGCGGTGGCTTTGAAAAAGGCAGCCGGATTGGCAAAGGCTTCTCCGGAACCGGGTCGGAACATTATTGCAAAAGTGACGCGGGATGATGTGCGCGAAATCGCGAAAACGAAAATGGTGGATCTCAACACCACGAAAATCGAAAGCGCCATGCGCATTGTTGAAGGAACCGCGCGCAGCATGGGCATTGAAGTCGTCGAGAAGAAATAACGGGGACGGGTATCATGAAACGACGCAGTAAGCGCTATCAAAAAAGAGGCCAGTTAAAAGTTGCGGGGAAAAAATACTCCCTTGATGAAGCGGTCAAATCCATTAAGGGGATCGCGGATAAAAAATACGACGAAACGCTCTCTTTGAATTTTCAGCTCGGTATTAATACCGCCTCCGGAAATGAAACGGTCCGCGGTACGGTCGGCTTGCCGCACGGTAGCGGAAAATCGGTGCGGGTGATTTGTTTTGCTAAAGGGGAAGCCGCGCAGGATGCGAAAAGTGCCGGGGCCGATGTTGTCGGCGCCGAAGAATTAATTAAGAAAATTTCAGAAGGCTGGCTTGATTTTGATGTTGTGGTGGCGCATCCGGACATGATGCGCGAGATCAGCAAGCTGGGGAAAGTGCTCGGTCCCAGGAACTTGATGCCGTCGCCTAAAACCGGCACGGTGACGCCGCAGGTCGGGAAAGCGGTAAAGGAACTCAAGGCCGGCCGCATTGAGTTTAAGAGCGATAAAACCGGCGGTTTGCATGCGATCTGCGGAAAAATTTCATTTTCCGCCGAGGCGCTGATTGAGAATTCTAAAAGCATCATTCAGGCCGTGCGCGAAGCAAAGCCGGTCGGTTCCAAGGGGGATTATTTAAAATCTATCACGTTAGCGCCGTCGCAGGGGCCGGGGTTTTCTCTTGCGGCCGGTGCCATTTAGGATTTGTTATGCCGTCTGTCATTAAAGAATACATACTGAAGGAAGTTCAAAAAGAGTTTGAGAAAAATCCGTACGCTTTTATTTCCGCCTTCGAAGGTTTGACCGTTGCGGATTTGTCGAATTTCAGACAAAGCGTCGGCAAAGTCGCCAAAAGAACGCTGTTGGTCAAGCATTCCCTTGCGAAAAAAATATTTGACGGCCAAAAGCTGGCCGGTGCTGAAAAATTCCTCAAAGGGCAGACATTATTTACGTTCGGGGACAAAGATCCTCAGGAGACCAGCAAGGCGATTGTCCAATTTGCCAAAGGAAATGACAAATTAAAACCGGCCGGCATGATTTTCGAAGGAAAGGTTTTCGGGAGCGAGCATGTTAAAAGCCTTTCGGCGCTTCCTTCGCGTCATGAGTTGCTGACGCATCTCGTGGTGCGGGTAAAATCCCCGATCTCGGGACTGGTGATGACGTTGAGCCAGGTGATGAGGGGCTTTGTTGTTGCGTTAAATGAAGTGAAGAAACAAAAAGAAGCGAACGTTCAACCGGCATCATAAAGCTGATTGATGGTTCATTGGCCGGGCGGTCTTAGGTTTGGTGCCGGGCCGGTCGGAAATTAAAATTTTAAATTAATTAATCAGGAGGCAAATACAATGACAAGCGAACAAGCAGTGGTAGCCGAAGCTGCGGAAGGCAAGAAGGTTTCCGCAAAGCTTCAAGCAATTCTTAAAACGATCGAAGAGCTTTCGGTTCTTGAGCTCGCGGATCTCGTCAAGGCTCTCGAAGAGCGTTTTGGCGTGAGCGCGGCAGCCGTAGCAGTCGCGGCTCCGGGAATGGGGGGCGGCGGTGCGGCGGGAGCCGGTGCGGCAGCGGTGGAAGAGAAAGATTCTTTCAACGTTGTGCTCACAAGTTCAGGCGACAAGAAAATTCAGGTCATTAAAGAGCTTCGTGCTCTTACCAACCTGGGCCTCAAGGAAGCGAAGGATTTGGTGGATGGCGCGCCGAAGACGGTCAAGGAAGGGGCTTCCAAGGAAGAAGCCGAAAAGATCAAGAAGGCGCTTGAAGGCGCCGGCGCAAAAGTCGAGCTGAAATAGTTTTTGCCGTCTTCAGTTTGGACGAACTGAAGATGAAAGGGTTGTCCGGCCGCTTGATGGCGGCCGGGAAACCCAAGTAAGTGTCAAAGCAACTAACGGTTGTTGAAAGTAATCCAGATACCGGGGGCTGACTCCATATGGCAATAGTACCTGAAAGAAAAAACTTCACAAAAATCCATGATACGATGAGCCTGCCTAATCTCGTCGAGATTCAGGTCCGGTCTTATCAAGAGTTTTTGCAAACTGAGCGTGCCAAGCGCCAGCGCAAATCTCAGGGGCTTGAAGCCGCGTTTCAGGACTGCTTTCCCATTGAAAGTTTTGATGGGACCTGCAAGCTGGAATATGTCGGGTACAGTCTTGGGAAGCCGAAATATTCGATCGCCGAATGCCATAAGCGGGGGATGACTTATGCTGCGCCGCTGAAGGTCAAGCTGCGTTTGGTCCGTAAAGGGATTGCCAAGGAACAGGAAGTTTATATCGGCGAGCTTCCTCTTATGACCGAGACCGGGACCTTTATTGTCAACGGAGCAGAGCGTGTTGTTGTGAGTCAGCTGCACCGTTCTCCCGGCGTTTCGCTGGAAGAGTCCCTGCATGCAAGCGGAAAGAAAATTTACAGTGTCCGGATCATTCCTTACCGGGGCGCCTGGATTGAATTTGAATCCGATATTTCCGACGTGCTTTACGCCTACATTGACCGCCGCAGAAAGATTCTCGCGACAACGCTCATGCGAGCGCTTGGGTATTCCACAACCTACGACATTTTGAGCCAGCTCTACCCGATTGAAAAAGTTAAAAATTTGGACCGTGCTTCCGCAAAAAAATACGAAGACTTCTTTCTCGCCGACGATGTCCTCCAGCCGGAATCCAAAGAACCGATCGCGGTTGCCGGAACGAAGCTCACGAAAGAAATTCTGAGCGTTATCCTGACAAACAAAATTTCAAATATTGCGGTCATCAAACTGGATGCGGATGAAATCAGCATCATCAACACGCTGGAAAAGGACCCGTACCGGAATTCCCAGGACGCCCAGATTGCGATTTACCGCAGGATTCGTCCCGGGGATCCCCCGACGGAAGCAAGCGCCAAGGACCTGATTAATAAACTGTTTTTTGATGCGCAGCGGTATGACCTTGGAGTGGTCGGCCGGTTCATGCTGAACCGGAAGCTTGGTCTGGAAGAAAGTCCGCGCCAAACGACCCTGCGTAAGGAAGACGTGATCAAAGTTATTTCGATGCTGCTGAAGTTAAAATCCGGCGAGATTAAAGTGGACGATATCGACCATTTGGGAAACCGCCGCGTCCGTTCGGTCGGCGAGCTGCTGCAAAATCAGTTCCGGGTCGGCATGGCGCGCATGAAGCGTTCCTGTCTGGAAAGAATGTCGATTTACGATCTTGATGCCGCAATGCCCCACAATTTGATCAACCCCAAGCTTATTTCCGCCGCGATTAAAGATTTCTTCGGCCGCAGTCAATTGTCGCAATTTATGGACCAAACCAATCCTCTGGCGGAGTTGACGCATAAGCGCCGTCTCTCGGCGTTGGGGCCGGGCGGTCTTTCGCGCGAACGCGCCGGTTTTGAAGTCCGTGACGTGCACCCGTCGCATTACGGGCGCATTTGTCCGATTGAAACTCCGGAAGGCCCGAATATCGGACTGATTGCGTCGCTGAGCACATTTGCGCGCGTGAATGATATCGGATTTCTCGAAAGCCCCTACCGGAAAGTTGAAAAGGGGAGGGTCTCCGACAAGATTGAATATTTGACGGCCGACATCGAAGACAGGTATGTCATTGCCCAGGCCAATGCCCGGGTCGATGCAAAAGGAAAGTTTTTGGACGATGTTGTGTCATGCCGTTCGCGAGGTGACTTTCCTAAAAAGAAACCCGAGGAGATCGATTATATGGACGTCTCACCGCGCCAATTGGTGAGTGTGGCCGCGTCTTTGATCCCATTCCTTGAGCATGATGACGCAAACCGGGCGCTGATGGGTTCAAACATGCAGCGTCAGGCCGTGCCTTTGATGATCACCGATTCTCCGTTTGTGGGAACCGGGATGGAATCTCAAGTGGCGCAGGACTCCGGCGCGACGATTTCTGCCAAGGCCCGCGGAACGGTCAAGGCTGTCAGCTCGAATGAAATAGTCATTGATGATTTTGTTTACCGGCTTAAGAAGTTTGAGCGTTCTAACGCCGGAACGTGCATCAATCAGGTGCCGCTCGTAAAACCCGGCGACAAAGTGAAGCGCGGCGAAATCATTGCAGACGGAACCGCGACGGACAAGGGAGAGCTGGCGCTCGGCCACAATGTTTTGGTGGCGTTTATGCCCTGGCGCGGCTACAACTTTGAGGACGCAATTATCATCAACGAAAGACTTTGCAAGGAAGACGTGTTTACCTCCCTGCACATTGAAGAATTTGAAATCGAAGCCCGCGATACAAAACTCGGGAACGAAGAAATTACGCGCGATATTCCGAATGTAAGCGAAGAGGCCTTAAAGGACCTGGACGAAGAAGGGGTTGTCCGTGTCGGGGCCGAGGTTCAGCCGGGAGATATTTTGGCCGGCAAAATCACGCCGAAATCCGAAACCGAATTGTCGCCCGAAGAAAAACTTTTGCGGGCTATTTTCGGCGAAAAGGCGGGGGATGTCCGGGACGCGTCCTTGACCGTTCCTCCGGGTGTTGAAGGGATTGTCGTCGACGTCAAGGTGTTCGCCCGCAAGGAATCCAAAGCGAAATCGAGGGAAGAGCGTCGCATTGAAAACAAGGAAATTGAAGAAATTAAAGAATCCTACCAGGAACGCATTGATACGCTCAAGAAGGAGCGGCTCAATAAAATTTCTTCTATGATCATCGGCAAGCGCCTTTCCGAAGACTTGGTGGATGATATTCTGGGTGAAGTGCTGATCAAGTCCGGCCGTGTCGTGGAAAAAGGCGACATGAAAAAATTGGAGTCCTGTGACTGGGAATCCATCCGTTTTGACGATGAACCGGACCTTGAGGAGAGCGTCAAGAAAATTGCACGCGTATGGGGCGACGAAATCGACGAGCTGATCGGCGAGCGGACGCGCGAAATCGACCGGATCAAGAAGGGCGATGAGCTTCCTCCCGGTGTGATCAAGAAAGTTGTGGTCTATGTCTGCTCGAAAAGAAAAATTTCTGTGGGAGACAAGATGGCCGGGCGCCACGGTAACAAGGGCGTCATCGCCAAGATCCTTCCCGAAGAAGACATGCCCTATATGCCGGACGGAACACCTGTGGAGATTATTTTAAATCCGCTGGGTGTGCCTTCGCGTATGAACGTCGGGCAGATTCTCGAGACGCATCTCGGATGGGCGGCAAAGGTACTGGGAATGAAAATTATGACGCCGGTGTTTAGCGGCGCCACTGAAGATGAAATAAAAGAGATGTTAAAGCAAGCCAAACTGCCTTTAGACGGAAAAACGGTCCTCTATGACGGAAAAACAGGGGATTCATTTCAAGAGCGCGTGACCGTAGGTTACATCTATATGATGAAGCTCGCACACATGGCGGATGACAAAATCCATGCCCGGGCCATCGGACCTTACTCGCTGGTGACACAGCAGCCGCTCGGCGGCAAGGCGCAATTCGGCGGTCAACGGTTCGGAGAGATGGAAGTGTGGGCGCTTGAAGCCTACGGCGCCGCATTTACGCTGCAGGAACTCCTGACGGTAAAAAGTGACGACGTCGTCGGCCGTACGCGCGTATATGAAGCTATTGTTAAGGGCGAGCCCGCGCTGCATGCCGGGACGCCGGAATCGTTTAACGTGCTGGTAAAGGAATTACAGGCGCTCGGTTTGGACATCAAACCCGAAAGAAATCAATCCGCCCGCGACCTTTTGGCCGGCGCTGAAGCAAAATCAAGTTCGGCGAAAGAGGCGGATAAAACGGCTAAGGAGAAACTAGAAGTATGAACTATAGCATCAATACCTTCGATTCAGTTTCGATAAGTATCGCTTCTCCTGACCGGATCCGCGAATGGTCGCACGGGGAAGTTAAAAAACCGGAAACGATTAATTACCGGACCCTGAAACCCGAAAAAGACGGGCTTTTCTGCGAACGCATCTTCGGCCCTACGCGCGATTGGGAATGCGCCTGCGGCAAGTATAAGCGCATCAAGCATAAAGGCATTGTTTGCGACCGCTGCGGCGTGGAAGTAACTCAGGCCAAAGTGCGCCGGGAACGCATGGGCCATATCGAACTTGTGACGCCCGTCTCTCATATTTGGTTTTTCAAGACCATGCCGTCGCGCATCGGGAATCTTCTGGACCTCAGTGCCCGTGCGCTTGAAAAAGTTTTGTATTACGAAGAATACATTGTCATGGATCCCAAAGAAACGCCCCTCAAGAAGCGCCAGCTGCTGACGGAAGAAGAAAATATGAAGGCCGTTGAGCAATACGGCGAAGACAGTTTTTCCGCCGGTATGGGTGCCGATGCCATCCGCACGCTCCTCAAGGAGCTTGAGCTTGAGAAAATGGTCCAGAAGTACCAGCGCCAGGTCCGCACGTCCAAATCAAAACAGGCCCGGGCGCGCGCCATCAAAATTTTAAAAATTGTCGATGCTTTCCAAAATTCCGGCAACGACCCGGCATGGATGATTATGGACGCGGTGCCGGTGATTCCGCCTGATTTGCGTCCTCTGGTTGCCTTGGATGGCGGCCGGTTTGCGACAAGCGATCTGAACGATTTATACCGCCGTGTGATTAACCGTAACAACCGCCTGAAAAAACTGCTTGAGCTCAAAGCGCCGGATGTCATTATCCGGAACGAAAAGCGCATGCTTCAGGAGGCGGTCGATGCCCTTTTTGATAACGGCCGTCATGGCCGTCCCGTGCTCGGCGCGGGAAACCGTCCTCTCAAATCTCTCAGTGATATGTTGAAAGGCAAGCAAGGACGTTTCCGCCAGAACCTGCTCGGAAAGCGCGTTGATTATTCCGGCCGGTCGGTTATCGTTATCGGACCCGAATTAAAACTGCATCAATGCGGGCTTCCTAAAAAAATGGCGTTGGAACTTTTTGAGCCGTTTATTATCCGGAAACTCAAGGAACGCGGCCATGTTCACACGATCCGTTCAGCCAAGAAAATGGTCGAAAGGGTGAAGCCCGAAGTTTGGGACATTCTCGAAGAAGTGATTCAAGAGCACCCCGTATTGTTAAATCGCGCGCCCACGCTGCATCGTCTCGGTATTCAGGCATTTGAGCCGGTGCTGATTGAGGGGAAAGCCATTCGTATCCATCCGCTGGTTTGCACGGCGTTTAATGCCGACTTTGACGGCGACCAAATGGCGGTTCATATTCCGCTTTCGATGGAAGCACAAATGGAAGCGCGTATCACCATGCTGTCTTCCAATAATATTTTCTCACCTGCCAGCGGCCAGCCGATCGCAACGCCGACGCAGGACATCGTGCTGGGCATCTACTATTTGACCAAGATGCGGGAAAGGGTCAAAGGCGAAGGTGTTTGTTTCAGCAGCCGGCACGAAGCGATTCTGGCTTATCAAGACAACGAAATGCATCTTCACGCAAAATGCAAGCTGAGGCTCGACAGCGGCGAGATCGTCGAAACGACGATGGGCAGGATCCTTTTCAACGAAGTTCTGCCCAAGGGCTATCGGTTTGTGAATGAGAATATCAACAAGAGCAAGCTGTCAAAAATCACGGCCGAATGTTATCAGCTTTTCGGCCATGCCGAGGTCATCCAGCTGTTGGACCGTTTAAAGAAACTCGGATTTGAAGAGGCCACGCGGGCCGGTGTTTCCATCGGGATTGATGATATTCAAATACCGATTGCCAAAGAAAAACTTCTGGCGGAGGCGCGCAAAGAAGTTGCGGGCATCGAAAATCAGTATAAAAACGGGTTGATTACGGAAGGGGAGCGCTACAACAAAGTGATCGATATTTGGACGCATATCACGGACCGTGTATCGGATTCCATGTTCGAGGCGTTTGAGGTGTTCAATCCTGTGTTTATGATGGCCGATTCGGGCGCCCGCGGATCCAAGCAGCAGATCCGGCAATTGGCGGGTATGCGCGGTCTGATGGCCAAGCCCTCGGGCGAAATTATCGAAAGCCCGATTACGGCGAACTTCCGTGAAGGTTTGACGGTGCTTGAGTATTTCATTTCGACTCACGGAGCGCGCAAAGGGTTGGCGGACACGGCCTTGAAAACCGCAGATTCGGGTTATTTGACGCGCCGGTTGGTGGACGTTGCCCAGGATGTCATTGTGACCGAACCGGATTGCGAGACTTTGAACGGGATTTTTATCGAGCCTGTTTATGAGGGAGAGGAAGTGATTGTGCCTCTCAGCGATCGTATTTACGGCCGCGTGGCACTTGATAACATCGTGGATGTTGTGACCGACACCAAAATCATCCAATCCGGTGAAATCATCAGCGGAGATACGGCGAAAAAACTTGAAGATGTGGGTATCGAAAAAATCCGCGTTCGTTCGGTCCTGACGTGTGAGTCATCCCGTGGGATTTGCCAGCTTTGTTATGGGCAGGATTTATCCACAGGAAGGGTTGTGGAAACCGGAACGGCCGTAGGCGTTATCGCGGCGCAGTCGATCGGCGAGCCGGGAACGCAGCTGACCATGCGGACGTTTCATATCGGAGGAACCGCTTCGCGCGTTATCGAACAGTCCTATTTCCGGGCAAAAAATAGCGGCAAGATTCAATATCATAATTTGAAGACCGTTGTTACCAAAAACAACGAAATTATTGTGCTCAACCGCAACGGACAAATTACGCTGCATGATGCCACGGGCCGTGAATTGGAAAGATATACCATCCCTTCCGGTGCGATTATCAGCAACCAAGAAGGCGGCACGGTCCAGAAGGACGATATTTTCGTGCGCTGGGACCCCTATACGGTTCCGATTCTGACGGAAATATCCGGCAAGGTGCGCTATGAGGATGTGAAGTCCGGCGTGAGTATGAACGAAGAAATGGACGCCACGACAGGGATGACCGAACGTGTGATCATCGATCACCGCGAGGATTTGCATCCGCAGCTCCTCATTACCGGGAAAAACGATGAAATTCTCGCGTTTTATCCGATTCCGGTCGGCGCTCACATCGTGGTCAAGGAAGGACAGGAGATTACAAGCGGGACGCTGCTTGCCAAGACGCCGCGAAAAATTGCAAAAACGCGCGATATCACCGGCGGTCTTCCGCGCGTGGCTGAGCTTTTTGAGGCCCGTAAACCCAAAAATCCTGCCGTGATTTCCGAAATTGACGGTATCGTCGAAATCGGTGATGTGGTCAAAGGGCAGCGGAAAATTATCGTGAAGAGCACGACGGGCATGGAGAAAGAATATCTTATTCCGCACGGCAAGCATTTGAACGTTTACAAAGGGGACAAGATCCTTGCCGGCCAGCAATTGGTCGACGGCCCGGTTGTCCCTCAGGACATTCTCAAAGTTTCCGGAGAAAGAAGCCTGCAGGAATATCTCGTCAATGAAGTGCAGGAGGTTTATCGCTTGCAGGGGGTCCGGCTGAATGATAAGCATGTGGAAGTCATCGTCCGTCAAATGCTGCGAAAAGTCAGAGTTGACGAACCCGGAGATACTGAATTTCTGGTGGGGTCTCACGTTGACCGCACGAGATTTCAGGAAGAAAACCAAAAAATGATGAAGAAGAAAAAGGAACCGGCCAAGGCGACGCCCATATTGCTCGGGATTACCAAGGCGTCTCTGACGACGGAAAGTTTTATTTCAGCCGCCAGCTTTCAGGAGACAACCCGTGTTCTGACCGAAGCCGCAGCGGCCAGCAAGCGTGATGATCTGCGCGGACTAAAAGAAAATGTGATCATGGGGCATTTGATTCCCGCGGGTACAGGATTTGCGGAACATCAGAATTTCCAGCTGGTAAAAGAAGTCGGGTCATTGCTTCCGGATCCGGATGCGGTTTCCGAAAAAGACGCGGCCAAAGCCAAGGCTTCTGAGGGGGAGGAATAATGGCACCGACGATCAATCAGCTTATCCGTAGCGGCAGGAGAAAATTTAAGAATCAAACGAAATCGCCGTCTCTTGAAAATTCCCCGTTCAAACGCGGTGTGTGCCTGCTCGTGAGAACGCAAACGCCCAAAAAACCAAACTCTGCTCTACGGAAAATTGCCCGCGTGCGGTTGTCAAACGGCGAGGAAATAACGGCATACATCCCCGGCGAGGGCCACAATCTCCAGGAGCACTCCATTGTTCTGGTGCGGGGCGGCCGCGTTAAAGATCTTCCCGGCGTCCGTTATCACATTGTCCGCGGAAAATTGGATACGCAGGGTGTTGCAAATAGGAAACGATCAAGATCCAAGTACGGGGCAAAAACTCCAAAGACAGCCTAATTCGATCAAGGAAATATCATGAGAAGACGTCGAGCTAAAAAAAGAGAAGCGATACCAGATCCGAAATTTAACGACCTGCTGGTTGCAAAACTTGTCAACATTGTGATGATGATGGGGAAAAAATCAGTGGCCGAAAGAATTGTTTACGGGGCGATGGAAATCCTCGAAAAAAAGACGGGAAAAAATCCCCTTGAAGTTTTTAAGCAATCCGTGGACAATGTGCGCCCTTTGCTTGAAACGAAATCCCGCCGGGTCGGCGGCGCCACCTATCAGGTGCCGGTAAGTGTCCGTCCCGAACGCAGCAGCACGCTGGCGTTGCGCTGGATGAGGACCTATGCCAAGTCGCGCAAGGGGAAACCCATGATGCAGAAACTTGCGGATGAGATCATGGACGGATATAACAAGACCGGAAGTTCTTACAAGAAACGCGAAGACACCCATAAGATGGCGGAGTCCAACAGGGCCTTTGCACATTACCGCTGGTAAAAATACAGGTTTATCCGAGAAGGTTATGAGTCAGGATTCAGTAAATAAAGATTATCCGATCGATAAGATCCGTAACATCGGCATTGCGGCTCACATTGATGCGGGCAAAACGACGACAACCGAACGCATCCTTTATTACACGGGCCGGACTTACAAAATCGGCGAAGTGCATGAGGGCACGGCGGTAATGGACTGGATGGAACAGGAGCAGGAGCGCGGAATCACGATTACCTCCGCAGCGACAACCTGCTTTTGGCGCGACTGCCGCATCAATATTATTGACACTCCGGGGCATGTGGATTTTACCATTGAGGTGGAACGTTCCCTGCGCGTATTGGACGGATGCGTTGCCGTGTTCGGCGCTGTTGAGGGCGTCGAGCCGCAATCGGAAACAGTCTGGCGGCAGGCCGACCGCTATAAGGTTCCGCGGATTGCGTTTATCAATAAAATTGACCGTACCGGCGCAAAGTTTGATGAAAATATCCAGCAAATGCGCGACCAGCTGGGGGCCCACCCGGTTCCCATTCAGATTCCGCTGGGTATGGAAGAGCACATGAAAGGCATTATCGATCTTTTACACATGAAGGCCTACGTGTTTCACGATGATTCGCTTGGGGCCAAATTTGATGTCGTCGAGATTCCGGCAGACTACAAAGAAAGAGCAAAAAAAATGCGGGATTATATGGTCGAAAAAACAGCCGAGCACGATGATGATTTGATGCATAAATTTATTGAAGGCCACGAGCCGACAGTTGAAGAGCTGCGTAAGGCCCTTCGCAAGGCCACGATCGACCTCAAAATTACGCCGGTTATTTGCGGGTCTTCGTTAAAAAACAAAGGGGTGCAGCAGCTTCTGGATGCGGTCGTGGATTATTTACCGGCGCCGATGGATTTGCCGCCGATTAAAGGCATCAACCCCGAGAATGATACCGAAGTTGAGCGCAAGCCCCTGGACAGCGAACCCTTGACCTGTTTCGCGTTTAAAATTGCAACGGATAAGTTTGTCGGTTCGCTGACATTCATACGGGTTTATTCGGGCGTGATGAAGGCCGGGTCGTACATTTACAATCCGCGTTCAGGAAAAACAGAAAGAATCGGCCGGCTGCTTTTGATGCACGCTAATAAGCGGGAGGAAATCAGTGAAGGCCGGGCGGGCAACATTGTGGCAGCTGTCGGCTTGAAAGACGTTAAAACCGGTGACTCCCTTTGTGATGAAGCAAAGCCGGTCGTGCTGGAATCGCTCTTTATTCCGGAGCCCGTGATTTGGATGGCGATCGAGCCAAAGACAAAAGCTGACCGGGACAAAATGTCAGATTCTTTAGGCCGCCTGGTCGGTGAAGATCCCACCTTTTGCGTGCGGACGGATCTGGACACGCTGCAAACGCTGATCGGAGGTATGGGGGAGCTGCACCTTGAAATCAAAGTTGATATTATGAAACGCGAGTACGGTGTCGAGGTGAACGTCGGCAAGCCGCAGGTGGCGTACAAAGAAACCATCACGGGCGTCGCGGAAGCGGAAGGAAAATTTATCAAACAGACCGGCGGCCGCGGACAGTACGGCCATTGCTTTTTGAAAGTCGAGCCGCTTGAGCGGGGCAAGGGGATCGAGTTTGAAAACAAGGTCGTCGGCGGCGTGATTCCGAGAGAATATATTCCCGCGATCGAAGACGGTGTTTATGAAGCCTGTTCGAACGGTGTGCTGGCGGGCTATCCGATAACGGATGTGCGGGCGACCGTTTATGACGGCAGTTATCATGATGTCGACTCTTCGGAAATCGCATTTAAAATGGCCGGCATCTTGGGTTTTAAAGATGCTTTTCGACGGGCTAACGGGATCCTGCTTGAACCGGTCATGTCAGTTGAAGTGGTTGTGCCGGAAGAGTACATGGGGGACGTCATCGGGGATTTGAATTCCCGCCGGTGCATCATCCAGGAGATGTTCAACCGGGGGCATTTAAAAGTCATTCGTGGGCTGGTCCCGCTTGCGGAGATGTTCGGATACGCAACAGCCGTTCGCTCGCTGTCTCAAGGGCGCGCGACGTATACCATGGAACCCAACAGCTATGCGCAGGTTCCCAAACAAATCGCGGATAAAGTCATCGGCGAAGAGTCAGGCGCAAAAAAATAAAGAGAGTGATGCGATATGACGACAGGATCTGAAAAAATCAGAATTAAATTGCGGGCGTACGACCACCGGATTTTGGACCAGTCGGTTCAGGAGATCGTGGGGACGGCCAAGCGCACGGGCGCAAAAGTGATCGGGCCGATTCCGCTGCCGACGCAAATTTGGAAAACGACGGTGTTGCGCGGTCCGACGATTGATAAAAAGGCACGTGATCAGTTCGAAATCCGGACGCATAAGCGCGTCATGGATATTGTGGAGCCCACTTCGCGGACGGTTGATGCGCTGATGAAGCTGGATCTCCCGGCCGGCGTGGATGTTGAGATTAAACTTTAAATTCAGTTTCAGGGCAGAGAACAAAATGATCGGTTTACTCGGAAAAAAAGTGGGAATGACTCAAATTTTTGATGCGGACGGGCGGCAGGTCGCTGTGACCGTGTTGAAAGCGGGGCCTTGTTTCGTCAGTGCGGTCAGGACAAAAGAAAAAGACGGATACACTGCGGTCCAGCTGGCTTTTGATGCGATCAAGGAAAGCCGGATGACGAAAGCCAAGCAGGGTCATTTAAAGAAGGCCGCGTGCCCTGCTTTGAGATTTGTCCGTGAAATCAGAACGCCGGATCTTGAGGGGCTGAAGCCGGGGCTCCGGGTGAGCGTTGACAGTTTTGAAGCCGGGGATTATATCGATGTTTCCGGAACCTCGATCGGAAAAGGTTTTCAGGGGGTCGTGAAGCGGCATCATTTTAAGGGCGCCCAGACCAAGAGTCATGGGACGAAAATGGGGCGCGAACCCGGATCTGTCGGGGCGTCGGCGTTTCCTTCCCGGACCATCAAGGGGCTCAGGATGCCGGGGCGGATGGGGAACGAGCGCGTGACCCTGCAGAACTTGGAAATTTTAAAAATTGATGCTGATAATAATTTGATTATGATACGCGGTGCGGTTCCGGGGGTTGAAGGCGGCTACTTGATTATTAAGGAGGCGCTGAAACGCAGCGGGAACCGCAAATGGAAAGTTGAAGGGGCTGAAGCAACTCCGAAGTCTAAAAATCCGGAAGCTGAAGACAAGCCGCAGACTTCTTCTTCAAAAAAGGCGTAAAGACACGGCCGGGCAATCAAAACAGGAACCGGCCGGCAGGATATTTTACTCTCTGAACAAGTTAAAGGTAACGGATGTTATGAAAGCAATTGTCTATTCAAAAAACGGGCATAAGAAAAAAGAAATCGTTCTGAACCCTGAAATTTACGCCGCACGGGTTAATAAAAGACTGCTTGAGCTTGTGCGTAATGCCTATGCCGCCAACCTGCGACACGGGACCGCAAGCACCAAGACGCGCAAAGAAGTGCGCGGCGGCGGGAAAAAACCTTGGAAGCAAAAGGGTACGGGGCGGGCGCGCCACGGATCGATCCGCTCTCCGATATGGAAAGGCGGCGGTACGGTTTTTGGCCCGCATCCACGGTCTTACTATGTAGCGCTTCCGACAACGATGCGCAAGCAAGCGCTGATCAGCGCGCTGAGCCTGCGCGGCCAGAGCAAAAGTGTCGTGGTTCTCGAAGATGTAAAGCTGGATCAGCCTAAGACGCGGGAATGGTCGCAGGTCGTTAAAAGGCTTCCGCTGGACGGCAAGCGGTCGCTGTGTGTGGTCAAAGCGTTTGATGAAAATTTAAAACGGGCGTCCCGCAACCTGACGCATCGCGTGCATGTTTGTGAGGCAAGAGACGTCAATGCCCGCGACGTTTTGCAGCGTGAAAAACTGATTATCGAACAGGATGCGCTGCCGGTGCTTGAAGCGCGTCTGCTGGGGCATTCAAAAAAAGTGCCGGCAGAAAAAAGCGCGCAGGATGCTGAATCATGAGACTGGACATTGCGGAAGTTTTAAGAGAGCCCTTGATTACGGAAAAAGGCACCGCGGGAACCGAAAAACTTGGAAAATACGTTTTTCGGGTACACCCTGATGCCAATAAAAACATGATCAAAGCGGCCGTCGAGAAACTGTTTAACGTACACGTCACAAACGTAAACACGCTTGTGGTCGGCGGGAAATGGAAGAGGGTGCGGTATCAGCCCGGAAAAACCGCGGATTGGAAGAAAGCGATTGTGACGATCAAAAAAGGCGAAAAAATCGACATCACCGCATAGTGCTG
>Ga0154334_1001_pt2:0-15000 | contig 17590 bp, 7 predicted proteins | sample RifGroA2_FD_115862 | JGI IMG/M metagenome (GOLD analysis project Ga0154334, IMG submission 115862) | Omnitrophica bacterium GWA2_52_8 | reverse complement strand
GGGCCGAAAGAGACGAACCGCTCGTCTACCTGCTGTTCCGCCAGGAGCAGTGCAGGGTAGCTATGTTCGGAATGGATAAGCGCTGAAAGCATCTAAGCGCCAAGCCGACTCCAAGATAAGGTTTCCCAACCGGTTTTCGGTTTAGAAGACCCCTCGAAGACGACGAGGTTGATAGGCGGGAGGTGTAAGAGCCGTAAGGTTCTCAGCTGACCCGTACTAATCGGTCGTTCGGCTTGACATTTTTTCATTAAATCTGTCAAAACTTATTCAGTTGTGTTATTTATCACGGATTTTCACGGATTAAGTTCGTGAAGATTTCGTGTCACGGTTTCTCGGTGGTAATAGGAGAGGGGTCACACCCGTTCCCATTTCGAATACGGAAGTTAAGCCCTCTACCGGCGATGGTACTAACGGAGCAGTTCGTTGGGAGAGTAGCAAGCTGCCGGGATTTTTTATTAAACCGCCTGCCATTTTCTTTGGCAGGCGGTTTTTTTTAATCCGCAGAATAATTCCCCTTTCTGAATTTGACAAGCATGCTATAAGAAATTATATTTTATAAGAGCCTTTGCAGGCGCCTTACGGCGTCAGGCATGAGGTCTGAATTATCAGGTCGGTCTATAAAAGGAAGGTTGCTTCATGAGCAGTCTGTTCATTTATCTTTTGATGTTCGGAATTATTTTGTATGCGGTCTCTTACTCCGCGCAAAGGCGCGGTGTTCAGGGGCCTGTTGATGAAGACGATCCTGTCAAAAAACCCGCCTCCCGCTGGTTTAAAGCCAAACGCCATCCCCGGGAAGTGTGGATCCAGGTTTATGAAACGGAATCCCGCGAAGAAGCGCAAATGATGCAAGCGCGCCTGCAGGAGCAGGAAATCGAGTGTGTCATTTACGAGAAAGGCAAAAAAGACATTCACGGGAATATGATGAACGGATTGGGTGTTGCCGTCCCTAAGCCCATGGCCCGTCAGGCGCAAGGTGTTATCAGCAGAATGCCCGTTTAAGCCGGTCTGTAAAGACGGTAAAGGTTGTGCGGACAATCTGCCCCGCAAGAAAATTGGATACGGTTGTTCTTCCCTCGATGATCATAGTGCTAGTACATTGTTTCATTAAAAATTAGGAGTGTTTTTATAAGGAGACAAGTACAGTACTGTGTTCCGATTCATAAAAATTAATGTGACACAGTACTAGATATTCTGATAGCCATGGTTTAGAATAACTCTCGGTTCCGTAACCAAAGAATCATATTTTACAGACCTCAACTCAAAAAATGCCCATCCAAAAACAACTTTCGGTGTTTCTTCCTAACCGTCCCGGCGCGTTGGCGCGCACATGCTCCATTATTTCCGAAGCGGGTGTTAATATCCTGGCGATGGCCATACATGATACCGTCGACAATGCGGTGGTGCGTTTCCTTGCCGATCAACCCACAAAAGCGCTTTTGATGCTTGAACAAGAAGAGCTTTATGTTCTGGAACAGGATGTTGTAGTCCTGGAAGTTGAAAATGCCGCAGGAGAACTCACCCGAATTTGTCAAAGTCTGGCCGAAGCCGATATTAATATTGCGTACGCCTATTGCACGGCCACGCGCGAGCAAGGCCGGGGTTGTCTGGTGCTTAAAACCGATAATCCGGAACGGACTCTGGAAATTCTTACCCGATAACAGCGAGCATTGCCCAAAATCCCTCTTCGGACACCGTTTTCTTGACGGGCGTCAAAGGAATGTGCCGGCCAAAATTCGAGAGGTTTTTGATGTTCAAGCCTTTGCGTAAAGTTTATGACTGGAGCCTAAATCAGGCGCGCTCGCCGCACGCGCAAAGCGCCCTTTTTTTAATTGCTTTTGCGGAGTCCTCTTTTTTCCCCGTGCCGCCCGATGTCTTGTTGATTGCCATGGTCCTGGCACACCGCGAAAAATGGCTGCGCTATTTCTGGATTTGTCTTACAGGTTCCGTTCTGGGAGGCATTGCCGGATACGGTATCGGGCTCGGGGTTTGGGAAATCGTCCACCCGTGGTTTTACGGGCACGTTTTTTCAGAGCAGACTTTTGATAAAGTCAGACAGCTCTATGCCCAGCATGATTTTTGGATCGTGTTTATAGCGGCGTTTACCCCCATTCCTTATAAGGTCTTTACGATCACCGCGGGGGTTACGCAAATTAATTTTTTAAGTTTTGTGATGGCGTCCGTTATCGGCCGCGGAGGGCGCTTTATTTTGGTCGCAGGGCTGCTGTATTTCTTCGGCGAAAAAGTGCACGGCTTTATTGACAAGTATTTTAATATTCTCACCGTTGTTTTTACGTTGCTTTTGATCGGCGGGTTTGTCCTCATAAAAGTTCTGCATTAAATTCTGTTGTTGGTAAAAAGTGAAGCGCGGCGCGCATAACGCCAAAACCGATAGACGCAGGTTGTTTATTGCGGGTTTAACGTAAATGCGTTAAATTCATTTGCGGAGTCGGTAAACGCCCGGAAGTCCCAGCGGCATATGCCGAAAGCTGCTTCACGTAATACAAGATACAAACTTAAAGCCGCGGTTCTTCAAAAGGAAGATCGACCACATTGGGATGATGATCGGAAACCGGTTCGATTAATCCCGTATTCATTTCCTCGAGTGTTTCCCCGAAGTGCGGCGCAAAGCGGTAGGGCCAGGTTCCGCTTTCAGCGGTAGCCGTATAGGCTTTTACGAAGACCCAGTCCAGACGATATTTTCCAACGACTCCCAGCGCGCGTTTGACGCTGAAGGTCGTTTTAAAACCTTTGAATCCTCTTTGATTTGAATTGGCCAGCCGCTCGTCTTTTTTCCCGATGGACCGGGCCGCGTTTCCGCGGAAATCAAAAGTATAACCGTCATTAAATTGAAAGTTCCGGATCAAGGAAAACATCGGCTTAAGAGCATTTGGGGCGACGACCTTGACGTCTGCCGCAAACGGATCGTTGAAGTTTTTGGTCACGTTGGAGACGCCCCGGCTGGTATTGATGACGAGGCCGTGGGGCGTGACGGCATTCACCGCCAATCCGAGCCATGTTGTGGGATTTTTAGCCGTGCGTTTGACGGTCCGGCCAACCGAGGTCGGGCTGATGTCTGTGGGGGCGGCGTTGAAATCTCCCATCATAATGAGAGGGTTTTTTATGTCCCGGATGTATGAAAGAAGCTCGTGCATTTGCCGCGCGCGCCCCTCCGGCTGGCATTTGATTTCCAGATGTACGTTAATGACTGTCAACGTACCCTCAGGCAGTTCCGGGACGTCCAGGTCGACGCGGAAAAAACCGCGGCCTCCTACTTTGAGTTCCCGGGTCATTTCATTATTAAAGATGGTTTTAGACCCGAGCCGGCGTGATTTCTCCAGAAATCCGATTTTTTTCTTTTCCCCTTCATACCAGTCATAAGCCTGATGCTTTAGGGGAAAAATGACGGCCGATTTTATAGGATACCGCGACAGAACGGCGGAACCGAAAAGGCCCTTATATTTTTCGTGATCTGCCCGGTAATAGTCCATGGCTTCTTTGTCGTCCCCGCCTTCTTCGAGAGCAATAGGTTCGAGTCCGAGCAAGACCGGATCGATTTCCAGGAATTGGGGAGCATAAACGTAATTCATGTTCAGGGACTTCGCGATTTCTCTTGCCGCATCCAGATAGTTTGAACGCTTGAGACCGATTTCCATTTCCTGAAGGATCAGGACATCGGCTTGAACGAGGCGGCCGCGCTGGCGCAGGATTTCTTTATATTCCTCGGAGTCCGGCTTGATTTCCTCCGTACGGACCATTTTTTCAAAAGCTTCTTTCGAAGTAAGGAGTTCGATCGCACGGCCGATGTTCATCGATTTCTCAATGTTCCAGCTGGCTACCCGTAAAATCGGGCCGAGAAGGGGAACGACCGGTTTAATGGCGCGCGCGCCGTCATAATAAGCTTCGTTGCTGATAATGGGGGCGGTCCATAATTTCTTGAGTTTGTCCCCCAGAGTGCCCGAAGGGCTGGGCTTCTCCGGGAGAGTCAGGATTTCGTCGAAGGTTAAAAAGTCGATGTTTTGAAAGCGCGTATAGGGCTCGGCGCCGGAAAGTGATTTCTCTGCCAAAGGGGTTCCGGCGTTTTCCGCTGTTTGTGCAAAAACAGACGATGTGAAAGGGGATAGCAGATGGCTAAAAACAAGGCCTGCGGAAACGAAACGCTTGAGCATGTATTTAAGCTAGCAAATTACGCGGGGATTGCAACCGTTTTCTGATGAACCGCCGGCTGCACAAGGATTGTTTTGTGAGCGGCTAATATCGCGTTTCCCCAAGATTAAAGCTGACGATGCGCTAACCCGCATTTCTCATCACCAATGAAAAATGCCCTCGCGGAGGCTGTGGTGCAAATGGGTTTTTTCATTTGTACCACAGGGGTTGTCTTTTGCGCCCTGTTAAAACGCGGGCGCAAAACTTTGGATGCAACCCCATGCGTCCAAAGCGGTTTTCTTATCGATTCACCTAATCGATGAGAAAACCGGACTAAGTAATCGTTCAAAAGTCTTTTGATATTTGTGAGCTGTCATTCCCCATGCCTTTTCCGCCAAAGGCGGATCAGCCTCAGGCTGAGGCGGGCAGTCACAATTTCCTGGATCCCCGACACAAGCATTCGGGGATGACGAGGGCTTCATTGGCCCTCGTACTTCCCCGTGCTGGTTTAATGGAAAAACCAGCCGGGGATGTCTAACAAAACATTAAAAGACTTATGCACTGTTACTTAGGCGGATTCGAGGGATTGGCGCAAACTTTCAACCGAGGTCATGAGACGGTCAACGATACTGAAAAAACGGGCCTGGATTTCGGGATTGTCGGACCACTGCAGATATCCTTCCAAAACGGGACGTATGATCAAAAGCGTCCAGTCGGAAGGCTGAAAAACAAGAAAGCCTCCGGGCGGCATGTCCGGATCAACGGCGGCAGCAAGCCTTTCTTTGACAAAGCGTTCCAGCAGCCCCCGCGCCTGTTGCATCGTCAAGGCCGCACGCAGGGACTCAGCGGCAAGCTTGTGGACATTTCTCGGCGTTCCCAGCAGTCTTTCATCGATTCCGCCGGAGGACGGCACGATGACCACAAAATGATTTCTGGAGTTAGCGGCCATCGATGAAAAAAGTCTGTCATTGCGGAGGAGATTGTCCTGCAGTCCTGCAATGGCGATTGTCTCCGTTCCGGCAAAGGCAAGCGACAGCCAGCCTTTAAGAAGTTCGACGCGGGCGGCATCGTCGAATTGTGCGTCGTCGGTAAAAGCCTCTGCGCTCGTGGCTGCAGCTTTAAGTGCTGCATCGCGCGTTCCGGCCTGTAGCAGTGCGGTATCAACGGCGGCCGCGGCTTTGCGCGCGTCGTTTGTTTCGAGCAAAACCGAAAAACCTTCCGGGATATAAGCGGGTGCGCGGATTGTCCGGTTTTGGTCGGATGACAAGGTTTCGGCAACTGCCAGGGCGTCGTTTAAACGCCTGGTGTATAAGGCCTCATCCGGCGGCAGGCCTCCCAGATCCGGCGTGATGACCAGATAGGAATATCCCGCCTGCCGGTAGCGTTTGATCATGTCTCCGGTATGAAAACCGCCGGCCACAAGCGCGAAATTTCCCGCGAGTTCCGGATCGGACTCGATTTTTCTGAAAAACTCCTCGTCGCGCTGTTTGGCGAGCGCGTAAAACCCCATTGAGATCATAAAGGCTTCCGCCAACCCGGCGGCGCGCAGCTCTTCGTCCGTCAAATCTTGCACGACCGCATATTTTTTCAGGTCGTCAGGCGTAGCTTTTAAATTCAGAATTTGGCGGGCAATATAAAATCGTTCCGCACGGGCATCGAGGAGCTTTTCATCTTCAGCGGTCATAAGAGTTGTTTTGACCCGCTTCACGGCGGCTTCGATTTGCGCGAAAAGGTCATGGTGCGAGAGTTTGTCCTGAAGCTGCATAAGCTGAAGATACCGGGCGGTTTCGGGATAATAGGCAAGTTTTTCGGCCTGGATTTTTCCGCTTTTCAACAGCTCCTCGAAATGCAGGCCCTCCCGCTGATATTCCGGCATGAGGCGTCCGGCTTCCGCTTCGAGCTTTGTTTTTTTGACGGCCGAAGCGGTTTGAATAATCTCCCGCAGCAGGACAATTTGACCCAGGTCCTGAATATTGATTTGCTGCGAAGCGGCCATTTCAAGCAGCGCCGGTAAAAATTGTTCCGCTTTTTCTCCTTCGCGGAATTTGCGGTAAGCTTTGTCAAAAACCAGTAATTCCGGAGAGTAAAGCGAAGCTTTTTGGTTTTCGATCCGGGTGTCTTCGGCCGCAATGGTTTGGTGCGCTGCATCAAAACCGGCAAGGTGTTTTAAAAAAGCCCGGCGGTTTTCCTCGTAAAGCGCGGGGTCTTCGATGCCGGTGAGGACTAACGGCGTTCGTGAAAAAGACGCGGCATAGCCGGCACCCGAGATAATGGCGTTTTCCATCAGGGTGCGCAGTAAGAGCTGTTTTTTCGCGGAATTCTGTATCTCCCAGACTTCGGCGTAACTTGTTTTCCCCCAATTGCCCTCAAGGGCGATTTTCTGAATTCCATAAACCGCATTTAAATGGTCCAAAATGGCGGCAATGTTTTCCTGGGCCGTTGCATGGGCATGGATGTCCTGAATTTGAATGATCCAGCGGTCGCGGGTGCCGATGTGCCGCTCCTCGATTTTTCCCAGCGATTCGGGGATCGCGAACTGGGTAAGCGGCACCGGATCCTGCAGTTCGGCGGAAACGGACGGAAGTCCGGACAGAAGGACCAGGACTGCCAGAGTTGATCGAACGCAGAAAGAAGAGTTCATGCACGGAATTATACCCAAGGGCCTGAAATTAGCAAAATTTCTTAAAAAAAATAATTTGCAGAAAATAGCACTCGCTAACATTCGGTGGCCTCATGAAGCAAAAGGGAGGCCTCCTTTTTAAAGGCTTTTCCCAATTATTGAAATTGTTTAAAAAAATGGTAAGCTTAAGGCGAATTTTTTACAAGTCATTTTACGGAAAGGTATTGCGTCCATTCTCCCCATGTCTGGATTCAAAAAATCGCGCAGGGTCACGGCTTGCCTGTTGGTTCTTGTCTATCTACTCACCAATGTCTATCAGCCTGCCTATGCGGAAGAAATTCGCCAATTGCCGGCGCTCCTTGCGGCGGATTGGTCGCTTCCGTTTGAACTTGGCGGCATCCGGGAAACGGTACTTGTTCCGGGTTCCGAGCATACCGTCATTCATATCCCCGAAATTCATGCCAGCGAAGAAGCCCAGAAAAACATTCAAAAAATTCTGCAATATCTCGAAAAAAAATACCGGATATCGGTTGTCCTCACCGAAGGCGCAAGCGGCGCACTAGAGGCCGGACTTTTTAAAATTTATCCCGGCCGGCCGGAATTAAACGGCCGCATTGTGGACAGTTTGCTGCGCAGGGGCGAGCTTTCCGGTGCGGAAGCGTATCTTGCTCAAACAGCGAAAGCGGTCCGGGGGCATGGCATCGAGGATTTCGATTCCTACAAAAAAAACTGGCAGGATTACCGCGAGAGCTATTTGAGAAAAGAAGAGTCTGCGGCGGTCACGGCAAAGCTGCATCCAGTGTGGCAAAGAGCTGCGGAGGGTGTGCTGCCGCGCGCATTGAAAAACCTCATCGAACAGCAGGAATCCTTTGAGGCGGGGCATGTTCCGCTTGAAGCCTGGTTTGCGACGCTTAAGAAAACTGCGCTTGAAACCCTGAAACTGGACCTCGAAAGCGTCTGGAACCAGGACGCGCGGCCTGCGCTCGTGCGTTATTACCGGCTCGCCGCCCTTGAGGGAAAAATGGATCCGAAGCAAAGCGCGGAAGAAGCCAGGGCCTTTGACGCCAAACTCGAGACCCTGAAAATTTCACCGGATTTACGGAGGCAAGTCGCGGGCGTCTTGGGCGAAAGTCCAGACAGTTTAATGCGCGGTCCTGCCGGTGCACGGCCCTATGCGACGCGGCATTTGTTTGAGCGCCTGTTTGACCGCCTGCCTCAATCCTTTTCTTTCGATGCGTATCCGCATTTAAAAATGCAAATTCAGCACCGGATTTTGATCGAAGAACTGCACGCGGCCGGTCTTTTCGGCGAAGCGGAAACTTTGGCCGGAGAGATCATGGACGCGCTGGCGCTAACGGATGCGGCGAAACAAATGACGGCCTGGAGCCGGGATTTCCGCCTGCTTAAAAAACTTTTTAACCTCGAATTGACACGAAAAGAATACGAAGAGATCCAGACCCGCGCGAAAGAAATCAGTCCCGAACGAATGCTTGAGAGAGTCCGGAAGCTTAACGGCACAAATTCCGGCGCCGCACAAGATTTGCCGGCTGTTATCCCGCTCATTCGCGAGGATGGCGGCACGACTCACGACGCACGGCTCACGCCCCGCAACCCGATTTATAAAACTGCGCTGTCTTTCTATTCCGGTGCGATTCATCGCGAAAAGCACATGCTGGAAAACACCGCAGCGCAGCTTGAACGCAGCAAAACAAAAGCGGCTGTTTTGATTGCCGGAGGTTTTCATACGGAAGGTTTAAAGCGGGAACTTCTCGCCAAAAAAATATCTTATGTGGAAATCATGCCCAATGTCACGGACGCCGGGCGGCATGAAAACAAAATTTACACACGCGCGCTTTTAGGTCCGGCGGCGGTAAAGACCTCTACGATCGCGGCCTTCCGCCGCATGCAGCCGGCCGCTTTGATGCGGCTCGACCCGCAGCTCTTTGCGCATGCCCGCTCCGGCATGCGCAAGACCATCGAACGCGAAATCCATGCCGAAGGCGCCTTGGCGCCCCGGCTGCTTGAACAATTCCGCAGCTCCCAATTTATGAGCGGATATTTCAGGCGGGGAGCGCGGGATGAAGATCAGGGAAAAACTGTAAGCGCCGCGCCGCCGGCAGCGGTCCGCGGGCAGAATGGCCGGGCTGAAGTGAGGGAATCGGAATCATGGATGAGGGATGAAACGGACGATGAATCAGAAATCGTAGAATTTACGATGACGTTATCGGATCATGAAATACGGGTACGCGTCCGGTCAATTAGAGAGCCGGTGAACGGGCAGGAGCTGACGGTGGAATGGTTGATCGAATACCTGAAGGAGTATATTCAAAACTATGCCGGCCGATTGGACGAGCTTTTTACGCCCCAGGAACGGACGGACTTTTCAGGCGACACCCTTGGTATCCGGCTTCTTTCCTCGACCCCCATGACCGTCCGCTTTGCCATTCACGAGAACGACTCGAGAAAAGCTGCTTCCGCAATGCCGATTCTCGCACAAGGCATTATCAAACGAAGCGCCGTCCGTTCCGAATTGCGTATCGACGCCGAACGCATGCAGGCAATCATAAAAAAAACCGATGAAACAGAAGGGTTGAAAGCGCTCTTTGCGCTGCAGCGGCAATTGATCGGAATAAAAGCGGCGTTAATGCGGGAGGAGACTGGAACAACCGATGCGGCGGCGCAGCAAAGACGGCGGTCTTTTGTCCGTGACGTTGATGCGGCGCGCGGCCGGCTGCGCAGCAAAATTGAGGCCGCCAGAAAAAAACAAAAGCGGGCGAAAGCACCCCGCCGGGCCGAAATGCGGAGGCCCGAAAACGTTGATGCGGCGGCCATGCGCAAAATCATCGAGCGCGAATTACGCGGAGATCCCCGTCTGACGGCCAGGTTTGCATCATCTCAATGGATGCAGTCTTATTCTCCGTTAAATCGTTCGGAAGCCAGGGAAAATCAACTGCCAAGCAATGTTTATTTAAGATCATGGAACGAAATAGAGGCTTTTATGGCACAGTGGATTCCCGTTTACGGCATAAGTCACATGCGTGCCGCAGATGACAAACGGATGACGATAGTGAGTATGGCCGAGAACCACAATCGTTCTCAGGCGGAGGCGGAGGAAATGGTACGGTTTATGAAGAAGAAAAAAGTTGCGCCCCCGCTCTTCATGAGCATTCGTTTTTCCGGTGAGGACGGGTATTACTTCCAGATTAAAGGGTCAGAATTGCGAATACAAAACAATCGCTCCGAAGCGCGGACGGAGGACGCAGCGGAGTCTTTAGAAGTGGTTAAAAGTTCGGAGTTGCCGGAGATTGTCAGGACGGAAGACGCAGACAATGTCAAGGTCCGAATGGGGGAAGAAATCGAGTTCGAAATCAAGAGGGCAGTTTTTGAAGGATTGAAACAATCAGGAGATTGGATCTTTCTTTACAGAATTCTATGGCTTGGAGCATTGGAAGATGAACCGGGGCTGACGCATATAATGGAGTCATCCCGCGGAAAAGTATGGATTGATTTCCGGGAAAGGAAGTCAGAGTCTATCGGACGGACGGTTTATCTGAATTTGTCTCAGCCCATCGAAACGAAGGGGCGCGTTCTTCGTGTATTGAAATTAAAAGGGGTTAGGCCGCGGAGCCTCAGCGGAAAACTTCTTGCCTATGGGCAGCCTCATTGGATTTTTGTTCCAGATCCGGCTAATCCCGGAGAAATTATCGGCAAATACATCGATACGGGTTCAGCCTATGGCGCGGTGCTGCATAAAAGAAAACGCCGTGAAGGAAAGGAGATGCGGGATTTGCTTGATGACGAAGCGCTGTCTGTTTATAGCGATACCCTGGAGGGCAGCGGAACATTTCTGCGGAAAAAATTTAATGGGGCAAAAAGCGGATTCCTTATTATCGGGCAGGAAGGCCCTGAAATAAAAGTATTAAGACATCTGGATCATATTAACCGGAACGTGGGAAGTCCAGAGGGTGACGATTATGATGATACGGACATTGATTTAGGTGAGACGGAAACGATTTTGAGAGTCATTTATCGGGTGGTTAATCTTGAGACCGGAGAGAAAACCCCCGTAGAAAATGCAGGGGATTTATTTAAAAAGAAAGGAAAGATGATCAGAAGCCTTAATGATAGCGGCCGGTTTCATCAACATATAGGTGATAATCTCAGGCTGACCGGGCCCCCGGCTGCCGTTTTGCCGGATATTATTGTGGCAGATCTTGAAACCGTTCAGAAAAGAAGAGGTCTGCGCGGCTTACCTGAAGCCCGGCGGAAATCAGAAGCGGTATACCGGTTTTTGGATTTGTCTCCGCTTTTGCTTCGCATGGCCTTGAGAACAAGCGTGAAAAATATAAGGGTCGAGGATGGGAGGGGGTTCGCGGAACCTTTTCTGCGCGGCTATTTCGGCGATGATGTTCCGGCCGATGAAATTTGGGATGAAATCGTGAAGCATGCGAAGAGTGATGACTTTTGTTCGAAGCTTGCCAGGATTGCGCGGCAAGAAGAGCCCTATTTGGACAGAATCGATCTTTTCGCAGATCCGACGTTCCGTCCCTTGCTGACAAAGCTCTATGAAATTTCAGACGGGCGCCGCTCGGAAACGCGGGAGGACAAAGATAACGTAAAGGCAGGCGGGCGGCTGCTTCAGCCAAAATCCGGAGAGCAATCCGAAGTCCGGCAGAGCGAAGATAACCGGGATCCTCAGGAGCCCTCTGCAGATCCGGGTCTTTCGCGGAGAAAATTTTTGCAGTTAACCGCTCATTTTGTTTCAACGCAAGGGAGCTTTGAAAGCGCGTTGATTGAAAAATTAGCACGGTTTGGAATTGTCCGGGAAGCACGCGAGGCCCTGATATTTTTTGTCAGTTTAACATCTGTCCCAGGCGAGAACGCTATGGAGCGGTTTATTCGAAATCCTGAAGCGGCTTCCCGCGGTTGGATCCACAGTTTTCGGGAAGCTTATAGGGAGGTTCGATCCCGAGGGATCAAGACAAGCATTACCGAAGCGCAGACTCAGGATCCCGAATATCTCTCAAAGGCCTTGTTGGGACTGTTTGGGGATCAGGCGGATCATATTCGGAGGCAATCGGAATCATTTTCCCGGGTTGCGGCAGGCCCAATGGCTCCGGAACAAGCGCCACTGCCCGTGACCTTAGGCGATGCGGCCCATGCGGTTTTTGATGCTCACGAACTTAATGCAAAAGGTCTGCTTTGGTACTGGTCCCGGCTGGGCGGTAGCGTGCTCGGCCGCCGCGAGCAGCGGCTAATAGAGCTTGGCCGCGTGCAATCCGGCATAGAACATCAGATACGGCAGGTTCGGGATGAATTGTTACTCGGGCGGCTGCGAAAAGACTTCGATCGGTTAGCCGGGCAGATCCGTCGAACTCGGGAAGGCATTGAGGATGTACGGCGAAAGGCAGCGGAGATTGAAAAGTTCGCGGCTTTGCCGGAAGCAGATCAGTCGGAGGTTCTGGCGTTTTTATATAATGAGCGCGCGGAATATCTGTCGGGTCTTTTGCGGGAGATCGGACCGGTTTTAAAAGAAGGGATGCAAGAGGTTCTGAAAGAAGAAAAGGAGATGCTGGAACGCCGGCGGCAGGAGCAGGAAATACAAAATCAAGCGCATCGAGACTGGTTATTCCGCAAGGCCGTTGAAGCTCTCACCCTTGCCCGCCTGGATGGGGATTTTGAAGCGATGAGGAACAGCAACATCCCCAAACCGCGTTCGGAGCTGCGTACATTTATGGAGACAAGAGCCGGCGTCGAAGTCCTCAAGGGGGAGCATCGCCTGGCTAAGCTCAGTTATGAAACGCGATACGGCCATGAATTTTATCAATTCGAATGGGGAGATCCGGAAGGCCGGTTTCTGGCGATCCGGGATGCCGGCCAGTCATTTTATGTCTTTAGTCCTGAAAGGTCCCCCGCTGTCGAGGCGGTTGCGTATGGCGGGGCGATTGGCCCCCGTGGTTTTCTTGCAAGAATTCCTCCCCGAAAAGTCGCCGGCGCGCCCGCTGCCGCCGCCCCCAAAACAGTGACACGTTATGCTGTTTTAACGGCAAGCGGAAGCTTCCACGATCTGAGGCTTGCGTTCGAAGATAGGGGCAATGGGAAATTTGTCTACAATAGTGACGGCAGCGCATTTGCATCGAAAATTAACGACACCGAAGAATTTGGGGCGGAGGCAAAAGGACTGGTTTTTGACCCTTTGGCGGAAAAAATCCTGGCTTTGGGCATGAATATCTTCGGGAAGACGCATGCAATTCTGTTTGATCCCTATGTCAAGGATTGGCAGGGAAGTGTTGTCGGGGCCAAAAACTTGCGGGATTTCCTGGTGGAACCGATCCATATTGCGGCGGACCCGCCTTCTTTCACGCAGAAGGGCCAAGCCAGTCGCGGCTGGATCTGGGTTATTGACGAAGAAGAGTATAAGGAGTATCGCCTTAAAGCTTTTGAGTGGGCCGGAATGACGAGCGCCGGTCATTTCTATAAAATGAAAGTGAATGTCAAAATTGAAGATTATTTTCCCGAGTACCAGGACTATTCCTTGAGCAAAAAACCATTTCATGTGGCCATCGATCCAAACCGCGGAAGGATATTGATCCGCTCAAACGGAGAGAAACTTGTCTTTCTTGCCGCGCATATCGATACTGAGGGAAACGTTACGCTGGTTTTGGAACGCACGCTGGATCTCTCAAAGGTTTTCGCAGCGTCCAGGGATAAGTTTGCGCAGGCTATTGCGGTGCGTCCGGCTCCGGGGCATCCGATGCGTGTTCAGCTTGTGTTGGGCGGGAATCAAACGGTCTCACTTTTTGACCCCGATTATAATGCGGCCATCGAGGGGCGCCTCCGGTCATTCGCGGACGATTTCGGCGCGGCACTCCGGTCAAACCAATCCAGCGGGCATCCTCGTCACCGTGTCGCAGTGCTTACGCCGGGGCGGGTCCGCCTCCCCATCCTGGATCGCGGATTCGGCGAGGAGCAATGGGCGGTCGACATACAAGATAGAAATGGAGGGGATGTGTTTATGCGGCTTCAGTTTCCGCGGACGCGGCTCGCCGGAGCGGCGGTGATTCCATTTAATTTACATCAATGGCAAACTCTTCCGGCCGCCGTTGAAGCGAACAGCAAGCCGTCTTCTCCAAGGGCTGGTTATGAGCCCTATCGGCCAAGAACACTTCACCTGGAACAAACTGCAGGGCCCTGGCAGGCGGAGATTGATCAATACGGCGTTTTAACGGTCCGTTACGGGGACTTTCAATGGCAGCAAAGAATCGAAGGCTTAAACCCGGATCCCAGCGCGGCGGATCCGAACAGAATTCAATTAGCGATTTATCAAACCGGGGAAACCGGGGTTCAGGTTGGCATCCTGCAGACGAGTTCATTTTTTGCGCAGCTGAAAAATCCGCGGGTTCTCATGCCTCAATTCTGGACGGGGGAATTCCGTTGGCATGCTTTTTCAAAAACTATTGCCGGGCCGCAAGATGTTAAATTGCAATGGATGAATCCGCATAGATCGCGGTCGCCGCAATGGTCTGCTCATTTTGTAGGAAAGCAGCATGAGTTTGGCGACGTGCCGGGCCATAACATGGTGATCACTCATTATGATGAAATGCTCAATCCGAAGACTCGCAACGTAAAAATACCGGACCTTGACGAAGACCGGTTCCGTTTCATCAAGATTGAAATCCGCGATGTTGAAGGTGAGGAAGCGGAGGCCGGCGGCCTGCGGCTTGGGCAGCTTGAAATTCTGGCTAGGCGCATAGGAAGCGCAACGTATGAAACAAGATCGCTGCCCTTGGCCTATGATCCGGACGCGGGAATTTATGTTAATGAAAAAAGGGATAGCGGATGGCAGCCTGTGCCGGCAGGAGTTCAGGCTTTAGCGGCGGCGGGACAAGACCGGCCGGTCCCTCTGCGTCCTATTGCTTTGGTTCCTCATCCCGATCACACAGGGTTTCTCTTCGTCGATGACCGCCCGATAGAAGAAGGCTCGGTCCGTTACTTTGACGGAATGGGAAAAGGATTTGCTAATTTGCGGACGCACCTGATGCGTGAGTGGACAAAGACCCGGCAGACGCAGGAAAAGTTTTTTGTGCGCGCGGATATAGATTCTGACCGTCCAAACCGCTTTGTTATTTTGCGAGGCATAGCCGATCCGCAGCACGTTCGCCGCTGGGAGGCAGAGCTTCTTGCCGGAGGGCGGGGGCTCCGCTTAACCTGGACGGCCCTTATTCGTGAGCCTCAAT
>Ga0154334_1112_pt4 | contig 18038 bp, 13 predicted proteins | sample RifGroA2_FD_115862 | JGI IMG/M metagenome (GOLD analysis project Ga0154334, IMG submission 115862) | Omnitrophica bacterium GWA2_52_8 | reverse complement strand
CTGCGGTCCGAACGCAAGGTCGGCTATGAAATTCTGATGCGCTCTACGATCAAGGGCTTTGAAATGCCGGTTGATTTTTTCCGGTTGAGCAGCGAACACAATATTCTGACGCTGGTGGACCATTGTTGTTTTAAAACCGCTGTTTCCGGGTCGTTGCACTTACCCCAGGGAGCGCGCTGCCATTTAAATCTTTTTCCGTCGACCATGCTGGATATTCCCGCTGCCCATCTTGTCAAACTGCTGCCGCCGCCGGAACTGACCGGCACCCGTTATTGCATCGAAGTCAGCGAACAGCAGATTTTCGGGAGTCCCGCGCACCTGCTCGAGTCCGTCAAGGCTTTTAAAAAAGCCGGAGTCTTGATTGCCATCGACGATGTGGGGTTCGGGCGAAGCTGCCTCGAAAGTCTTGTATTGCTAAAACCGGACATTATTAAAATTGACCGAAAAAATGTTCACGGACTTGCCCAAGACGTTGCCGTCCGCGAAGCCTTGAAACGTCTTCTCGCCGTTTCCAGGAGCCTTGATGCCGAAATTATCGCCGAAGGCATCGAAGAGCGGGAAGATCTGGAGGTCTTGAAGCAGCTGGGCGTTGTTTACGGACAGGGTTTTTTATGGGGAAAGCCGGCCACGCCGCTGGCCTCATAACAATTGTGACAAATCCCGTTCTTGTTTAACCCCGCCAAAAGGATTATTCTACCGCCATGAATCCGCGCCAAAAACGGTTTCTTGGTTTTTTGTTGATCACGGTCATGCCGCTTTGGCTGACTTGTTTTCTTGGGTTGAGCCATGCAAGCCGCCTTTTATCCGAAACCGCAAAAAGAAAATTAGAAACTCTGAGCCTGAATCAGGAAGCACTCAGCCGGCAATTTCTTTCGGATACACAGCTGCGTATACGGTCCTTTCTTACGGAATCTTTGTGCCGGGATTTGAAAAATTATCTGGCAATGCCGGATATTGCGGCCCGGCAAAAAATCCGCGCAGCCTTCGGCACGCTCCGGTCGGTAATGCCCGACATTGAAGAAATCAGTGTGATCGACTCAAAAATGATCATTCGGCTCTCGTCTCATCCAGCGCGCGAAAACCAGCGTTGGGTTGATGCGCCGATTGTGGTGCGGGGCGGAAGCGGTACCGATGTTTCAATCTCATGGGACGATAGCGAGGTGTTGCATTTTTATGCTTTTGCCAATGTCCGTTCGGGGCAGAGCGATGTCGGGATATTTGCCGTTAAAATGAAACCTGGCCGGTATTTCGATCTTTTTTTGAATGCTGAAAAAGAATGGGGCGAATCCGAAAGCCAGCTTGTTTTATTTCAAACGGAAAATACAGTGACGATCATTGAAAAATCAAAAACAGGAAAAGAAGGATGGCGGCGACGGACCCTGAGTCTGAGAAATGCGGGTCCTCTCATTACGGGGCTTACGGACATCGGCCGCAGCAGGATATTGCCGGATACTTTTAATGAACGGGGCGAGCATGTTTTCGCCCTTTTATTGACCCTTCCGGAGATTGCCGGAGGATGGATCGTGAGTTTTCCGCGCCGCGTTATTTTTAATGCGCTTGGCGGCATGCAAAAAACAATGTTGGCCGTGGCTGCGGCCGCTTCCGGCTTTTTGATTTTGGCCGGATTATGGGTCTTGCGGCCGGCAAAGCTGCCGTGGGATCCGGACAGAAAGAAACAAGAAGCACCGGGCTCTGAACCGGTTCAAGACAAACGAACGGGCCCATTATCCTCCACAGATCAACAGGATCGCGCAGCGCTTTTGGCAGCGCATGATGAATTGCGGAAAGAAGAAGAGTCCTTGGCCCGGGTTAGGGAAAGTCTGGAGATCCAGAAACAGGATATACGTCAGATGAATTCGCAGCTGGATGGTTTTGTTTCCGCCGCAGGCCATGATTTGCGGCCGCCCTTGCGGGGTATTTTATCCTTTGCGCAGCGTTTAAAAAATGATTATGGGGAGCGGCTGGACGTTCAGGCGAACGATTTCCTTAACGAAATTATCGGCAGGGCCGTCAAAATGGATGACTATGTTGAAGATTTGATCCGGTTGGCCCGGATATCCCAGGTGCGCAACCCGATTAAAAAAACGGCGATCGGCCCGCTTGTCGAGGGTGTTATCAGCCGCTATGCCCATTCCATCGAGCAGTCGCAAGCGCGGCTTTCCGTGGCTAAGGATTTGCCGGTTATGTTATGCGATGCGATTAATATAACGGAGGTCTTTTCAAACCTTATTAGCAATGCGATTAAATTCTCAAACCGTGATCAAACCGGAAGGCTTCCAGAAATCGAAATCAAATATTACGAAGAGGACCAGGCCCATCATTTTATCGTTGCGGACAATGGGATCGGAATTGACCCCCGGGAGCAGGATCAAATTTTCGGGCTGTTTAAGCGACTGCAATCTGCCGGAAATTTCGGCGGTACGGGGGCCGGGCTGAGCATCGTAAAGCGTATTGTGGAGGAGCATCAGGGCCGGGTGTGGGTTAAGTCCGAAACAGGAAAAGGCGCTGAGTTTCATTTTACGATTCCTATGCATCCGGTCTCACAATGAAGCGATCTGAAAAACTCTCAAGACCCGCTTGATGGGCGATCTTTCGAAATATCCTAAGAGAATGTCAAATAAAGGTATCGCGCTATGCGGTACGTGAGAAAGATGATGGATACCGGATGGATGAAACGCCGATAATGGGATTGATTTTAAGGAGATTATGAGCCCCGCGTATAACCCGTTGATTATGGTTGCCAAAGACAGCTTGCAGAATCAGAAAAACATGAGGTTTTGTTTGACTAAGGCCGGTTTTAGTCATGTGCGCTTTGTCCAGAATGGGGAATCCTGCCTCAGAGCCCTTGATGCGGAAATACCCGCTGTCATTATCCTCGACACGATTCTTCCGGATATGGACGGGTTCGAAATTTGTCTGGAAGCGCGTAAAAAAAAATTTAAAGGGAAAATTATTATCTCCACCGGGCATATCGACGCCGTCGATGCGGAAAAAGCAAAAACGTCGGGTGCTGATGATTATGTTGTCAAGACGTCTGATTTCTCATCGTTTATCGAATCCCTTAAGAAAATATTCGGATCATTATGGCGATAAAACGGGACAGGAAAAAAAGACGTTCTGCGGTGGGCGGCCCCAAAGAAAAAGCCCGTGCTTCCAAACGAGGCCCCGCGGCCTCCAAGCGGCGTAAAATCGAAGAACTCAAGCGCAAAGTCCGCGATCTGAGCAGTGCCTTTAAAAAAACAAACGAAGGGATTCGTGTTCTTTATAAGGAACTGGAGCGAAAGAACCGCGAGCTCCAGAAGCTGGACCAGCTCAAGTCGGATTTTATATCAACGGTGTCGCATGAACTGAGGACCCCGATTACGATCTTTCGCGAAGGGATTTGTCAGATCCTGGAAGCGATCCATGGGCCCATCTCCAAAAGTCAGGCTGAAGTTTTGTCCATGTCGCTTAAAAACGTCGACCGGCTGGTCCGCCTGATAAACGACTTGCTGGATATTTCAAAACTGGAAGCCGGCAGGGTCATACTCCGCTGGAAAGTGATCAATCTCGCAACGCTTATCCATTCGATTGCAAACGCGCTGAGGCCTTCGGGCGCGGGGGACCGATTGCCGGTTAAATTGGACGTCCGCATGTCTGCTCCCGCGGTGCATATTCTTGGTGATTATGACCGCCTGCACCAGGTTTTGACCAATCTTGTCAGCAACGCGCTTAAATTTACCAAAAAAGGCAAAGTCACAATCACGCTCGACGATTATGGGGATCATGTCGAGTTATCGGTCATCGATACCGGCAGGGGAATCGCAGAAGAAGATGCGGTGAAAGTATTCGGCCGGTTTCAGCAATTTGGAAGAATTGCCGGTCCGGGTGATCAAGGTACGGGGCTGGGACTGGTCATTTCCAAACAAATCGTGCTGCTGCATGGCGGCGAAATAGGGGTCGAAAGCCGGCTGAAGGCCGGAACCAAATTTACATTCACGCTGCCGAAATTGACGGTACGCGATGTCCTGACGCGGGAAATTAAGCAGGTTTATGTTTCAAGCCCCGATCCCGACATCCCGTGCGCTGTGGCCGTGTGCCGGTTTGATTCGGGCAAACCTTTGCAAAGAACCGCCGCCGGACTGGACCATGAAACACTGGTAACCCGTGTTTCGGAAATTTGTGAGGGAGGTTTGAGAAGGAAAGCGGACCGTGTAATTCGCGACAGGGAATTTATCTGGATTCTGCTATCGGAGACGCATAAAAAACAGGCGCCGAAGGTAACGGCCCGCATCGATACCGCGCTTGAGCGGGAGTTAAGGCAACTTAATTTGAGGGAATTTGTAAATTGGAATTGGGTTTATGCGGGCATGCCGGATGACGGGCGCAGTGAGTCGGAAATGATTGAATATGTCATGGCGCGCGTGGCGAATTTTGAGGAAAAAAAGACCGGCGGCTTAGGATGAGGAGGATAGGGAAATCAAACGAATGCGCGCCTGAGGCCACGGACCTGGGAAAAGGAAATGAGGCAGGCTGCCGATGCCGCAAAAAAAAATCATATTAATTGACGATGACCCGGACTTGCTTGAGGTTACGCGGCGCCGCCTTGAGCACGAAGGGTACGGGGTGATGACCTCAAACGACAGCATGGCCGGGCTGAAACTTGCGATCGAGAACAAACCGGACCTGATCGTGATGGACATCAAGATGCCTAAAATGGACGGGTGGTCGCTTGTCCGGAAACTGAGGACGGATGTCCGGACAAAAGAAATTCCCATTATTGTGCTGACTGGTTATGAAGATATGCAGGATTTGTTTATTGCAGAAGGCATTTATGATTATTTGATGAAACCTTATCACCCTGAAAAGCTGCTGGGCCTAATCATAAAATGCTTTGACGGAAGCGAATAATCTTTTTTGAGCAGACTGGTTGGGATGCGGGGTTGCAGCCGCTTCCGGCATAAATTTTAAAAATCGATTGTCCCCGGGCGCTTGCGTAAAAAATTATAAGGCACAGACGCTCATTTCCAAGAATTCCGGTTGCGGTCTGACTTCTCTCTTGATATGCTTTGCTAAGGTTTAAAAGCTCCCCCCGGTGAATATTAACAAGGAATCAACCGTCATGTTCTCTATGAAAAAAGCGATTTTTCTTTCGATTTTTCTTTCGATGTTTCTTTCGATGTTTCTTCCCGGGGCAGTTCCTGTTATTGCCGCGGAATCCGGGATTACGGATGTTTCCCTTCAGCCGGCGGCAGACAAAGGGGGTTCCGCCGGCATTGATTTCGAAACCTATCAGAAAAATCTGGATGAACTTTATCAGGTCGCTTTGTGGACCAATCCCGATGCGGAGTTTGGGGTCAACGACCTGATTGTGGATTTAAACCGGAAAATTGCCGCCAATGCCGAGGACGCCGAGTCACTGGCCTCGCTCGGGCACTTGTACCGGATGCTCGGGGTTCCGACGGAAGCGAACCGTTTTTATCAAAAAGCCATCCAAGCAGCGCCTGATGATTTCCACCTCAATGTCTTCTCGGCAAAAATGTTTTTCCGTCTTGATAATCACGAAAAGGCGCTGGAAAGAATTAACAAAGCCCTGGAGATCAATCCGCTGGATGCGGGTATTTGGGTCGCCAAAGGGCTTACTTTGATGCGGCTGGGCCGTGAAAGCGAAGCTATTGAAAGCGTTCAAAAAGCCCTGGAAATCGATCCGGGCCATGAGGAAGCGCTGTTTTTCCTGAGCATTCTTTATCAACGCGCTGCCCGGCCGTCGGAAGCGCTGCAATTACTTGAAAAGCTGGCCGCAAACAAACCGGGCGATAAATTTGTACGCTATCATCTGGGGGCGCTCTTTTTAGCACAGAACAAAACCGGCAAAGCCATTGAAATGTGGGAAGGACTGTTTAAGGAAGGGATTCGGGCGCCGCAGATCCTCTTTAACCTGACCGTGGCTTATCTGGATCATGGCGATTATGACAAGGCGGAAGTTCTGCTGAATCACCTTAAGTTTTTTTATTCCCGTGAAGCCGACGTTGACTTTTTGATCGCGGAAGTCTACCGACGCATGGGAAAGCTCGGAGAGGCTGCAGCCAAATACCGGGAGGTTATTGTGCTGGTGCCCGATTATATCAGTGCTTATGTGGGGCTTGCGCGTGTGTTTGAGCAGCAAGGTTTGTTGCAGGAGAGAAACCGCGTGTTGCAGGAGGCGAATCAGTATTTAGAATCCCAAGCAGCTACCCTTAAAGACCCGCAGAAATCCATTGAGGACCTCCTGGCGCTCCAGCCGCCCAAGAAACAGTTTTCTGCCTCCGCAAACACGACCTCATAATATCGCTTGCACGATTCTGTTTTTTTTGTAGAATGGCGTTCCTCACCCCGATTCTGTCTGATCCGGCCTCTAATTTTCATTAGAGGCCTTTTCATATGCCCTGTGTCCAAGGGACCATTCTGCGGAAAAAAATTATGCAGTCATTAAATACTGACGAAAAATCGCAAAAAACCATCAAAAGCTGGCCCAAATCCGAACGGCCCCGGGAGCGGCTGCTACTGATGGGTGCCGCGGCATTGTCGGACTCCGAACTTTTGGCGATTTTGCTGCGGCACGGCCAAAAGGGAACAGACGTAATAAGTGAAGCCCGGATGCTTCTTTCAAAGTCCGGCGGGCTGCGGAACCTGCTTTCCTCCGACGGTGTGCGGCTGCGGCATTATTTCAGGCTCGGCCCGGTTAAAAGTGCAACGCTGCTTGCTGCTACTGAGATTACACGGCGTCAGCTTCGCGAAGAAATGCTCGGGAAAAACTACGTCCGCGACCCCGCTTCGGTTCTCAATTATCTGTATTATTCGCTCCGGGACAAAAAAAAAGAGGTCTTCAAAGTTCTTTTTTTAAACAAACAGAACTGTATACTAGACGAGAAGGACCTTTTTTTAGGGACGATTGACGAAGCGGCGGTGCATCCGCGGGAAATTGTGAAAGCAGTTTTGGATTTTCATGCGACAGCGGTCGTTTTGGTCCATAATCATCCTTCCGGCCGCGCCGTTCCGAGTCTGGAAGACAAGCAAATCACGCGTAAAATCATAAAAGCGTGCCAAAGTGTATCGGTAGCGGTGCTGGATCACCTTATCATCGGCAACAATGAATATTACAGTTTTCGGGAGCACGGATTGCTGGATGAGTCAGCCTAAATGGGGATTCCGGATTAATGACGGGCTGCTACAAGTTTCAAGGCTCGGCAGTTTAATTGGCCTGCTCTTATTGTACGCCGTTCCTGCGGAAGGCTTGGGGGCAGAACAAAAGTCAGACAAGCCGGCGGTTGTATTTCAGGAGCTGCTGCCATGGCTGGCAAGGGGCAGTCAGCCGGATGAAGCAGGGATTCAAAAACTTAAGGATTTGGGGTACCGGACCGTGGTCAGCTTCCGTCATGAGAAAAAAAAGATCGCGCGCGAAAAAGAAATGGTTGAGCGCAACGGCCTGCGGTTTATATCCATTCCGTGGCGGATTCAATGGCAGCCGAAGGAACATGTCCTGCGGCGTTATTTTGAGGTTCTGGATGATGCGGAACACCATCCGCTCTACATGCATTGCAAATACGGAAGGGACCGCTCGGGCGTGATGTCGATGATGGCCTTGATGCGTTATCAAGGGCTGGAAAAAGATGCTGCGAGACACGAAATATTTGATCCCGTACGCGCTTCATGGCGTTACCGTTTTTTTGTGAACCGCCGGATCAAGGGGTTTTTGAAACAGCGCGAAAAGTTGAAACACGAGGAAAGCGAGTCATGATGATGATTCCGGAGATGCGGACCATGATCTCAAAAGAAAGAAATAGTTTATGAAAATCGCCGTCGCCGGGGGAACGGGTTTTGTGGGGAAGGTATTGACGGAGACGCTGCTTCAGCAAGGGCATGAATTGGTCCTTCTGACGCGAAATCCGGAACCGTACCGGCAATTTTCGGGACGCATGCTGAAAGCCGTTGCCTGGGACGGGCGGATATTAAACGGGTGGGAACGTCAATTGGAAAGCATTGACGCCGTGGTGAATTTGGCCGGTGAACCAATCGCTGCAAGGCGATGGACGGCCGAACAGAAAAGGAGAATTGCGGATTCCCGTATTTTTGCAACGCGGGCGCTGGTGCTGGCGATCAAAGGGGTCCAGCGAAAACCCGGGATTTTAGTCAATGCTTCCGCAGTCGGGTATTACGGAAATGTTCCGGAAGGGGAAGTGCAGGAAACAGCTGCGGCAGGAAATGGATTTTTGGCGGAAGTTTGTGCGGCGTGGGAACGCGAGGCGCTTGAAGCTGAAAAAGCGGGCGTGCGCGTTGTTTTGCCAAGAATCGGAATTGTCCTCGAGCAGGGAGACGGCGCGCTTGCTAAAATGATACCGCCGTTTCGTTTCTATGCCGGGGGTCCTCTGGGATCGGGGAAGCAATGGATGCCATGGATTCATCGCGAAGATTTGATCCGGATTATTTTATTTTGTCTTTCTGACCGCTGTGTTTCGGGGCCTGTGAATGCCGTCGCTCCGAAGCCGGTGACGATGAAAGAATTTTGTGCGGGGCTGGGGAAAGCGCTGCATCGGCCAAATTGGGCTCCGGTGCCCGGCTTTGTGCTGAAACTGATCCTCGGCGATATGGCCGAGATGCTGCTTGGCGGCCAGCAGGCAGTCCCGGAAAAGCTCCGGATGCTTGGTTTTAAATTTCAGTACCCTTTTCTCGACGACGCTCTTTCGGCAATTTTTACTGACCTCAGGGCATCTGGCAGACCGAACTCCGCCTGAAAATAATCCGAATTTTTAACGTGTTGCACTGCCGTCACTCACTATTTGCCTTTCGTTGTGCGGGAATACCGCAAAAGCTGTTACTTAAGGCGGATCTTATAGTTGTGGCTGAAACTGTGGTCTGAAAAGCTGCATAGCGCAGCTGCTGATTCCTGCTGTTGTTTCCTAACTCTTTATTTCATCCTGAGTTAGAGCTGAGTTAGAGCTTGATCCATCGCAAGAATGGGCGTATATTACCTTCGAGATGCGGCTTCGTAACCCCTCCCTCCGGCCGCAAGACGACTCGTGGTGATGATAAATGAGGCAGCGCGGTGATGAGCACCAAAAAAGAAATCGGTTCCTACTCGGATAAAGACTGGCATGCGACACGGAAAAAACTGACCCAATATATCAATCTTAAACTGGCTTCGATGGGATTTCAGTCGGTTGGGATTGAAAGAGAGGGTGAGTTTATCCGCATGGCGGAGCCGCTATTGCGGAACTATCAGGAAAAAAACAGGCTGCTCTCCGATTACTATTGTCCCGCTGACCGGCGCATTCAGGACTTTCTCGACTCTTATCTCAAAGACATACCGCTGAACGAATCCATCAAACTTCCGACGCGCACCTTCGTGCTTGATATGTACGGAATTGCCCGCGAACTTTCCTTGCCTGTTGATAAAGATGAATATCATTCTGATTTGGTAAGCTCCTACCGCGTTGAGCAAGGCGTGCTGCATAACCCCAAAAACGACAGGCGGACAACAAAAGGGGCGTTTCATATTGCCGAAGGCGGTCTGCCCATTGCGGAAGATAAGCTGACGGTGCCAAAATCGGTTTTCGCCAAACTGCTCTGGCATGCGTTACATCCGCCGCAGCAAGCGCTCACGCTTCCCTTTACGGCCGTTCAGAAGAAGACGGCAGAAACCTTCGTGTCTTTGCTGCTTCGCCCTGTAGTTTGCCCGACGGTAAAAGGCTATATCCGTGAAAAATCGATGGAGATCCGTTTTTTTGCTCCCGGAAGCCTGGTCAGCAATCTGGATTTTGTGGAGTCTATTTTCGGAAATGCCGGCGACCCGTTTCTTCCCGAAAATGATGCCGGATTGGATGTCGAGCACTGGACCGGTCACACGGGGTGCGTCATTCTGTCCCCGCATCTCACGCAATTGACGAAAAAATCGGTCGGACTTCCGCATTGGGAGGATGCTTCCGAGCGGCAAAGGCATGACGGGATGTGCTGGCGGGATGAAAGCGAGCTTTATAATTCCGGAAATGCCTTTAAGGTCACGGCCCGGGATGCCCGCGGTGTCATGGTGACGTTGATTGCCGACAATTATTTCGGCTACTGCAAAAAAGAAGTTAAAACTCAAATCAGTATGTCGGCCAATTTGTTCGGCCTTTGCGAAGAAGAGCATTCGGGAGGCGCAATTGCGTACCCGAGTTATGATTTGGGAGAAGAGTATTACGCCGAGAGCCTTGGCCCACTTTATGCGCATAAATTCGAAGATTTGATCAATATGTACGGTTCGATGATGGACATCCGGCCCGAGCGTTATGCGATCGATAAAAAATATCCGAATATCTTCTATGTGCCCGAGAATACAAAGTTTAATCTTAAAGAACAAACGGTAAGCTGGACGTTCGAACGCAGTGAGCAAAAAATCAGGCTTTCGCCGCTTAATACCTACGTGCTGCCGTCGGGTTACCGCATTCATATGGAAAAGCAGTCGGGGGGTCCTTACTGGCGTTTGATTGGGACGGTTGCCGAAGGAATCCTGTGCCATAAACCCTGTACGGTGTCCGGCGGCGGAAAATCAGAAATTTCGAAGTCCATTGCTTATTCCGTATTTCAAGGGTCGATTTTTGTCTCAGACTTCCACCGGGACATGAATATTGTCGCGGAAATCCTGAACCGGAATTTCGGAGACCGCTTTAAGCGCAAATTCAAGGATAAGCGCGACAGCCGGCCGGTTTTAAGCCCTAAGCGGTCGCTGGGTTCGGTGATTAAACTGCTGACGCCGTCGAGTGAATATACGGAAGTTTATAACCGGTGGCTTGAAAGCATCCCGCACCACATCCGCGAAATTATTTTCGTCGTGAAGCGGTACTACCGGCCCGAGTGGGGTGAGAATTGGCGGGAACATTTCAGCGTCGATATCATCAACGGGTATCCCGGATACGAACTTAAATATGAAGACCGGAAACTCGTAGCCAACTATCTGCGTGTCGGCTGGGCAAAAGACGGATCGTGGAGGACCTATAAATTGCGCCAGGACTTTAACCCTGCCGCAAAGCTTCAGGTTGAAGACGATATTTCCGTTTCGGTCGTGGTTCCGAAAGAATATGTGCCGTACCATGTGGCCGAGTATCACAATCTTAGCCTCAAGATTGTTCATAACTGCGAATACCGTTTGTTTCAGCGCCCGGATGATGCGATTAACCGCGGGTATGACAAACAGGCGGAAGCGGATCTGGTGAGTCTGAATAGTTTTGTTTCGAACTATGAGCCCTTGACGCTTCTGTCCGCAAAAGAGTTAATGCAGGATGCCATTGGATTCGACCTTTATACGGAACCGGTGAGAAAGTTTATCCGGAAATTTGTAGAAGCGGGCAAGGAAGGGTTTATCGTGGTGCCGTCCCATCCGCGGCTTATCAACGGTCAGCGGTGCAAAAACCCGCGCTATTTGCAAAACCGTCCGGATCTGGTAGATGAGCGGTTCCAGTACCTGTGCGAAATCAGCACGCGTTTTTTTAGGCGCATCCCGCTCGAAGAGAAGATATATCCAGTCGTGAATGCAGTTTTGGCGGGCCGTCGCAACAATCCCCCCGATCCTGAGTCGGGAATGCGTCCGCTTGCTGTTTATAATCCGATTCATTATCAGGAGCTTCCCGAGCTGTTTATGGACTTTGTCTGCAGTCTGACGGGGAAATCGCCCTCCACAACGGGGGCCGGCTCCGAAGGGGCCCTGACCAAAGGGCCGTTTAATGCGCTGTGGCCGACCACCGATCTTAATAATGCGCTGGTATCTTATATCCTGTCCGGTTATGACGGATTTACATCCGCCGCGGGATATGTGGGGCCTTATATCCGTGTGGACCATGATCTGAGTTTATTGATGCCGGAAATCTGGTCGCGCATGTCCATTCATGAGCGCGATCCCAAATATTTAATCCGCGAAAAATATCTGGAGAAGCTTGCGGATTTTGACTACAAAGGGCGCAAGGCTCTGGCGAGCCGGCTGGGGTTCCGGATCACGATTAAATTTGTCCACTCGTTTCTCGGCCGGATTTTCAACAATCCTAATACTGTGTTTAACGAAGACATGCTGAAACCGGAGTTACAGGACCTGGAAACTTTTGTGGACGGCATTGACAATATCGTTGAAGCTCAGGAGCGCGTGGCGAAAAACTATTTTCAGGACGGGAGCATTCGCGCGGCATGCCCTCCGCTCAAAGCGCTGCTTCACATCATGTCATCCGGCGAATATGAGGGCAAGGACCTGACCAGTCCCGAAATCCGGAAAATGTTTACGCGCGATTATCTGCTCAATTCAGAGTGGTATAAAGAGAGGCTTCTGGCGAAACAGGCCGTCGATATCGGGTTGTGGGAAATGCATGTCGGTTATTTGAATAATTTTATTTCCAAACCGGGGAATCATGAGGCCTGTGAAAGATTGGCGCTTCCGGCCCGTATGAGAAAGGCTAATGACCGGCTCGAGCTTGCGAAATCAAGCGCGTTTCTGAAACGCCTCAAAGGTTCTATCGGTGCGGATCTTGTAGATGGCCGACAACTTCGGTTCTACCAAAAACCTTCCGTAAAACCGGCCGTGTCCGAAAGCAGCGCATCGGCCCCGCCGCAGCATAGCGGATCCTAGTTCGCACTTTAACTCAAAACTGTTTTTCGATTAAGAGACTTCCGGGCAAATCTTGGTCTGGAGATATTCACGGTTCATGCGGGCAATAAAATCGGCATTGATTTCTTTCGGACACGCAGCTTCGCATTCGAAATGGTTGGTGCAGTTTCCAAACCCCTCGTTGTCCATGGATTGAATCATTGCGGATACGCGCGGTTTGGCTTCGATACGGCCCTGGGGAAGCAGGGCCAGGTGTGAGACTTTTGCAGCGACGAAGAGCATAGCTGAGGCATTCGGGCACGCTGCGACACAGGCGCCGCACCCAATGCAGGCGGCAGCATCCATGGCTTTATCGGCAAACGGTTTGCCTATCGGGATCGCGTTGGCATCGGGAACGCCCCCGGTACTTGCGGAGATATAGCCTCCTGCTTGAATGATCCGGTCAAAGGAGCTGCGGTCGACGACGAGATCCCGGACAACCGGAAACGGTCTGGCCCGCCAGGGTTCGACCGTAATTTCATCCCCCTCTTTAAAAACACGCATGTGAAGCTGGCAAGCCGTGACGCCCCGCCCCGGCCCGTGTGCCTCGCCGTTAATCATCAGGGAGCATGCGCCGCAGATACCTTCCCGGCAGTCATGGTCGAAGGCGATCGGATCAATGCCTTTGCCAAGAAGGTCTTCGTTGACCACATCCAGCATTTCAAGAAACGACATATGCGGGTTTACATTTTCCGCTGTATAGGTTTCAAACCGCCCTTGGGATTGTGCATTTTTTTGACGCCAGATACGAAGTTTGAGCTTCATTTACTTGTAACTCCTTTGTACAAGCTTGATATTTTCGAATGTGAGGGGTTCTTTATGGAGCAGCGGCATTTGCCCGGGCTGCGTATGCTGCCAAGCCGCAACATAGGAGAATTGTTTGTCGTCCCGCTGGGCCTCGCCGTCGGGTGTCTGGCTTTCGATACGGAAATGCCCGCCGCAGGACTCGGAACGATGCAGTGCGTCATGGCAGAGAAGTTCGGCAAAATCAAAAAAGTCCGCCACCCGGCCGGCCTTTTCAAGCGACTGGTTGAGTTCTTCTCCCGTTCCGAGAACTTTGAGGTTCCGATAAAATTCCTCGCGAATCTTCGGTAGGCGCTGCAGGGCTTCCCGCAGGCTTTTGTCGCTGCGTGACATGCCGCAGAGGTCCCACATTAATTTTCCGAGTTCGCGATGAAAATCATCAACCGTCCGTTTTCCGCGCATTTCAATAAAGCGGCGGGTTTGTGAGCTGACGGCGGTTTCGCTTTTTTTGAACTCCTCATGGCCGGTTTTGTAAAGACCGGGTTTGGTTTGTGCTAAATAATCTCCCAGCGTATAGGGGAGAATGAAGTAACCGTCGGCCAGTCCCTGCATGAGCGCGCTGGCGCCGAGCCTGTTGGCGCCATGGTCCGAGAAATTGGCTTCTCCGATGACAAAAAGACCCGGAATGTTACTCATTAAATGGTAGTCGACCCATAAGCCGCCCATGGTGTAATGCGGCGCAGGATAGATGCGCATCGGACGCGCGTATGGATTTTCCCCGGTGATTTTTTCATACATATGAAACAAGTTGCCGTAGCGTTCCGCAATAGCCGGCTTGCCCAAACGTTTGGCCGCATCTGCAAAATCAAGGTAAACCCCAAAACCCCCTTCGCCGACACCGCGGCCATCATCGCAGACTTCTTTTGCGCTGCGCGAGGCAATGTCGCGCGGCGCCAGATTCCCGAAACTCGGATATTTGCGTTCGAGAAAGTAATCTCGCTCAGCCTCGGGAATGTCCTGCGGTGCTCGTTTGTCGGCCTTCTGTTTCGGGACCCAGATGCGCCCGTCATTGCGCAGGGACTCCGACATCAAGGTCAGTTTGGATTGGTAATCGCCGGAAACCGGGATGCACGTCGGATGGATTTGCGTGTAACAAGGATTCGCAAACAATGCCCCCTTGCGGTAAGCGCGGAATGTCGCGGTGACGTTACAGCCTTTGGCATTGGTGGAAAGATAATAAACGTTGGCATAACCCCCTGTGGCTAAAACGACTGCATCCGCCGCATGCGAGGTGATTTTTCCCGTAATGAGATCCCGGATGAGAATGCCTTTGGCTTCTCCCGCAATAACGACCAGATCCAGCATCTCACTGCGCGTATACAAATTGATTTTTTTGGCATGAACTTGCCGCATGAGAGCCTGGTAAGCGCCTAATAAAAGCTGCTGTCCGGTCTGTCCGCGCGCGTAAAATGTCCGCGAAACCTGAGCGCCGCCAAAAGACCGGTTGGCCAGATAGCCGCTGTATTCACGCGCAAAAGGCACTCCTTGTGCGACGCACTGATCGATGATGGTGTTGCTGATTTGGGCGAGGCGGTAGACATTGGCTTCACGGGCCCTGAAATCACCGCCTTTGATTGTGTCATAAAAAAGGCGATAGATGCTGTCGCCGTCGTTGGGATAATTCTTCGCCGCATTAATCCCGCCTTGAGCGGCAATGCTGTGTGCCCGGCGCGCACTGTCCTGATAGCAGAACGTGTCGACTTGATAGCCGAGTTCCGCGAGGCTGGCGGATGCTGACGCACCTGCGAGACCCGTGCCGACCACAATAATTTTGTATTTGCGTTTATTGGCCGGATTGACAAGTTTCAGCTCGTTTCGCCGGCGGTCCCATTTTTCTGCAAGCGGTCCGTCGGGAATTCTCGCATCAAGTTTCATGGAGTCCTTCCCGCGGTGTATTGAATCAAACCGCTCAGGCATGCGGCGGGGATGGAGGCGTAGCCGACAAAGATCAGAAGCGCAATGCCGCGGGCCGCATTTTTGAAAACGGGGAGAAGGCGGTTGTTTTGAAGGCCCAAGGACTGGAAGGCGCTTGAAATCCCGTGGCTCAGATGCAGACACAGCGGGACCATGGCCGCAATATAGGCAACCGCCACGGGCCATTGGCGGAAGCTTTGCACCACCATCGCGTACACATGATGATTGCCGCGGGCGTCATGAAGGTTTGAAACTTCTGGATGCGTCAGACGGAACGTGAAATGAAGCAGATGATAAACAATAAACGCCGTCAAAATAATACCCGAGAGCATCATGGTTCGTGCGGCATAAGTCGTGACTTCGGGGTCATACCGGCGGTATCCGATGGGGCGTGCCTTGCGGTTTTCAAATGTCAGTTGGATTGCAGAAAGCACATGGAACAGAAGTGCTGTTAAAAGAATGCAACGTGCGACCCAGAGGAACTCGCCAAGGCTCTGCAGCTTTTTGGCATAAGCATTAAAAGTATCCGGGCCTGCGTAGATGAGTAAATTGCCGGCGAGGTGTCCCAAAATAAACCCGAACATCATCAGGCCTGTAACGGCCATGACGGCTTTTTTACCGATAGAAGATTGAGGTATAGGCAGTGTCGGCATTTTATAGCGATTGGGTGAATAGACATGCGAAGTTTAACATGATTTTTAAAAAAATCACACTAATTAAAAAGAAAACGGGGCACAGCAGCTTGTTCTATCGTATAATCCGCCGATGGAATCATGGATCGATTACGTTTTGGTGCTCATTCATCATAAAAAAATCCTTTCGCTTCTTATCGTGGTCATGATGGCGCTTGAATGGCGGAGAGGGTCGTTTAAGGGGCTCGTCGCCTATGCTTGGATGGTCACAAAAGATATCCGGCGGCAGACGCTCCCGGTGCTTTGTGTCGCGGGAGTTTTAGCCGCTTGTATTTACGGAGACCGGTACTGGGTCGATTTTTTTCAGCTGCTTAGTTATGAAACTCCGGAATTCTGGATCCGTCTCGGGGCGCATCTTGGAGACAAGTATCTGCTTATTTATTTCCTGCTCATTTATTATCTTTTTACCGCTCTCAAATTCGGTTCCGGAAGAAAGGCTGTGGCGCATGTGGTTTTCTCCTGCCTGCTCGCGGGTTTATTTTCCGGGGTTCTAAAGTTATTGTCTACCCGAGCACGGCCGCTTGCGGAACTGGGGCCGTCTTCATTTTTGAATTTCCGGCAAGGGGTGTTCGGAGACGATGGCATGTTTCAGAGTTTCCCATCCGGAGATGTCACGATCGTTGCGGCCGCGGTGTTCTATCTGATGATAAAATTTCCTGCGCGTATTTATTTATGGTTTCTTTTGATTCTTCCTGCGTTTACGGCACTATCCCGTATCCAGCTTGAAAAGCATTGGCCTTCGGACGCCATGGCGGCATTTTTTTTGGCCCATGCGGCCGCAATCTTTGTCGCGGGCCATGAATCCTACAGTAAAGCCGAAAAAAATTCTTGACAATCCGGCAAGATGTATATACAAATGCTGGAAATTCGAAAATGATGTATATACACTTAGGGGGATCGCATGGCAAAAAAAACGGTGGCCGCTAAGGCGAACAAGCCCGCATCTGCTATGAAGCATAAGGAAATTCAATCAGAACCGGGTGTTTTGGCTGCCAAGAAACTGGACAGCAAGTTGATTTCGATCCGTATTCCCGAGAATATGATCGATGATTTGCGCGGTATGGCGAAGCATAAAGGCGACATGGGTTATCAGCAGCTCATCAAGACGTATATCCAGAGCGGATTGTCCCAAGAAGCGGGAGAAGAATCTGGCAAGTTTTCCGGCCGGAAGTATAGCCCGAAAAAACGAATTTCGAACGAGGTCTCGCATGAGACCCTCGAGGCGACGAAACTCCCTGCGCCGGCAGCTCGAAGCGCTGCTTCCGAACTGATCACTTCCGAAGTGATATCTGAAGACATCCGTAACCTTGCACGCTTTTTAAAACCGTATCATTCTTTTTTTGAGGGCAAAACCTTTCTGGTTACAGGGGCCTTCGGTTTTCTGGGCCGGTATATGGTTCTGCTTTTTAAATATTTGAATCAGGAAGTTCTAAAGCGGAAAATGAAGGCCGTGCTTGTCGATAACTTTGTGACCGGGTATGAGCAGCGGATCATCACGGATGACGACCTGCGTTTTGTGCGCCACGATGTCGTGCGCCCGATGGAGCTTGACGGGCCGGTAGATTACCTTATCCATGCGGCTGGCATTGCTTCACCCGTTTATTATACGAAGTTTCCTATCGAAACCATGGACGTCGGGACGCAAGGGACGAGGCAGATGCTCGAAATGGCCCGGCAGAAAAATGTGAAGAGTTTTGTTTTTATGAGTTCCAGCGAAGTTTACGGGGACCCGGATAACCGTCATGTTCCGACGGCGGAAACTTATTTTGGAAATGTTTCGATGGACGGGCCGCGCTCTTGTTATGATGAATCAAAGCGTTTTGGCGAAACCATGTGCCAGGTGTTTTGGAAGGTTTATAATGTGCCGGTCAAAGTGATACGGCCCTTCAATGTTTACGGCCCGGGCATCCGTGCTGATGATTATCGCGTGCTGCCGAATTTTATCGAGCATGCTCTGCGCCGGGAGCCTTTGCCGATCCACGGAGCCGGGCATAACACCCGGTCTT
>Ga0154334_1103_pt8 | contig 18775 bp, 20 predicted proteins | sample RifGroA2_FD_115862 | JGI IMG/M metagenome (GOLD analysis project Ga0154334, IMG submission 115862) | Omnitrophica bacterium GWA2_52_8 | reverse complement strand
TCCACCCCCGCTTCCAGCGGGGCTCTGATTATGTTGCGCCTGAAAACGCACCCCCTTGCTGCGGGCGCCAAAAGCTTTTTGAGGGTGGTGGAAAATGGGTCACGAAGAAAGACGAAAAACCAAAGCGGGCGAGGAAAAAAAGGGGCGGGATGATTCCGCTTCCCTTTCGGACGCTCTCCGCTTCATTCCCAATGGTTTGAAGCTTCCCTTCGTGCTCCGCTCCATCCGCCAAAACAACTCAAAAAGTAGCGTTCAAGAGGAACGCTAGAAAGGGGTTTCACATGTCAAACGATTTAGTTTACCGCTTTCCCAAAAATGAAAAGGAGGAATTCGGTTTCTCGGTGCGGGAATTCAAAGACCGCCTGTATTGCGATATCCGAATTTACTTCAAGGGTTCTGACGGCGGTTGGCATCCGACGCGGAAAGGCGTCTCTTTTTCTGCCGGGTTCATGGGCGAAATGAAAAAGGGCGTTTCCGAAATCGCAAAACAACTTTCCACGCAGGAGGCCGGAGCATGAAGTATTCCGTCAATCCCGCTATTTCAGAGCTTGAGAGAGCTTATCAGTTTTTTAATGATGAACTCTTTTGCGGTGGGCTTGACTCCAATGTCGTCATTACGATTCAAAGCCGGGGGCGTAAAAGCGCCCTCGGCTGGCATTGGGCTTCGAAGTGGAAAAATGGCGACACAACTTCCATTGCTGAAATCAATCTCTCCGCAGAAGAACTCAAGACGAGCGACCCCTACGAAGTTTTAATCCACGAAATGGCGCATCACCTAAACCACCAGAAGGGCATTAAGGACGTTTCGCGCGGTCAGTATCACAACAAACGTTTTAAGGAAGCAGCCGAATCCGCAGGGCTTGAAGTGAAGCGCGTCGGAAATGTCGGATGGGGAATTACGGCTTTGGGTGATTTGGCGAAAGCCAAACTTTTGAAGTTTACACCTCAAAAAGATGTTTTTGCGCTTCTCCGCGTCCATGAAACGGGGAGGAAAGAACCGAAACACCGGAAATGGTCTTGCTCATGCGGGGTCAATGTCCGTGTCGGTCGGCGCGATTTTGACGCGACCTGCAACCTTTGCGGAACACGCTTTGAACTCACGGAGGGTCTATGAGCCGCTATTACGGACAGCTGATGTATTGCGCTTTTTTGCCCTGCTCGATTTATGCGCCGAGCGAGGAAGAAGCGTTAGCCGAGCTTCGGAGGTGCGCGCCCGAAGTTTTGGGCGAAGCCGAGCAGAAAGAAGTTTTGTTTCATTTAACCCGGATTTCAAAAGCGGACAAGGTAACTGTGATTAAACAGGAGGTATCCAATGCCAAGACATCAAATGACACTCCAAGCCCACGGAAAACTAATCGAATTTTACGGCGAGTTCGGCGAGGCCGTCTCAGCCCGGAGCCGGTTTCGGATTCACAGGGCGTATGACGCACTTGAAGGAATGGAGCGCATTTTATCGCACTTGGATTCATGGCAACCCCGCACAAGCGGAAACGGCAACACGAAAGGAACGGCCAATGGAAAAGCGCGTCTTGATTGAGCAGTCGAAAGTGGAAACGGATGAACGGATTTACGGCCTTGCTTTGGGTTTTGTGCTTCACGGATGGCAGGTCATTTTAACAGGGAAGGGGGAAAAACCATGTCCGAACGCGGTTTGATTGAAAAAAGTTACTCCCGCTATATGAAAGATGGCGACTACGGCGTGGACGTTTCAACGGGCTTTCCGTTGGTTGTCCGCGACAACTGCCGTCAGCAATTCACCCGCGTTTGCGAAGTGTTCGGGTGGTATCACGAATTTGGCTCGGTGTGGGCGAAGGACTTACGGCCTCTCACCAAAGAGGAATTTGAAGCACTCAAGGCAACGATGCCATGCGAATAGCGGTTTTGAAGTTTACACCTCAAACGCAATGAACCTAATGACAGGAGAGAAGCAGATGGAAACGATCACGATGGAAAGTCTGGTAGCGTCCAAGACCAACCCGCGCAAGGATTTTGACAAAGCGGGATTAACGGAGCTTGCGGGGAGCATCAAGGAACACGGAATTTTACAGCCGATTCTGGTGAGGCCGGTTTCGGGAAATGGAAAACAACTTTATGAAATCGTGGCGGGGGAACGCAGATACCGCGCCTCCAAGATGCTTGGGCTTACGGAGATTCCCGCAACCGTGCGCGAACTCTCGGACGCCGAAGCGCAGGAGGTTCAGATCATCGAAAACCTGCAACGCAAAGACCTTCATCCTTTGGAGGAAGCGGAGGGCTACCAGAAACTTCTGGATTCACACGGCGCAAGTCCCGACGACCTTGCGGTGAAAGTGGGGAAAAGCAAAGCCTATATCTATCAGCGTTTGAAACTTCTCTCGCTTTCAAGCGAGGCAAAGAAATGTTTTCTGGCGGGTCAAATCACGCCCGCCGTGGCTTTAGTCCTTGCGCGAATTCCGCACAAGGACTTGCAGAATCAGGCACTTTCAGAATTGCTTGACCAATGCGGGGAAGGCGACACGCCAAGCTACAGGGGAGCGCTTGAGCATATCGAGCGCAATTACATGACACGTTTGAAGGACGCGCCCTTTGATACGAAAGATGCAACGTTGATTCCAAAGGCGGGGGCTTGCGCGGACTGTCCGAAACGCACGGGGAACGAGAAGATTCTTTTCCCGGATATTGAGAAGGACGACGTTTGCACCGACCCGCTTTGCTTCAAGGCGAAAAAGGATTCCGCTTGGATGCTTCGGGCGAAGGAAGCCAGAGATAAGGGTTGGACGGTTCTTGAAGCGGACGAGGCCGACAAGATTTGCCGTTACGGATGGATTGACGAGTCTTCTGGTTACGTGGATTTAAACGCCGCCTGCCAATCGGATGCGAAGCGCAGGACTTGGAAGCGGATGCTTAAAAAATATGTCCCGCCCGTGACGCTCATCCGAAACAGCCGTGAAGAAGTTTACGAGCTTGTGAGAGTTGCGGAACTAAAAGACTCACTTGAGAAGGCGGGCTACAAGTTCAAGAAAGAGGAAAAGACCTATGAGCGCGGGACACCCGCCGTTGACCGCAAGATGATTCGCGTGAAGCGCGAAGCATGCGTCCTTGCGACAAACGCTTTGGTCGAGAAACTCGAAACTTATTCATACGGCGACCTCGTAAGCCTTGCCGTGCCGCTTCTCGTTCGCACGCGGGGATTTAATGCGCTTTGGGAAGTTGCAAAGCGCCGGGGTTTGGTCGAGTCCCGCAAAGATGATTATCAAAAAGCCATCACCAAAGAAATAGCGCGACTTGGGGAAGGCGGGCTTAAGGGGCTTTTGGTCGAGCTTTTGGTTTCAGGCGACAAGTGGTCAACGTGGAGCGGGTTCAGCCCAAACTTTCAGGCCGCCTGTCAGGACGCGGGAGTTGATTTAAAGAAAGTTGAAGCGGAGGCCAAGCGGGCGCTTGAGGCAAAGAAGCGGAACGGCAAAAAGAACGGAGCGAAGAAATGAGCGCGAGCGAAATTATGCAAGACCGGGTCAGGACATTCTCGAAAGTTTCATTCGAGGGGCTTGAAGCCTACGCAGACGCTTATGCCAGTGATGGAGACAGTTTCAAATTCCTTTCACTCTTTGGCTCAAGAGTGTCCGTGCGGGCGATATGGAGTGCGCTTTTCAGCGGAGCGTTTATCGTTTTGGACGGCACACCCTGCCGCATGGAAAAAGAGGACTCGTGGCAGGTCTTTCAGCGGATTCTGCCGTCAGGTGCGCTTCACGCGGTCTGTTACCCGCGTCTTGCGGACTTGGCAAGAATCCAGAATGAATTCATCGTTCTTGGCAGAGCGAGGGACGAGATTACAAAACGGTTTTATCTCTACCTTGACCGGATTTCCGAGACTCCGGTTTCACCCGAATGGTCGGAGTGGATTCTGGCGAGTGCGCTTGAGACGGAGAAAGCGGTGTGGCTCAAGACACTTCATCTTTCGGCGGTCAGGTATCTGCATGATGAACCGTGGCTTGAGAATCTGATTACAGGGTTTTTGGCAAAGAGAAAGAAAATTGAAGTGTAAACTTCAAAAACTAAGGAGGAAGAAGAAAATGGAAAAGAACGGAAATGAAACTGCAAACGGCAATGGGCACGGAAACGGAGTCGCACGGCTCAACAACTCGCAGAGGAAAGCGCTTGAGGGGTCTATCAAGGCGCATTATGAGCGGGTGATCGCAAACGCCAAGAACACGAACGAACACGCAAGAGAGGCGGCGGTTCAGGAGGTTCAGAAGAAACTGGGGTATCACGTCTTGAAAAAGAGGATTCAGCAGCTTGAAGAGCAAAAGGAGGATTTGAAAGGACAGATCGCCCGGCTTGGGTTCGACGAGGACGGGAATCTCAAGACGACTTGGGACGGCAAAGCGGGACAGTATCTGCCGGTCGAATCCGACGCAAGGAAACTCATTGAAGGAAAAGTCGGGGACACGGTTCAGCACCTTGAAGTTGAGCGGGACAAAAGGGTGCGGGAGATTTGGCTTGCCGGCACGATTGAAGAAGCAAAATCCATCGTCAACTTTTAACGGGAAGGGGCGCGAAACATGGAAACAATGAGAGAAGGGGTCAAGGACGCAATCAGGGGTTACCTTCAACTTTGCCTTCACGAGAACCTGGACACCGCTTATGAGCACGCTTGCGAAATCGCTGATCTGGTTTTTCTGGCGCTTGGCATTTCGGAAGAAGAGCAGGACAGGCCGTATGAGATTCCGATGCCGCGCGTGCTTCCCATTGTGGAACTTGACGGGAAGCGTTATTTCAAAGACGTGCGTCTTAGGCAATACCGGAACGTGGGAAATCCGCATGACGTTCTGGGATTCCGAGAGAAACGGAGGGATTGAGCCATGAAAGTAATTATCGTGAAGGGCGGTCTGGTTCAAAGCGTTTATTCAAACAAGCGCGAAAAAGTTTATGTGTTTGATTACGACGGCGACGATGCGAAAGAGCTTGAGCGTTACGAGAAGGAAATGACGGAGCTGATCGAGAAGCACAAACTCAAAGAGATTTATTAGAAGGGAGGATTTTACTATGAGGACACAAGGCAAAATGAAAGCAGGTTTTTATCCGACGCCGGTTGAGGTCGTGGATTTGATAGCCGACTTTATCAGGCGGCCAATCTTTAGCGACGGAATCCGTTTTCTCGACCCCTGCGCGGGAGAAGGGGAAGCTTTGCGGGTGCTCGCTTCCCGGCTTGGCGTCAAGGAAACCTACGGGGTTGAGCTTGATCAAACTCGCGCGAAGCAGGCAGCCGCCAATATAAAGCAGGTGATTCCGGGAAGTTTTGAATCCATGAAAAGCGTGTGGCGCGGGTTCTCGCTTCTCTTTCTCAATCCCCCTTATGATTATGACGAGGAAGCGAAGCGGCTTGAATACAAGTTCCTTGTGAAGCTGACGCCTTATCTTCAAACGGGCGGGCTTCTGGTTTATCTCATTGTGCAGAAGCATTTGAACAAGGAAACGGCGCGCTACCTTGCGTCTCACTTTGAGGATATTGAGGTTCGCCGTTTTCCAGACCCCTATTTTGAACGGTTCAGTCAGATTGTGATTTTTGGGGTCAGGCGCGAAGGGGCGTTTCGTTCCCCCGAAAGCGAGCGAACGCTTGAGCGGATCTCACGTCTATCCACCGACGAAATTCCCATGCTACAGAAACCGGACTATCCACTGTATGAGCTTGTATCGGGCTCGCCGAACTTCGCCTTTTATTCCGAGACCGTTCATCCCGAAGAAACGCTTTCTGAAATCCGCACAAGCGGTCTTTATCAGGACGGGCGGGTGACGGACATTCTTTTTCCGGTTTCGCGGCCCAAGATAAAACCGCTGATGCCGCTGAGGCGGGGGCATCTCGCCATGCTCATTTCAGCGGGCTTTCTCAATAACGCGCTTTTGGAGCATAAGGGCAGAAGGCTTCTCATTAAAGGCCGATGCGTGAAAGAGCAGGTGAAACATGAGGAAGTCCGGGATGATTCCCAAGTCGTGATTGAGCGGGACGTCATTAAAACCACGATCAAGGGGCTCTTTTTGGATACGGGAAAACTAATCAACATTGAATAACCACAAGAGGGGAGAAATTGTATGAAGCTCGCAGAATTTATGGAAACCTACCGGGAAAGTTTAAATGAGAAAGTGCTCCATGAGTTTAAGCCGCAGTATGACTTTGACCCCTCGGATTTTCTTGCGGGGATAAGAGAATTCAAGCGCAAGCCCTTCCCCTCACAGATTCATCCGATCGCGGCCTTGGCCCGGGCGCTTACCAACGGCCACCGCTCCGCGTTTGTGGCCGGCGAAATGGGGGTTGGCAAAACTCTGATCGGCCTGGCCGCGGCCCGGATTGGAAATTTCAAAAAAGTCATGGTGCTTTGCCCGCCCCACTTGGTGAGGAAATGGAAGCGGGAGATTGAGGCCACGCTTCCGCGAGCCTCCGCTTCGGTCGTGCGCTCAATCACCGATCTTGAGAAAGTGATGCGAAACCTTAATCCCGTGATTCACTTCATCATTATTTCACGGGAACGCGCGAAGTTGGGCTATAGAAGAAAGCCGGCTTATAACGTGCTTCAAAAAGGCGACCGTTACAAATACAAGGTGCTTTGCTGCCCTGATTGCGGCAGTGAAATTGTGGACGGTGAAGGCGTTCCGGTGGGAGAGGATGATCTCGCCAAGAAAAAATTCAAATGCACTGCAAAAGTAAAAGGAAGAAGGGGTGAGCGCGAATGCGGGGCGGCGCTTTGGTGCGCCGATAATAAAGGTCCGCGCCGTTATCCTTTGGCCGAATACATCAAGCGCCGGTACCGGAAGGTGTTTGATTTATTACAGATCGACGAAGTTCACGAGTACAAAGCGAAAGGAAGCGCTCAAGGGTATGCGGCTGCCTCGCTTGCCAGCGCCTCCAAAAGAATTCTTGCGCTCACAGGCACGGTCTTTGGCGGTTACTCAACAAGTCTTTTTCATCTGCTTTACCGCTTTTCTCAAACCATCAAAGGAGAGTTTAAACACAATGACGACATGCGTTTTGCCTCCCGCTACGGGATTCTGGAACGGGTGACGCAGACTCCGAAGGATGATTTCAAGGAAGAGGGAGCCACTTCAAAGAGACGCGCGTTTCAGACCCGCGTGATTGAAAAGCCCGGCGTATCACCGGCCATCATTACAGAGCTTTTGGACAAGACCGTATTTCTTCGTCTTTCTGATGTGTCCGAAGCGCTCCCTCCGTATCAGGACTTGATTGAAGTCTCGAAGATGAATCCCGAGCAAAAGGAAGTTTACGAAACCTTCTCGCAGAAATTAAAGGATGCCTTGAATGATGAACTCCGAAAAGGCGGCAAGCGGCTCCTCGGTGCCTATCTTCAAAGCCTTCTTTCTTATCCTGATACGCCGTGGAAAAAGGAATCCATTTATAAGATGGACGAGGACAGGAGAATTCTTGTGGCCGAGGCCAGAGCGCTTTCCGAGGACGCGATTTATCCGAAGGAAAAACGGCTGATTGAAATTTGCCGGGAAAACAAAGCCATGGGAAGAAAGCTTGTGGTTTATGTGACACACACCGAACGGCGCGACATTACGGGAAGGATTAAGCTGCTTCTTGAGCGCGAAGGCCTCCGCGTGGTGGTTCTCAAGTCCGATACGGTGGCGCCTGAAAAACGAGAGGACTGGATTAAAGACCGCGTGATGGAGGGGATTGATGTTTTGGTCTGCCATCCCAAAATCGTAAGCACCGGCCTCGATCTTTTAGATTTTCCGACACTTGTTTTCTATCAGACCGAGTACAGCGTCTATACACTCCGTCAGGCGTCTCGCAGAAGCTGGCGCATCGGGCAGAAGAAGCCGGTCAGGGTGCATTACATGATCTATGAGGAAACGATACAAGAGCGGGCGCTTACGCTTGTTGCCAAAAAGACGAAGGCCTCCCTTGCTGTGGAAGGCGAGTTTGTGGACGGGGGGTTGAGCGCCTTTGCTCATGAGGAGGACATTATCACCGAACTCGCAAAGTCGTTTGTGAAAGGAAAGGCTGCGGGTGAGACTCTGGAAGCCCTTTTTCAGGCCTCCCGCGAAAACCATGCCGATGGCGACCGTTTCCTTGAGGATTCCGCATCCGGCACTGAACAGGTTCCCGCCAATCATGATGTGGATCTGGGGCCCCGCCCAGAAGAATCCTATGTGATCGTAACGGATGGCGCAGGCCAGCTCGGCTTTGAGTTTGTCTGATCCCGCCACGCCTCGTCACCCGTCCGCTCATGGCGACAGGATGCCCCTAGATTGCCTTGTAATTCATAAAAAAGCACTTAAACTAAAATTAATACTTGAAATTAAGTGCAATTTGGGTTATAATTCTTTTTGAATGGAGGCGAAAAAGAACATGACCCAGACCCAAGAACCCAAAAACAGGCTCGTCAAGTATGCGGTTCTCGCCCTGCTGGCCTGGCTTGTGGCAGTGTGGCTTGTGTTTACTCTCGCGCCCCAAAGCCTTTTTGCTCAGGTCCTCGGGGGATCCACGCAGACTTTAGCCAACCCCCTCAAAGTACAGCAGTTTTTTGACTCGGCTGCCTTTTTCCTGATTAAGACTGTGGGATCCATCATTGGCATCATTGCCATTGCCATTTCGGTTTTTGCCGCGAAGTTCGGGCGAGGGAGTTTTTCCAATATCGCGAGCGTGTGCTTCTATATCGGGCTTCTTTTTCTCGCGCCTTCCATTGTTCAGTTGCTTGCGATTTTCGCCGGTATCGGCTTCTAACTTCTCCAATATTCTTGCCGCTTAGTTTTTCCACGGGTTCCTCCGTGTTTACCGCTTAAGAACTTCAAAAAAGGGAATTGCCATGAAACAACATTGCTATCCCCGGATTTCCGGGAAAGAAAAACTGGTGCTCGGCCTTGAGCTTTGGGATTTGCTTCTCCTTCAATTCACGCTCATGGGTTTGCTTCTTGTGACCGGGAGTTTGCTCATTACTTTGCCGGCCGTGACGGGTCTTTATTTTGTGATCCGCGCCTTTAAGCGGAACAAGGCGCGTTTTTATACCGAGCGCTTCATCCGGTTTTTGGTTCGCCCGCGCCGCTTCAATTTAAAAGACGAGAACAAAGGAGAACTCAAGAGCGCATGATCCGTGACGCCATTTATCCCATCCGTATGAGGAATCTCATTCAGGGTCGAAACGAGGAAAAAATTCTTTCCTATATTGATCTCTGGGCCATTGAAGACGATGTGGCGATTGGAGTCTCGGGTGCCGCCACGATGGGCTTTGAAATCAAAGGGCGGAACATCCTTCTTAAAACGGACGGTGAGATCAATGCCTTCTATCTCGGGCTTGCCGATCTCCTTGATTCACTCCCGCACCGTGGCAAGCTTGACCTTCAATTAAGTTATGAAGTGGAGCCGGGCTCTCCCGAAATCCTTAAAAGCCACTGCGCGAGTTCTACAACCGAAGACCCGCTTGCCAGAAAGATCACGGATGAAAGAGTTGAGCTTTTACAAAAAAGAGGGATTCGGCATACAAACATTCATTTATTTTTCACGCTCCGGCATGAAGAAGAGGGTATGGGAATTCGGTTTCGTTCGGTGGAACCTCGGCGCGAAGCGCTATGGGCGGAACATGAGGGGAAGGTGAAAGTCCTAACGGAGGTGGGTGAGATCGCAAAACTTGCCCTTGACGGGATAGGAATCCCAAGCCGCAGGCTTTCGGGCTATGAGCTTGCGCTTTACTACTACAGGACACTTAATCCCGCCCGCGCCGAAATGATTCCCATTCCGTTTCCGGTAAAAACATCGGCCAAACTCGCAACGCAAAAAGATGCGCCTTTTTCACTCTCCGGCCCCAGGACTGCAAGGAGCGCGCTTTTATTTTCGCGGGCCTGGTCTGAGAATCAATACGTGACTCTGGACGGCATTCACCACGCAGTTGTGAATCTTCACCAGAAGCCGGACCAGATAGATGAATGGTCGATGAAACTTTTTCTCGATCACCTTCCTTTTGATTACCGGCTCATGCTCACGATCCGCACGACGGATGAAGAGAAGGTGATGGGCAGGCAGAAGCTCGATGCCAACTTTAACCGCAACCTCTTTGAATACTCTCCCTTTAAAAATTATGAAGCCAAGCAGAAGTATGCGGAGCTTGACGGGTTTTTGGAAGAGGCGAGTTCCACGAATCAGCGGCCCTATCAGTTTTCCTTGTCCGTGCTTCTGCGCGACCGGGATCCCGAAGCTTTAAAAGAAAAGATCAAGGAAACGCTTCTTGCTTACCGGCAGCTCGGGGAGGCGGAAGCGGTCTCTGAGGACTTTGACCACTTTCCTTTGTTTTTCTCGCATTTGCCGGGTCATACGCGGAGGAATTTCCGGGGCGATCATCTGATTCTGACGCGGGCACTCGCTTACTTTTTCCCGGTTTTTCAGGAATGGGACGGAAGCCCGAACGCTCCTACGATTCTCACCACAAGAAGGCATGAGCTTCTTAAGTTTGATTTCTGGAACGATGAAAACCCGGCCAATCACGGGCTGGTGGTGGGGTCCACCGGCGGCGGCAAAAGCTTTGCGGTCAATTATCTGGTCAAGGACTTCCTTTTAGGCGATCCCAAGAACCATCACGTGATCGTGATTGACGTAGGCTTTAGTTACCGGAAGCTTGCCAGGGCGTTCGGCGGGGAGTATTACGAGATTGATCTTTCGGGTAAATACTCGCTCAATCCTTTTCCTGAGAAAGCGTACCTCGAACGGGGAAAAGAAATCGACTTTGAGCTTTTGACGTATCTATCTGAACTTCTCGGAAAAATGGTGGTGGATTCGGAGGCTGAGAATCTTTCGGGAGCGGATTCACAGCTTCTGGAACACGTGATCTTGGAGGTATACCGCACGGTCGGTTTGAGCGATGCACCCCGGCTTTCGGATGTGAGGCATGTCCTGATCGAGGCGGGGAAAGGCAATGTCCTTGATTTTGATGAAGAGGATCAGAAAAAGGCTACCCATTACGGGAAAAACCTTGCGCTTTACACCGAAGGACTTTATTCAAAAGTGCTCGATCAGCCTGGAAAACTTGCGATTGATTCGCCGCTTCTTGTCTTTAATCTTCTGAAACTCGCGGATCATCCGAAACTTCAATCCGTGATTTCTTTCATCATTCAGTCGCTTGTGCACGCCAAACTTGTGGACGTCGGTTTAAAGAAACTCATTGTTTTTGATGAGACGCACATGCTCATGTCGGATCCCGCATCCGTGAATCTCATCCGCACGCTTTACCGGATCGCAAGGAAATACAATACCTGTGTCTATTCCATCAGCCAGAGCCCGAATGATTTCCTTCAAAGCGCAGCCGCGGATGCCATGATCACAAACGCGCAGGTCCGATGGATGCTTCCATTAAATGAGGGCCACGAGAGTCTTCACCGCTTTCATCTTGCGGACCATGAAATCGAGGCCGTCCGGCACCTTCAGATGGTGAAGGGACACTTCAGCGAATGCTTTATAAAATCCGGGGAAGAAGGGGTGGTGGCAAGGCTCTGGCCGTCGCCTTTGGAATACTGGCTTTGCACGACCAATGCCGAGGACTGGCTTTGTGAGAAAAAAGTGAGGGCCGAGCACCCGGATTGGGAAACGGGAGATGTGCTTGAATACTTGGGCAAACATTTTCCGCACGGGGCCACGGGAGGTGTTTCCCGATGAGAAAAGCGGTGATTTTACTCATCCTCGTAGCTTTCCTTGGTATCGGCGTATCTACGGTGAGCGCTTTTACGGTGTTCGACCCCATTAATCATGCGACAAGCCTTTTAAGGAACGCAATTTTACAAGCACAGCAGGTCGAAGACCTGCTTGAAGCCGGGAAACGGCTTCTTGAACTAAAAAACCTTCTCAAGGAATTTCAGTTTTTTAATCAGAAGCTGATCGAGGCCGGATTCGGCGAGATTGAAAGCGTGATCCAAAAGTTCAGGAGTCTTTTCGGGGATTCGGGAAATATCTTGCTTCCTTTTGAGGAAGACACCTCGAAGACCTATCTCCAAACCGTCCAGCAAAATCCCTTTTTCCAAGGGACGGCCTCACAAATTGCTCAGATTGAATTTGCATCCGCCGGAGCGGAGTCCTGGGCCACGACTCTTCCATACTACCTCACCCTGGTCCCGGATCCGCTCTCTCCCAACCACCAATACATCACTTATGAACAGAGCCAGATTGCAAGGACTTTCGATGAGTCGGAAGCCTTACGCAAATACGCTGAAGAACTGGCCAAGGACGGAGTCGATCTTGAAGAGGCGGCCGCTCAGGCAAATCTTTTAGGCGCAACCCGGCTTCAGGCAGCGTCCATGGGAAAACTTTATGAAGCCTTCGGCGTGCTTCTTTCCGCCCAAGGGAGGCTTGCCGAGCTGAATGCCATAGCACTTGAGCAAACCTCACGGGATGAGAAGCTTGATGAGCTTGCGAGAAGGAAAATGTTTCAGGATATGGACGAATTTGTTCACGGAAACCGCGCTACCGTGATTGATGGGGTGAGATTATGAATCTTAATCCCTTAAACCTGATTCCCCAGATCAAGCAGTTCAAAATCTCATCCCTCGTTCCGTCACTTGATTCGCTTGTCAAAGCTGCGGATCCGCGCCTGATTCCAACTGATCACTGGCTTTCAGGTCTTGTGACCCAAACGATCATGCCGGCGGCCTCCGCCATCCTTCTTTTTTCGCTCTGTTGTGCGCTCATCCAGGAACAGCGGCGTGCCGTAAGCGGAGCCTCGGATGTGGCGCGCGTCCTTTACCGGCTCCTTTTTTTCGTCGGAATCCTGGCGGGTTATTCTTTCTTTTTCGGGTGGATTCTTGAAGGGGCGCAGAATCTTGGGGACCTTTTTCTTCAGGACGATCAGATATCGGTTTTGGCGGAGAAGATGTATGAAAGTTTTGTTAACTGGAACCTCGGCAAAATGCAGCTTGCCAAGGCCGTCCTGGTCGGAATCGTGGCTTACATTACTTACGTTGCCGCGTTCATTGTCTACATGCTTTTCTTTTTTGCCCGTTACATGATCCTTGCGATGCTCTTTGTCCTGGGCCCGGTGGTGCTTGCCTTCAGCGTCTGGGAGGTAACGGCAAGATTCAAGATATGGCTCATGCTTACGATCCAGACTGCGCTCTGGACTGTGGTTCTGAAATTCATCATTGCAGTCTCACTTGGTTTTGCGCTTGATGAAATCTACGGAAGCGGCCAGGCGAATCTCATTTTCGTGATCGCGGCCAATGTCCTCTTTGTCTACCTTTTGATTAAAACGCCTGCCATTACTTCCACGATTGTTGGGGGGGCATCCTTCGGATTCCTGGCGTCCGACATGATCCATCAGACAACGGATAAGACAATGCATGCTCTGGGGTGGATTGCTGAAAACATGCCTCGTTACGGAAGCCGGGCCGTCGAGGCGATCCGGAATCTAAGTAGCGGAGAGCCCCCCGTCAGTGATCCTTCCACAGGAACTCAGATGCGCCGGGATCCTTACGGGGCGCTTAAGCGCGTCAAATCTTTCTTCGGATCGGGGGATAAACCATGAGTCTTTTCAAATCAAAAGCAAAAACAAGCGAGCGCGACTCACGAAGTTACTACGAAGTCTTTGGGGATACGGTGACGCTTCTGAATACTTTTAAAATCGTGGCAATCATTTTGACGCTCATCATTTTATTTCAGGCGTTTCTCATTCTGAAAGCGCAGGAGAAACCGCCGCTTGTGATTCCGGTGGACTCCCTCGGCCGCGCCCGTGTGATTGAAAATTATGAGACGACGGACAAGCGCGATGACATCCAAATTCAGGCGTTTGTCAGGGAATTCATGGAGACATATACCGCCTGGGACTCGAAGTTCGTGGAGCTTAACTTTGCCAAGGCGCTTAATTACATGCACTCGGAGTTTCAGAAACGGGCTCAAGCGGAGCTTATGCAGACAGACGCGAATGACCCGGAACACGGAAGTCTTTTGGAAAAGTTGAGAAGCCAGAAAATCTATTCCAAGCTTGAGATCCAGGAAATCCGCGTAGAAAAAGACAGCCCTCAGTGGGTGAAAGTGTGGGTGGCCGGCATCCGGCGTGTCTACAGTTACCTGGACTCAAGTTACCCGCCGGCCGAGACCATTTTCAACGCTTACATCACGCTTGCCAAGGTGCCGCGCACAAAGACCGAGCCTTACGGGCTCCTGGTCTATGACTACCGCGAGCATCTGGTTAAAGACATCACTTCCAGGGAGGAAAAAACGCATGAACTTTAAGAACATTAACTTCGAGAGAATCCGTGAAAGAAAAAATGTCCTGCTTGCGCTTGGCCTTATAGGCATCTTTCTTCTGAACACGACGTTTGTGTCCGCAGAAGGGAAGGCGGGAATGAATGATGAAATCACAAACGAAAGCAGAGCAGTTGACACATCAAGAAGGAAAATTTTCAAACGCATTCCGACGCTCGCCTTCCGGGACGATGAAGTGCACGACATCCGGCTTGGATACGGGATGCACATTCAGCTTGAGTTGCCTGAGAAAGTGAAAGCCGCGGTCCCTCCGGATGAAAGACTGGTGTCGCTTGATTACCTTGAGACCCGAGTTTATCTCAAAGGCATTGCCTATGCGGTGGGTGAAATCACCAACGCCACGGTAATCACCGAGTCCGGGAAATCACTCCATCTTTTTATCCGCATTGTGGAGCCCGAAGGAAGCGACCAGGGCTTCAAGTTCATCGTGCCGTCCAAGAACGTTTTTTCAGAAAGCCATGTCAAAAAGGAAGTCCAAAAGGCGACTCGGGAGCGCGAAGGGGAACTTGAAAAAAAGGAAGCCAATCTCGCCGAAGTAACCGAGCAGATCGCAGAGGACAAGCTTAAAGAAAAACTCCTTCACGAAGAAAGCAGCGCAAAAAAAGTACGGGTGAAAGAAGACGACCTTGAGATGAAGGATGTTCAGGTCACAAGGCTCGGCGGCAGGGTCTATGTCAAGTTTGCGCTCAAGAACCGTTCGAAGGCCGATTTCCCGGTTGGAACCGTCCTGCTTGGCCGGGGGATTACGGACCCAAAAGATTCAGACAAAGTCCTCGGTGTCGAAGACCTTCAAACCGATGAGCCGGCTTTTGAGTCCGAACTCATTCCGGCCGGGGGAGAGACCAAAGTGCTCCTTGCCTTTGACGAACGCCAAGTGAGGAATGCGGACAAAGTGGTTTTAAGGGTGGTCGAGGAAAGCGGGCTTGGACGCGCCGTTGAATTCAAAAATCTGAAACTTTTCACGAGGTGATTTTGTGCCAGACCGAATCTATGCCAAAGACCCTGTTCCGGTAAGAGACAACCGGAAACTTTATGCCGTGATCTTTGCCGCCATCGCTTTTTTTCTCATCCTTCAGATAGGGGTGAAGTTGTGGCCGGGAAAACAGAAAACCGGAGTCCAGGAAAATCTGGTTGAGGATAAGGGGCGCACCGTTTTCAAGGAAGATGATGTGGTGCGGGGGCTTGCGGTCTTCGGCAAAGGCGCAAGAGAGTCCGCGCTTTCGAAACTCCGTGAAAAGGAGCTGAGGCAGACTCCCCAAGCGCAGGCCATGCAGAAAGAGCGGCTCGCGCCCGTGGCGATTTTGCGCCACGAAAAACAAAATGTTGAAACCTCTGTTTCGGTTTTGGATGCACAAAAACCTTTAGGTGTTCCGCTCGGCACCCAAGCGCTTGCGCTCCTTAAAACCAAGATCTTCTCTTTTAATATTGAAAACCATGTTGAAGCGGAAGTGATGAAGGATGTGTACTACCTCGGGAAGCTCAGGATTCCAAAAGGCACGAAGTTTTTTGGAACCGTCTCAGTACTTCATTCCGAAAACCGGGTGAATGTGCGCTTCCACCGGCTTCTTTTGCCTTGGGGTGAAGAACGAACCTGCCAAGCCGTGGCGCACGCCCTGGATGGATCGGGAGGACTTAAAGGGAAAGTAAACCGGCACTGGTTCACAAAAGGTCTTTCAATTCTTGGAAAGACCGCCCTTTCGGGGTTAACCCTTTTTACGGTCCCGAACCGGCAGAGCGCATTTTCAATCGACGATCAGCTCAGGCTTACAGCGACGTCCAATCTCGCACAGGAGGGCTACCGTGAGCTGGACACCTTAAGAATCGACAAGTCCATTACGGTACCGGGCGGGATCATGATCAAGATCATCTTTCTTGAAAGTTTTTAAAGGGAGGTTTCAGTGACTGCTTTTTTCGTGACTTTATTTCTGACAGCAGGAATTTTGACGAGCGGCGCCCCCTTTCTTTCAGCGGCGGAAGCGCCCGTTGGCTCTAAAGCGCAGATTGAGATTTCTTTGGACCGGGCGATTGAACTTGTGGAAAAAACACACCCCGATGTTCGTTTGCAGGAGATAGCGGTCCGGAAAGCGGCGGAAGAGGTAACGCTTGCAACCCGCGCATTCCTGCCAGACGTTGACGTGGATTATATCGTCTCAAGCGCATCCGGGGGATGGGGACTTATCCTTACCGCAGCAAAACTTTTGCAGCCCGTTTTCTCGTTCAGGAAACTCATGACCGAAAAGGAAGTCAAAAAGATTCTGAAGCAAAAAGAAGAAACTCTTGTTCGTTACCGGGAGCAGGAAGTCCGGCAGGGCGTGAAAGAACTTTACGTGACGCTTCTCATTCAGCGCGAGCTTGCCAGGATTCTCACGGATAACGCGAAACGAAGCCAGGAACAGTATGAACTTGTGAAAATTCATCATAAAGAAGGCGGGTTAAATGATGAAGAACTTCTTAAAGAGAAACTCGGGGATGAAACCGCACTTTCTGAGGCCCGCAAGGCCGAGGTCTGGCTTCACCAAAGCGAGTTTGCTTTTGAAAGACTGCTTGGTCTTCCGCATGGTGAACCGTTTTCTCTTGAGCCGGTTTCCGGTCACGATTCTAAGGTCTTTCCTTTAAGCCTCGAAGAATGTCTTGGCGTAGCGTATGCAAAAAACCCAATCGTGAAAGCGCTGCTTCTGGAAGAAAAAGCAAATCTCAAACGGCTTGGAATTAAAGAATCCATGTTTCAGGCGGACGGAGCGTTTCTGGGACTTGGCGAAGCCGGCGGCGGCATTTTTTCAGGAAGCCCCAGGTTCGGCTTCTTGGGCAACCTGACACTCTACGATTGGGGAAAGGAACGGCTTAAGAAAAGGATTCTCGGGCTTGGACATTCCGAACTTCGCCTCATGCATGAGAAAGAGTTCCAGGCATTCGAATCCGCGATTGTAAAATCCTACTTTGAATTGGAACGGCTTCAGAATGAAATTGCAGTGACCGGGGCGAAGTCGAACCTTGCGAGCGAATCAAAACGACGGAGTGAAATCTTAAACGATGCAGGCCGTATCCGGCAGAAAGATCTGCTTTTGCGTGAAAATGAATTTGCCTTGGAGAAATCCAACATGCGGCAAAAGCGGCTTGAATACTTTCTTGTGTGGGAGAGACTTGTCAAAGACATCGGGCTTGTGAGCCTCGATGAGCTGAGGGAGGTCATGGCGCAATGAAATCCCTCCGGCACAGGCTCAACAAATATTTCGCAAATCCCGCCGTCTTTTTCAGCGTGGTCATTCTTGTCACCTATCTTCAGACGTCCTTGGTGATGCGCGCGCTTCTTTTTGAGCTTGGAACGGTTTACCCCTGGCTTTGGACTTTGGGATTTATGATCCTTGCCTTCAATATCTCGCTTGTTTTCACGCAAACCCTTTTCTCGCTTTTTGTGGAGGATCCGGTTTTTCCCGAGGTTCCATCAAATGAACTTCAGGGAATCCCGACGGCGATTCTTACCTGCGTCAAAAACGAAGACGAGGAAGTGCTTGAGCGAATCCGCTATACCTTGAAAGGGAATCTCGGAGAGGATATTCATTTCTGGATCCTTTCAGACTCTGATTCCGCTTATGTTGTTAAAGAAGAAGAATGGGTCAAAAGACTCCGCAGCGAATTTGGAGAGGACAGAATTTTCTATCGCGCCAGGCCCATTCCTTTTGAACGCAAGCAGGGGAACCTCGCCGAATGGCATGAGAAGCATTCGGAGGAATACGATTATCTTTTCGTGACGGATGCCGACTCCACGATTCCACACGGCACCCTCACAAAACTTCTGGCCAAGGCCGAGCACCCGGAAAACGCGGATATCGGGATCTTCCAGTCTGCGATTTATATTGTGCATGATTACTCGCTCTTCTCACGGGCGAATGCCATCGGCCAGTACTACGCCCAGAAACTTTATTTCCGGGTGAATCAGGCGGTCTTTAAACGAGCAATCGGGTTCGGGCACAACTGCCTGATTCGTTCCAAAGTATTCTCCGCAATGAAACTCCCCGTAAACGTCCTCTCGCATGACAACTGGGACACCGCCCTGGCCGACCGGGCCGGCTACCGGACGGTCTTTGTCTCAGACACCATGACCTATGAGGAAGCGACGCAAAACTATCTTGAAGAGCGCAGCCGGTGCAAAAGATGGATGAAGGGAACGCTTCAGGGCTGGCCGATCCTTTTCATGTCAAAGATTTCATGGACTACAAAGTTCTACATTTTCTATCAGTGCTACATCTATCTGGTCCATCCCGTGCTGCTCCTTTGGTCTCTTGCTGGATTTGTTTGGAGCTCGGACTGGTCGCAGGTTTCACTTTTCGTCGAACGAAGCTACGACGGTTTAAAGCCGCTTCTCTGGGTGCTTTTCTTTACGCTTGGCACGCTATACGGGCACAAGTTTTTCCTCTCCCGCTCATGGGCGGATCTGAAGCGCATTGCCTTTGAAGTCGTGGTCTCAACGCTTGTTTCGCTCAATAACATTTTTTATATTTCACTGGACCTCTTTTCCATCCCTTTTGAGGGAATTGTCTGGAA
>Ga0154334_1131_pt2 | contig 19073 bp, 19 predicted proteins | sample RifGroA2_FD_115862 | JGI IMG/M metagenome (GOLD analysis project Ga0154334, IMG submission 115862) | Omnitrophica bacterium GWA2_52_8 | reverse complement strand
GCCGAAGGACGCCAACGATGTTTGGCGGACGGGACGCAAGAGAGCAGGGTGAGGGGGCGCCAGTGCGCCTTGACGCTTGAAATTGGGCGTTGCCATTTCAAGCGGGTATAGTACCGTCTTCCCATACATCAGCGTAGTCGGACATCTAGTCCAACACGCTGAGTACTGGCGCATAAGCGCCGGTAAAATTAAATGTCAGACGGTTCTAGCGGCCCGCCAAGAAAATAACAGTCACGAGCAAAAAGCCCGCCGTAAAAAAAAGCAGGGGAAACTCCATCGGATTAAAAGCTTTCCAGAAACGCACCGGATCAAGAACGCCGTTCATTTCTTCAATCATTGCGGTCCAGCGGGACTGCACCTGCATGTGAAATTCCCCAAGCGGGCGGCAAACCCGGGTCAAAATCCATCCTGCGCCTTTCCGATAAAACCAGTCTATGTCCAGGTTCAATTCCGGTTTTACTTTTAAAAGTTTTCCGGCCACTGCAAAGGTAACGCCGGTTCCAGCCAATAACTGCAACGAGCCCAAAATTGAATTTATCTGAAAGGCGTCAAAATCAACGGGAAACGGCAGCAGGCCATAAAAAAAGTCCGGGAAGAGACCGGCTGCCGCGCAAAGCGCGGTCGTGAGAATCATCGCAGCATACATGTTGACGGGGACCGGCTCCGTGCCGGGCGCTTTCTTTTTTTCTGAGGCCGTTCCCCAGAAGGCAAAGTAAGCCAGTTTTAACCCGATCGAAAAAAATGTTCCCGCAGCCGCGGCTAGCAGGACCCATTCGATAAGTGTTTCATGCTGCTGCGCGAGAGCCTGCAGCAGCATGCCCTTGCTGATGTATCCGTTTAATCCCGGCATGCCGGAGATAGCCAGGGCTCCTGCAAGATACAAACCCAAGAGCAGCCGCATTTGTTTTCCAAGTCCCCCAAGATCGGATAGTTTTGCTGTCCCGCACCTATGCAGAATAGCTCCCGTTGCCATGAATAAAAGCCCTTTAAACAGAATATTTCCGACGGCATGGGCGGAAGCGGCATTGATGCCTTGTTCCGTTCCGAGACCGATGCCGCAGAGCATATAACCGACCTGGCAGATGATGTGATAGGCAAGCAACTTGCGCATATCATTTTCCATCAAGGCATAGACGACCCCGTACACGGCGGCTGTGGCGCCCAGACCGATTAAAATGTCGGAACCGGCAAAGCAGCGGGCAAACGCATAGACCGCAACCTTGGTCGTGTAACCGCTCAAAAATACGCTTCCTTCCGGCGTTCCTTCAGGGTACGCGTCGGGAAGCCAAGCGTGAAAGGGGGGGATGGCGGCGTTGACAAGGAATGCCGCCAAAAGCATCCAGCGGGCCGGAGAGTCTTCGGCAAGCTCGGATAAAGAAGCGCCGCCTTGCAGCTGGATAAAAATCACCGCACTAAAGAAAAAAAGTCCTCCGATTAAATGGACAGCCGCATACCGCAGCAGAGCCCCGAGGGAACGGGACCGCGCAGGATTCCAAATCAGGATGGCCGAGAAAACCGCCATCAATTCCCAGAAAAAAAAAAGCGACAAAAAATCCCCGGCAAGCACCGCGCCTACGGAGCTTCCCGCATAAGCCGCAGCCGCAAATGCCGTCAGCCGTGATTTTGAATGCAGGGCATAAAGATTCCCCAGCCAGGTAAATACAATCAGGGCATAGACAAAAATCAGTCCCAGAGCATCGATATGGACCCAGCGGATCGGGAAACCGAGGACCATACTTTGAAGGCCGAGTCCGTGCGGGGATTCTGTCATGGCTCTCACGCATAGAAATGCGGCAAACGGTGCGGTCAGTTGAACGAGTTGGCGTAACCGGTGCGGTAGCACCAAAGCCAGGAGTGCGGCAGCGAATAAAGGGAGTGCGGGATGCAGGTTATTCATCGTAATAATCCTCAGGACGGCTGAGAAAGTTGTGGCTCAGCAATTTTGCCAAAGCGAGCAGAAGCGCGGCCCCGAAAAATCCGAGAATAAAATGGGTCCCCGGCAGCATGGCGTGTCCGGAATGATTTTTGTGCCATGCGATCACGGTTTCGGACAAAACAAGCAGGGCGCTTGCGAGCCCCAGAACGAAGATCTTTTTTTTGGCGTTCACGGCATCCCTCCCATGAAGACGGAAGCTGCTGCCAGATCCGCCAGCCCTTTTTGGATTTGAATCCATGCGGGGACGGAACCGAACGCGAGGACGGCTGCGGCAGCAATGATTGGGGGCACCCAAAGCGTCCAGGGTTTTTCTTCAACGGCCTCATGTTTTGCTGAGCGCGAAAAACCGATGATGACGATCGGCAGTAAATAAAGCAGATTCAGCAGGGCGCTTGAGAGGTAAATGGCAAGGGCGGCCCCGTGATGGGAATCTATAGCGCCCATGCAAAGCATCCACTTGCTGATAAATCCCGAAAAAAGCGGAAAACCCGACAGCCCGACCGCGCCGATTGTAAATGCCGTAAATGTAAAGGGCATACGATAACCCAGGCCTTTGAGATCGGAAATATTTTCGCAATGCGTGCGGCAGTAAATTGCGCCTGCGGCAAAAAACAAAGCGATTTTCATCATGGCATGATTGCCAAGATGCAAAACCGCGCCGGTATAGGCAGTTTGGGATGCCAGGGCGCTGCCGAGAATGATATATGAAAGCTGGCTGATGGTCGAATAGGCGAGCCGGCGTTTTAAATTTTCCTGCGCGAGGGCCATGAAAGATGCGCCGAGAATCGTGAAACCGGCGATCATGCCGAGCGCGTCACCCAGGCCGGTTTCTTTAAGGACCGAGGGGCCGAAAACAAAGCCCGTGATGCGCAGGATGCCGAAAACCCCGGCTTTGACAACGGCGACGGCGTGAAGCAAGGCGCTGACCGGTGTCGGGGCCACCATGGCGGAAGGCAGCCAGGCATGCAGCGGAAAGAGAGCCGCCTTGACGCCGCAGCCATAGATAAAAAGAAAGAAAATAATAAAAATCATGCGGCTGTCTTTCAGACCGGAAAGGAACCCGCCGGGAGTAAAGTTTAAATTTCCAGTGGCGTGATAGGTCCAGAGAATGGCGAGCAGGAGCAGGCCGCCTGCACTCAGGGAATAAACGAGATACTTCCGGCCGGCCTTGATGGCTTCATCCGTCTGTTTGTGAGTTACGAGCGGGTAGGTGACGACGGCAAGAATCTCAAAAAAAATAAAAAAAGTCAGCAAGTCGCCCGCAAACGCAATCCCAAGCGTCGCGGATAAGCTCAATGCGAAAGAAAAAAAATAGCGGGTCTGGTCTTTTTCTTTCAACGAGCGCATATATCCGATGGAATAGACCGAGGTTAGAATCCACAGGGCCGATGCGACGGCCGCGAAGGTGAATCCGAGCGCATCCACGCGCAAAAACATTCCGGTATCCGGAAAGATCTCGCCAAGTTTCCACACGACGGTATGTCCGGAGCGGATCCATGGGTACAAGGACAAGACCAAAGCGGTTTTGACGAGGGCGGCCGTGACGGTCCAGAATTCCCGCAGATTCGGACGCTTGCCCGAGAAGAGAATGAGAACCGAGGCGGCTGCCGAAATCAATAGGGCCAACAACGGTTTAACCGAAACGATTTCCATAGCGATCTCTAATTTATGAGGACATGGTTAAGGCTCCAGCGAAACAGGAGCGGCGCTGTGATTCCCAGTGCGAGCAGCCCAAGGGCCGACAGGGCCGAAATCAAAAAAGGGAAATCGGTAACTTCCCGCGGGCCGGAAGGTGTTGTCTTGCCGCCGGCGAAAAACATTTTTTCCAGAAATCTGAAAATGTAAAGTGCGGTCAGCAACCCCGAAAAAATTACGATAGCCGCCGAAACGAAATGCCTCGACTCCAGAGCGCCGCTGACCATATACCACTTGCTGAAGAAACCCCCGAACGGCGGTATGCCAATCAGCGAAAGTCCTGCCATGCAGAAAAAGAAAGCCTCTGCCGGCATGCGCTTGGCGAACCCTTCAAACTGCTCCAAGGTTTCCGCTCCGAGACGGTGATGAGCCGTTGCGGCAATCACGAACAGCCCTGCCTTGCTCACGGAGTGACAAATCATGTGAAGCAGAACCCCGGTTAACGCCACGGGATTTTGAAAACTGAAGGCCAGCATCATAAGGCCGATTTGGCTGACGCTTGAATAGGCCAGCATTTTTTTTAAGCGGTCTTGTTTGAACGCCAGCACACTTCCCGCGAGAATGGCGGCTATGGCCAGGAGGCGCAGCGAAGAAATTACCGGGTAATCCGTGAGCACCGGCGCCTGAATAATCCAGCCAAAAATGCGGATGAAGGCATAAATCATAACCTTTGTGGACAAAGGTGCGATGAGGGCGGAGGCCCCGTCGGGCGCGAACGTGTAGGCGTTGGGAAGCCAGCTGTGAAAAGGAAACAGGCCCATCTTGATGCAAAGTCCCAGCAGGATAAGAAGCAGGCCCATCATGACGGTTTTGGACGGCGGAATCGACGTCAGAATTCGCGTCATATCGGCCATGTTCAGGGTCCCGCTGGCGGCATAGAGATAACCGACGCCGAGAAGATAGAAGGACGCGCCGATCGTTCCTAGTATGACGTAGCGGTAACTTGCCATGAGTCCATTTTTTGAACCTCCTGCCGCAATCAGGGCATAGCCCGTTAAACTTGCGACTTCAATAAATACAAATAAATTAAACAAGTCAGCCGTCATCACAATGCCGAGCAGGCTTGTGATGTGCAGCATTGCGATCATGTAATAGGGGACCGTCCCTTTGCGCATTTCTTTTTGAACGAAACCCGAAGTTCCGAGGATAACAAAAAAGCTTACGGTCGAAACCAGGGTCGCAATGAGCGCACTCAGGCCGTCCAGGCGCCATTCAATGCCGTATGGGGCCGCCCATCCGCCGAAATAGTAATGCTGCGTATGGCCGTGCGAGATTAAAACCAGCGCATATACGGAGAAACATGCGGACAGCAGTAATCCGGCACACGACAGAAGATAGGGCGCCCGTTTCCAGCGCAAAACAAACGGAATCAGAAACACGGGGGTAAACGCCGAAAGAAATAATAAAACAGGAAGCTGCCGGACCATCAGGAATCGCTTTCCATTTGTTTAAGGATGACATCTTCCTCGAGGCTGTGAAAATGCCGGTAGAGGGACACGGCAAGCGTTAGCGCAACGCCCAGGGTCGCGACACCGACCACGATGGCAGTCAGCATGAGGGCATGCGGCAGGGGGTTTGCATATTGAGCAGGGTCGATACCGTTATGGCGCGCATGCGCCCCAATGATCGGGATGAGCGCCCGTGTTTTTACGGAGAGTGTGATGTAGAACAAAATCGTCCCGGTTTGTAAAACGGACATGCCGATGATTTTTTGGATCAAATTCAACCGCGTCATCATGGCGTAAAGCCCGAAAAAAATCAAAAAGATAGCGGCGGCATAATTGAATAGATCGACGGATATCTTCATGGGGTTTTATTTCTCATCCGGTAAAAATGCAAGAATTTGAAAAATTAGAAGAAGCGTCATGGCGACGACAATCGTAACCCCGATTTCGGCCGTCAAAATTCCGTAATACCGCCTGTGGACTTCCGACCCCGGAAAAAAAGCAAGGCTGCCGTAGTTGAGAAATTCACCGCCGAAAAATAGCGCCAGGCCTCCCGTCAAAAAATAGATGGCAAGCCCGCCCGCGGCCCCCTGGAATTCCCGGGTCGGCGAAAAACGCCGTAATTGACGGTCTGTTGCAACAAGAAGCTGCAGGATGAGACTGCCGCCGATCAGAACCCCGGCCTGAAACCCGCCGCCCGGGCTGTAATGGCCGTGCATGAGGACGTAGTACGCAAACAGCTGGATCGGGGGAACCAGGAGACGGGCGACCTGCTGGACGACCAGGCTGTCGTGGCGCTGGATCATTTTAATATCCTTTCCTCGCGGGACTGGATAATCAGCAGACACGCGATGCCGGCCGTGAAAATCACGGTGGATTCAATCAGCGTATCGAATCCGCGATAGTCCACGACGATGGCCGTTACCGCATTGGGTGTTTTGGCGTGCTCGTAGCTGTGCAGCAGGTAATAGGGGGAAAGATATTCATTCGGTGCGGATGTCCCGGATCCAAAAAGCGGGAGATCGCTGCTGCCCCAGACAAAAAGACCCGCGACCGCGGCCACGAGACAAAATGCAAAAAAGTCTCGATGTGCCGTGTCCCGGTTCTGGACGTAATGCTTGGATCCGAACAGGGCCAGGATAAAAAAAATCGTCGAAGCGCTGCTGCCGACGACGGCCTCCGTAAATCCTACGTCGGGAGCGCCGAGAAGAGTCCAAAGAATTGCAAGAAAAAAACTGAAACAGCTTAAGAGGAACGATGCGCTGACAAGCTCGCCGACATAAACGGCGGCAACGCCCGAGATGCAGATAAACACGACTAAAAACACATTGGCCCATTCGAGAAAATCGTTCATGACGGCAGCTTCCCGGAACTGGGCTTCAGTCCCGCCCTGACCGCGGCCCGAAACAGGACATGAGTGACGGCCGGATTGGCCATAAAGAGAAATAAAATCGCAAAGATCAGTTTTGCCGATACCAGAGTCAATCCGAAGTAAAACACGAGGCCGCTGATGAGCAGAAGACTGCCAGCCGTGTCCGTGACGCCGATGGCATGGGACCGGGTGTAGAAATCGGGCAGGCGGATTGCGCCGGCGGCTGCAGCCGTCAAAAATATCAGCCCGGCAAAGATGAAGGCGGCGCTGATGATGATCATTCCTTTATTCCTTTGCGTTCCAGGTATTTCCCGATGGCTACCGATCCCACCAGGTTGAGCATACCGTAACTAAGACCAATATCAATAAACATGTCCAGTTGGCCCGTATAGGCACCCGCAAAGATCAAAATTAAAATGGATTTTGTCGCAATGCCGTTCAGTCCGATGAGGCGGTTGAATAAATCCGGTCCCTTGACGGCCCTGTAAAGGTAGATGGGAATCAAGAGCAGCAAGAAAGCAAGGCTGAAAAGTAAAAGGCTGGTTTCTTTCATGATGGTTTCGAAATTTTAGCGATGGCGATTTCCATGAGCCCGGTGTCGATATCTCCGGACGATTCTTCATCCAGGCGGTGAACCACAAGATAGTCGCCGTCAATGTCTACCGTAATCGTTCCGGGAGTGAGGGTAATGGAGTTGGCAAAAATAACTTTTTCCAGATCGGACTTTAACAGGGTTTTATGCTTGATAAATCCAGGCTGAATTTTTAACTTTGGGGAAAGGACGACTATGGCAACGTGATAAGCGGCCAAAAAAATGCGGCCCGTAAGCCACAGCGCATAGCAGACAAAACCGAAAGCGAGAATACAATAGCGGCTGAACGGCAGCCGCGGCTGGGCCGCCGGTGTATGGATCCATGCGATGAACGTGCACCCGAGAAGGCCTGTGACCAGATAAAACGATTCAAATTTTCCGGAAAGCAAAAGCCAAAAGCAAAAAAGAGCGGCTGTTTTAAGCAGCCAAGGCAGCCATGAAGGGATCTTCCTGCTCATTGCTAAGTCCTTTATTAACAGAACCTTTGCAAAATGGCCAGCCGGCGGCGTGCTTTCCATAGGGGACACTCAATATTTCACTGCCCCTATGGGCGCCGGCCATTTTGCAAAAGCTCAGTTATTAATATAAAAACGGGTTTCGCAAAAGCACATGCTAAATGAAAATTCCGTTAGTCCGGTTTTCTCATCGATTAGGCGAATCGATGAGAAAACCGCTTTGGACGCATGGGGTTGCATCCAAAGTTTTGCGCCCGCATTTTAACAGGGCGCAAAAGACAACCCCTGTGGGACAAATGAAAAAACCCATTTGCACCACAGCCTCCGCGAGGGCATTTCTCATTGGTGATGAGAAATGCGGGTTAGGATAAAAAAACCAGCGGACAGCAAAGGCTGTATTATAGGTTAACCGCAAAAAAATTAAACTAGATTCCTGAAATTTAAAAGCGGCAGGTCCAATCGACGGACTCATAGCGGTTTTTGGCGAGGTCGTGGACAAGTTTGTCAGGAACGCTGTTGAGCGGTGTTTCAGCCTGAAAAACGGTGCGGATATTGTCTTGCAGGATTTCAGGCGTGCAGGCAAGGTTTCTCAAAAAATCCGAATGGTTCCGGTTGCTGCGATAGGGGGGTTGAAGTTTGGGGTGGGCCAAGTATTTTCCGCATTCGGCAATGTCGAAGTGATGCAGAATCGTACCGTGAAAGAGAACCGAATGGTGTAGACGGCGCTGCGAGTTCCCTGAAAATTTGAAACCCGAGCAGGTCAGATCCGTATGACCCTGAATCTCGATCTTGGTGCGGGTGAGGGAGGCAAGGGCGCTTTGCAGTTTTTGCATCACCCATGTATTGGTCAGCGTGATGCTGCGGAGGTTATGGCGCGTGATATTTAAGACCAGCGAATAGTTTAAACATCCGGGTCCGAGCAAGACGGTGCCTCCGCCGCTGATCCGGCGGTGGATCGGGAGCCGGTCTTTTTCACATTGATCGACGTTGACTTCATCACGGAACTTTTTGGAATAGCCAAGGACAACAGAATAGGTGCGGGGTTCCCAAAAACGGAGGACTTCGGCGTTTCCCGACGAGCGCTCGCACAAATCGAGCAAAACCTCATCAAGGGCCAGGTTGTGGGCTGGAGAATCAAATGTGAAATTAAAGTATTTCATTATTTTTAAAAATATTATATCCTAATGAGCTTAAAATTAAATCGGATTCATCTTAAAGGTCTAAAAGGTTATCACCTTTGTCAGCTTAGGGCTTGGAGCCCTGATTCTATGCCGGGAAAAAATTCAGTCGACAAGTCCTCACCCGCAAAAGGTGCGGACGTTGCCCACGTTCCGAACGCCGCAGTGACGGAGTCCCCGCAAAAGTGGCTGGAGTCGGTCGAGCATGTGCTCGATTTGCTTTTTAAGCAGCAGGATGCGCAGCGCGTTCCGATGGCGTTTGAGAAGCTGATTCAGCGACTCCGTCAGGATGGTATCCCGATTCCGCAGCTTGTAAACACTCCGTATATTAATACGATCCTGCCGGACAAGCAGCCCGAGTTTCCGGGAAACCGGGAAATCGAACGGAGAATCAAAAGTCTCGTGCGCTGGAATGCCATGGCTATGGTCGTAAAGGCCAATCGTGTTCATCCCGGTTTGGGCGGCCATATTTCCACGTATGCGTCATGTGCCACACTTTATGAGGTGGGGTTTAATCATTTCTTTCGAGGCGGGGACGGCGACCGGACCGCCGATCTTGTTTATTTTCAGGGACATGCCTCGCCGGGAAATTACGCCCGGGCATTTCTTGAGAGGCGTTTCGATGCGCACCATTTGCATCATTTTCGCCAGGAGCTCGCGGAGAAAGGAGGATTGTCTTCCTACCCGCATCCTTATTTAATGCCTGATTTTTGGCAATTTCCGTCCGTATCGATGGGATTGGCGCCCATCACTTCCATTTATCAAGCCCGGTTTAACCGTTATTTGAAAGCGCGCAATATTATAAAAGAAGAAGAGCCGAGAGTCTGGTGTTTTGTCGGAGACGGCGAATCGGACGAGCCTGAGACGCTTGGAGCTTTGACGATGGCCGGCCGTGAGCAGCTGGATAATCTTGTCTGGGTACTCAATTGTAATTTGCAGCGTTTGGACGGCCCTGTCCGCGGCAACGGAAAAATTATCCAGGAGCTGGAGGGGATCTTCCGGGGCGCGGGATGGAACGTCATCAAGGTCATCTGGGGATCGGATTGGGATGAGCTTTTGAAGCGCGATACCAAAGGTCTGCTGTTAAAAAGAATGACGGAAGCGGTGGACGGCGATTATCAGAAATATTCCGTTGAGCCCGGCAGTTATGTCCGCAAACACTTTTTCGGAAAATATCCCGAGCTGCTGGAAATGGTCAACCACCTGACCGACGATCAGCTGCATAAACTGCTGCGCGGCGGCCACGATCCTTTGAAAGTTTATGCCGCGTATAAAGCTGCGGTCGAGCACAAGGGGCAGCCGACGGTGGTTTTGGCAAAAACTATCAAGGGGTACGGTCTCGGGGAAGCGGGGGAAGGCCGGAATATTACCCATCAGCAGAAAAAAATGAACGAAAAGGAACTGAGGGAGTTCAAGGAGCGGTTTCAGATCCCGCTGCGCGACGAAGAGGTCGTCGACACGCCGTTTTACCGCCCGCCTCTCGACAGTGAAGAAATGACCTACCTTATGGAGCGCCGCAAGCATCTCGGCGGGTTTGTCCCGAAACGGCAGGTCAAGGCATCGGCGCTGAATGTGCCGGAGCTTAGCTTTTTTGCAGAGTTTTTCAAAGGGTCCGGAAATCTCAAGGGGTCAACGACGATGTCCTTTGTCAGAATGCTGGGAAAACTTTTGCGGCATAAAGAAATAGGGCGGTTTATCGTGCCCATTATTCCCGATGAAGCGCGGACATTCGGCATGGATTCGCTTTTCCGGGAGATCGGTATCTATTCTTCTAAAGGACAGCTTTACGAACCGGTGGATAAAGAAACGCTGCTCTATTATCACGAGGACAAAGATGGCCAAATTCTTGAGGAAGGGATCACGGAAGCCGGTTCCATGGCCTCCTTTGTTGCCGCCGGGACGGCCCATGCGACACACGGCGTGTCCATGCTTCCTTTCTTTATTTATTACTCGATGTTCGGGTTTCAAAGAGTGGGGGATCTGATTTGGCTTGCCGCCGATACCCGGGCGCGCGGTTTTATGCTCGGCGCAACCTCCGGACGTACAACGCTGAACGGTGAAGGGCTGCAGCATCAGGATGCTCACAGCCTGTTGGCAGCATCGACGGTTCCTACCCTCTATGCTTATGACCCAGCGTTTGCCTATGAAATTGCGGTCATTATTCAAGACGGGATGAAGCGGATGTATCAAAACGGCGAAGATATTTTTTATTATTTGGCACTTTACAATGAGAACTATGAGATGCCCCCCATGCCCGCAGGCGCTGAGGAGGGCATTCTGAAAGGGATGTACCGGTATCTGAAAGCGGCCGGAAAGCATAAGCGCAAGGTCCAGATTCTTTCTTCGGGCCCGATTTTGCTTCAGGCGTTGGCGGCCCAGAAAATTCTGGAAGAGCGCTATAAGGTGTCGGCGGATATCTGGAGCGTCACCAGTTTTAAACGGCTGCGCTCGGAATCGCTTCAGGCGGACCGTTGGAACATGCTGCACCCTTCGGAGGCCCGCAAGTCGTCTTATTTGCTAAATATTCTCAAGGATGAAAAAGGTCCGTTCATTGCCGTGACGGACAATCTTAAAATGGTCGCCGACCAAATTGCACCCTGGGTGCCCGGAGGGTTGACGACTCTCGGAACCGACGGTTTTGGGCGAAGCGACACACGCGAAAAATTGCGCCGGTTTTTTGAAATCGATACCGAAATGATTGTTCTCGCCGCACTCTATGCGCTGCATAAAAAAGGCGAGGTGGAGGCCGGTGTCGTACAGGCTGCGATCAAGGACCTGGGGATTGATCCGGAGAAAACCTATCCGGCATTTGTTTAAAGACGTGAAAGGATCATTATGGAAATAAAGATTCCGCATTTGGCAGAGGGGATTAGCAGCGGTACGGTTGTCAGCATTTTAGTGTCTGAGGGGGATGCGGTGAAGAAGGATCAGACACTTCTTGAGCTCGAAACTGAAAAAGCGGTCGCGCCCATTCCGGCACCGGCGGCCGGGAAAGTGGCAAAAATCAAAGTTGCTCAAGGAGACGCTGTCACGATCGGTCAAAGTGTGATGCTGCTCCTTGTTGAAGAAGGCGGCGACAGCCAAGCTCAGGGCGAGTCTTTGAAAAGGCAGGCGCCCGCGGCGCCGAGTGAGGCTCCTATGAATGTGCCGCAGCCCGCCGTTTTGCCGGCTCGTTATGAAGCGGTTCAAGCCGGCGGCCAACTGCCGCCCGGAATTCCGCCTCCGGCTTCTCCGTCGCTCAGAAAAATCGCCCGGGATCTGGGGATTGATCTCGCGCGCGTGCGTGGTACGGAACACGGCGGTCGTATTACGCTGGCGGATTTGCGGGATTATATTCAGCAGTTACAGCAGGCCGGTGCGGCGCCGGCGGCCTACCCGCCCGCCGCCGCGGTAAGACCCCCGAGTCCGCCGGTTGACTTTTCAAAATTCGGTCCGGTGCGCCGGGAACCTATGACTCATCTCCGGAAAAAAATCAGTGAAAAGATGAGCGAGTCGTGGAGTTCTGTCGTGCAAGTGACACAGATGGACGAGGTCGAGATTTCGGCGTTGCTCGCGTTAAGAAATAAGCATATGGCCGCTTATGAAAAAGCCGGTGTGAAGCTCACACTCACGCCGTTTATTCTGAAGGCCGTCGTGCGGACACTTCAGCATCACCCGATTTTTAATGCGAGTATTGACGGGGCATCCCAGGAAATTGTATTTAAGAATTATTTTCATATCGGGATAGCTGTGGATACGGAGCAGGGGCTGATTGTCCCGGTCTTAAAGGATGTTGACAAGAAAAGCATGCTCGAGATCGCACGCGAGGTCAATGATTTGGCCGGCAAAACCCGCGAAAGGAAAATCGGGCTGGAAGATTTGCAGGGAGGAAGTTTTACGATTTCAAACCAGGGCGGTATCGGCGGTGCGCATTTCACGCCGATCGTTAATAAGCCGGAGTCGGCGATTCTCGGCATCGGCCAGGGGCGCGAAAAACCGGTTGTCAAAAATCATCGTGTCGAGATCGGGACGCTGATGCCGCTTTGCCTGTCTTATGATCACCGGCTCATCGACGGCGGCAATGCGGCCCGTTTCATCAGCGATCTGGTTCAGGCCCTCGAAAAATTTGACGAATCGGAAGTTCTGCTAAGATCCTCCGAGACGAAACCATTAGCGGTTAAAAAAGGAAACAAAGTAAAAAAATGAAATATATCGAAACAGAAATCGTTGTTATCGGATCGGGTCCCGGGGGATATGCGGCCGCTTTTTATGCGGCGGACCACGGAAAAAAAGTGATTCTCGTCGAAAAAGATCTGGAATTGGGGGGTGTTTGCCTCAACCGCGGGTGCATCCCGTCAAAAGCGCTGTTGCATGCCGCGCATCTCTTGAACGAAGTAAGACATTCGAAAGAGATGGGGATTTCTTTCGGGGAAGCCAAAATCGATCTCGATAAATTGAGGTCCTGGAAGGATTCGATTCTGCGCAAACTTAGCCAGGGTGTTCGGTCCATGGGGAAAATGCGCGGTGTGGAAGTCATGCACGGGCGCGGCTATCTCGAGGATTCTCGGACTTTGCGGGTTGAAACCACAGAAGGCCAGAAGTTTGTCCGGTTTCAGAAAGCCATATTGGCAGTCGGTTCGGAGCCGGCAATGCCGAAGGCGTTCGATCTTGGAAACAAGCGGATTATGACCTCCACCGAAGCCCTGGAACTGGAAGATGTGCCGGCTCGTCTGCTGATCGTGGGCGGCGGCTACATCGGGATGGAATTGGGCACAGTTTACGCGGCCCTCGGGAGTAAAATTGTGCTCGTGGAAGCACTGCCGAACATTTTGGCGGGTGCGGACCCCGATCTTGTCAGACCCGTGATGAAGTTTGCCCTGGCGCATTTTGAGGAAGTCCGGTTAAGTTCCAAGGTGTTGAAAATGGAAACTTACCTCAAACAAATCAAAGTGATCAGCGAGACGGCGGGGCAAAAAAGGGAAGAGCTTTACGACCGCGTTTTGGTTTCGGTAGGGCGGAAGCCCAATTGCGATGAACTTGGACTCAAAAATACAAAAGTAGCATTGGATGAAAAGGGTTTTGTTAAAGTGGATGTGCATCAGCAGACATCCGACCCGGCCATTCTGGCCATCGGGGACGTTGCGGGCGGGGTCATGCTGGCCCATAAAGCGGTCAAAGAGGCTCGCGTTGCTGTCGAGTACCTCTGTGGTGAAGCCACCGCATTTGAAGACATCGTGATGCCGGCCGTGGTTTTTACCCAGCCGGAAGTGGCATGGTGCGGGCTGACCGAAGCCGAGGCAAAAGCGAAAGGGATTGAAGTTAAGGTGGCCCGGTTTCCCTGGGCCGCGCTCGGCCGGGCGCTGACGATCAACAAGCCGGACGGATTGACTAAACTTATTCTTGATCCCGATACGGAACGCGTGCTGGGTGTCGGGATTGTCGGAAGCGGGGCCGGAGATATAATCAGTGAAGGTGTTCTTGCCGTTGAAATGGGTGCGACGGCGAAAGATATTGCCGAATCGATACACCCGCACCCTACCTTGTCAGAAACGCTCATGGAAACAGCCGAAGTATTTTACGGAATTTCTGCCAATTCGATGTCCGGCCGTAAAATCGAGCGGCAGCCGCAAACCTAGCACCTGATCATTTTAATTGTGATGAATTGGAACGCCGTACAGGACTTGTCACCTTATAAAAAAACCTGCTAATGCGTCTTGACGCTTGTAAGTGGGCGTTGCCATTTCGAACGGGCAAAGTACCGTCTTCCCACAAAAATTAAATGCCAGACAGGTACTAAACTGTAATGAAACAAGGGACTAAGTAATCGTTCAAAAGTCTTTTGATATTTGTGAGCTGTCATTCCCGCGGATTGTAAGCGGGAATCCAGAGTCTGGATCCCCGACACAAGCATTCGGGGATGACATAACATTAAAAGACTTGTGCGCTGTTATTTAGCCAAAGCTGCACAGATAAAATGAACGTATCGCTTCCAAGATTGATAAGAGCAGTTTTCACGGCTTTTTTTCTGCCGGTAATTTCCAGCTGCGCTTCGCCGGGAGATATCAAAGACCTAAGAGTGCTGGCCTCTGTCAGTTCGGATGCCGAGGATCAGGACAAAATCCTGAATCAAGAAACCCGGCAGTTTGAAAAGCTAAGGGAAAGCATTGTTGACGGGAAGATTGTTTCGGGGCAGACGATGCAGAAGGTTTTGGATATAGCAGGTGAGCCGGTGCTGGTCATGAATGACGGCGATGAGCTTAAATGGGTCTATAAACCTGGAAACACGGGGTGGTTCAGCACTTCAAAAATTTATTTCTGGTTTGATCCGGAGCAGGGGCTTGTGCGCTGGGAATGCCTTAAAGTCGACTGTGCCCGGAAATAATCATCAAAGGCCCACTTCCTTATGGGCTGCCAGGATTTTCTGAATGGCCACGACGTAGGCAGCGGTCCGGTAATCCTGGACATTTTTTCGAAGCAAAAGCACATCGCGGATTTCCTGATAGGCAAGCCGCATCGTGTCATCCAGCCCGGAACGCACAAGGTCGATCTCTTCAGCGCCCAGAATGATACGGTCGCGAATCTCTTCCGGGACCTGTTTGCCGACCGTTTTTTCGATCGCATTGATGATTTCACTTCCCCGTTTTTCGTCCAGGCGGCGGTCCATGCGGCCGAAGCGGATGTGCGATATGTTCTTGATCCATTCAAAATAGGAAACGGTCACCCCGCCGGCGTTCAGATAAATGTCGGGCAAAATGACCTTTCCTGATTTTTTTAAGATTTCGTCCGCATCAAAACTGACCGGGGCATTGGCAGCTTCGGCAATCAAGGGCGCCTTGATCCGTGATGCGTTGTCGCGTGTGATTTGGTCCGAGGCGGCGGCTGGTATGAGAATGTCGCAGTCATGCTCGAGAACGGTCTTGCCGTCGACCGTATAATGACCGTTGGGGTATCCCGCGATCCCGCCGGTTTCCAGCAAATATTTTTTCACCTCTTCAACGGCCAGCCCCTTTTCATTCACGAGTGCGCCGTCACGTTCGATAACGGCGATGATGCGGCAGTCGTCTTCTTCCTGCAGGTATTTTGCGGCGTGATAACCGACCTTTCCCAATCCCTGAACGATTACCCGTTTGCCGGTCAAATCACCGTGCTGATGGGCTTTTGACGCATCGTCCGGGTGACGGAAAAATTCCCGCAGAGCGTATTGAACGCCTCGGCCCGTCGCTTCTTCGCGGCCGGCGATGCCCCCTTGCGCACGCGGTTTCCCGGTGACGCAGGCGATGGCATTAATATCACCCGGCCGCAGGGTGCGGTAGGTGTCGGCAATCCAGGCCATTTCGCGCTGTGAGGTCCCCATATCCGGGGCCGGGACGTTTTCGCTTGGGCTGATAAAATTTTTTTTGATGAGTTCTTTGGCAAAGCGGCGGGTGATACGTTCCAATTCCGCTTCGTTAAATTCATGAGGATTAATCTGCAAACCGCACTTGGAGCCGCCGTACGGCACGTTGACGATTGCGCATTTGTAAGTCATGAGGGCCGCCAAGCCTTCAATGCTTTCCTGAGAAACCGTCGGAGAAAAGCGGATGCCGCCTTTGGTCGGGAGCCGGTGCTCGTGGTGCACTGCGCACCAGCCTTTAAAGATATGGTAATCTCCGCGAAATTCCACAGGAATGGTGATCTGATAGACCGCATTGCAGGTTTTGATTTGCTGGGCCAGGCCGGCGGGAATTCCGAGAACTACGGCGGCCCGGTCAAACATTTTGGCGAGGCCTTCAAGAAAGCTGGTTTCCTTCATTTTATTAACCCACTGGGTTAACTAATGATTATTAGTGATATTTCTTGCTATATATTTATACAAATGATACACGATGTTATCGAAGCCGGTCAAGGGTGCTGGGGAACTTCTCTGGCTCAGAATCAGAGAATCTATGGCGAATTGCGGGCTGACTTGTCCTATAATCCGGTGCTGCGGGCATGAGTTAAACGAAATTTTTCGGCGGGTTCGTGCGAGTGCCGGATTTAGTCCGGTTTTCTCATCGATTAGGTGAATCGATAAGAAAACCGCTTTGGACGCATGGGGTTGCATCCAAAGTTTTGCGCCCGCGTTTTAACAGGGCGCAAAAGACAACCCCTGAGGTACAAATGAAAAAGCCCATTTGCATCACAGCCTCCGCGAGGGCATTTCTCATTAGTGATGAGAAATGCGGGTTAGTCAGCAGTCATACAGTCATAAACATCAGGCCGGAAGGTTAGGGTTCCGGCCTCAGCGGAGGACGGTCAGAAGCATCAATGTAGCCGGCAGCCGTGTCCGGAATGAATGCCGTTTGATTTTCAAGTTAAGTTGGCGGGTTAGATCGCCGAGATTAAAGGAAGCGTTGATCAGCTCCGGGCCGCTTAAAGTCATGGAAAATCTGCGGAGACCGCAGCATTCATTTTTATCGGTCGACATGGACGGAGCTTAATTCCGGTTTCAAATCATCTCAAAAGGAGAGTCGCAATGCCTTATGATCCAAAGTTAGACCAGAGAATTTGGGGTAAAACCTGGGAGAATGATTTAGGGAAAATTTCCGTCGGGATCTTTTCCTATAACCAAGGGGCCAAAAAACTCCAGATTACCCGCGAGAATACGGACGCAGAAGGCAATGTCCGCTTTGCCAAACTCGGGCGATTAACTCAGGACGAGCTGGAAGGCATCCTGCCGATTCTTGAAGAGGCCCGCAAACAGTTTGCATCCTGATGAAACCGGCAGTCCGGGTGATGTGCCTGTGCGGTTTTTTTTGTGCATTTTTTTTGCCCTCCGATTCGATTTATGCTGGATCTAACCCTTTGATTAAATTGGGAAACGGGATCGAACAGATTGTTTTCTCTCCTATAGAATTGCTCCTCCAGCCGGCACGCGTGCGCGAATCAGAAACCTCGTTTTCGGCTTATACGGGCGGTATCTTGCAAGGAATCGTCGTCGGGGGCAGCCGGATCCTTGCCGGGGTTTATGATATCCTGACATTCCCGTTTCCGGTGCCGGCGGAGTATGAGACCATCCACCCCGCGGGCACCCCGCTTGAAGCCTGGAATGCTTCATTTGGCAGAGCCAGCTCCAATCCCTCAAACTGAGAAAGCCTTCCGGCCGTCCCCAAATCAGCCACCCCTGATCAATAAAAGAAGTGATTGATCGATCTGCTTATAATGTCAGCCGGAATGCGATAATTTTCCTGCGATAATTTTCCTTTTAATCACGCTTACTTCGTGCGAAAATGTCCCGGAAAAGTAAATGTAACCGCAAGCAGTATCAACGGTTAAAGGGAACCGCTTAAGAAAATTCAAATCCGTCTTTGTCCGATGCTGAGCCGGACTTTGAAAATTAATATTATGTCAGAGACAGCCCCTCAAAATATATCCTGGACCATCGTCCTTCCGCTGATAGAAAAGAACGAAAAATACCCGACCGCGCTTAAAGTCGCCCAGCTTTTCTTTATATCGTTTAATGATTCCCGCAAACTGCTTGCCAAAACGCCCATGGTTTTGTTCGACGGGCTGCAGGAGGCCGAAGCGACCGCGCTGCAAAAAGCCTTAAGAGTTTCCGGCATTCATGCCCAAGCGAGCTGTGATCCCGACTATGTGCGGCGATGTTTTAAAACATCGTGGAGCCGTTCCGACAAATTTCTGCAGTTTCAAAAAAGTGTTTTAAGCGGCCCTGAGATCGACGCTCCTGAGATTCCGGGCGCGGAAAAACAGAAAGATGTAAAAAATCAAAGTGCTGTTCACAAGCAAAACGGAAGCAAGTCCGCGGCTGATGCTGCGGGAGATCCATCACGGGCTTCTCTTCCCGAAGAAGTGTTGACGAGCCTTCAGAGTACGGATGTGTGGCACAAGCGTGCCGATGATATGACAAAAAAAAGCAATCGGATCCGCAATGAAACCTTGCAATTTCAAAAGCAGCGTTTCGAGATTATGAAGTCGTTGCATCTTCACATTAAACAAGCGGCCGACGCGCCGTCGCCCGGCATCAAAGAAGCCTGGCAGTTGTTTGTCGATGAGGAGGAACGATGGGAAGTCGTCATCCGCGAACATCAAAGCGTGATCGCAGAGCTTTTGCAGGGGGTGACGGACACGCTGCGGGATTTTCCGTCCCTGCAGCAATGGATTGAGTCCGCGCGCCAGCGGATCCATCAGCTCGAAGATGTTTTGCTGAAGCACGAGGCCATGCAGTCGCGCCGGCTTGCAGAAATCCAGGAATGGGAAAAAGCGCAGAAAGAATGGCAGATCAAAGTCAAGGCGCTGGAAGCCGCTTATGACAAACTGGCGGATGACAGCGGGCAGGCGCAGAGCCGCACTCACGGCGAATTGCTGGAGATTAAAGCGGCATTTGAGGAAGAACGGCAGACGATGCAGCGGCAAATGGCAGAATTGCGCGAAGATTACGAGAG
>Ga0154334_1103_pt10 | contig 19722 bp, 16 predicted proteins | sample RifGroA2_FD_115862 | JGI IMG/M metagenome (GOLD analysis project Ga0154334, IMG submission 115862) | Omnitrophica bacterium GWA2_52_8 | reverse complement strand
TATACAGAATCCGGTCTTCAGATGCCAAGCTTTATCGAAACGGCTCAACTTATAATGGATCTGACGCGGCCCGGTTTCTGAGATGGAAACTCGGGTGGTGGTACAAAACATATCATGAGGTAATAGATACGGATGAGGATTTCGTGGCAAAAGTTCTAAGCGGATCAAAGAAGAGCGGGGAACCGTATCAGATCATTTTCCCGGACGGAAGCCGGCATAATGCGCAGGCCATTATGCAAAACGAATTGAACGTCTTAAATTCTCAATCAGAAATGAGGTCACTACCCGGTTCTCCTCGTTAGGTTCAGGCTGAAGCGGGCGCCTCTACCTGCTTTTTCTTAGCCCGTTCCTTACTACTGCACTACTGCTTCGGATATTCATCGGTGAGCAAGACGAGTGGCGCAGCCCTTTGCGGGGTCAAGATAGAGTTGCCCTGGGAATCTTCCCTCCAGATTTTTTACATGATCCAGTCCGTGAAAGGCGGAAAAGACTGGTCGTCCAACCAGATCTTGGGTACGCAGGTCAATGTATCCCTTTCAAGGAATTAGTGCTTTTACCGTTTCCACCCGTCCCCAAAAGCCAGAAGCCGGCTTTTCCCTCTGCCAGGTCATAATCTCGTCGAGTGGCGAAATCAGCCCTCCTCCGCCACCCCATTTTCCACTAGGCACTTTTCAATCGCATTTTTTTTATTTTTGGCTAAAATAGGGAACGAAAGGGAATCGTAAGGAACGCGAGGACGAGAATAAAATGGTTGATCTTAGTAGATATCTGACAGTTGATAAAGCAGCGAAAAGCCTTGGCTTGACCGAAGAGCGAGTAAGGGAGCTTATTGTTTTGAAGCAGATCAAAGCCACGAAGGTCGGGAGGTGGAGAATTAAACCTGAAGATTTGGAGAAGTTTATTGAAGCGAGATCGAATAAATAACCAGTCATTTGATGGAGGAAAAAACCGGTTAAGCAAAAGATTCGGTAGCCGGATTTAGAACGGTCAGATATGCCCGACATTATATCAAAACTTTCGTGCCTACAATGGAATGAATTGATCGCAAAGCACTTCTTCAATGAAGAAAGAGCCGGGAAGGAAGTGTTGCTATATGTCAATGAGCCGCTTATTGAAAAACTCGGCACTCCTTTCGGAGTTGGCATGCTTGATTTTATCAACGCCCTTAATGCAGGTCCTGAGTGGGCTACAAGGCAGGGGTTTTGTCAAAAAGCCGTTCAAGCGCTGGAAGTGTGGAGGTCAAAAGACCTTTCATATCCGCCATATATTGCATATCTTGCTTGTTTTGTGCTTGCGGCCGGGACGGAGGGCGATTTTGCCCCTCACGCCTATTATCCGCGTTTAAATAAACTGCTTGGCAGGGCTGAAGATGCGGGAGGGCTTCCTTCATTTGACAGAATGATCGAACTCTGGGACGATCTCGAAAAATGGAGTAAAGAAGATCAGCATGAACAGCTTGGGCGTTTTGAGGCGAGAATCCGCGGCAGCTGGTGGAAGGTAGGCTTGCCACTATCGCAGACGATTATTTCAGAGGATGAAAGAAGACATTTGCCGAATATTTTTGATGAAGCCGGGCTTGACCCGGTGGATTCTCCTGCGCCCGAAGTGATTATCCGTATCCTCAGGAAATATGGCGAGGATGTTCTGGAAAAACGGACTCGTCAATTGCTGACTAGCGAAAAGAAAGACGATCTCGTTTTAAAGAATGCCTTGATTAATGTTGTGCTGGATGAATTGGAGGAATGGGATGGTACTGTCCTTGAAGACCTGGAGCAGGATGCGACGGAGACGGCCAGGCGAAGAACGCATGCAGGTTTGCGGATCTGTCTTGCTTTCGATACATTCGCCAGAACCGTCAAATGCTATGTTCGTTTTAAAACTGGGAAGACTTTTCCTGAAGACGGTTTAAATTTTACACGGAGAGGGGATAGTAATATTTGGTCATGCAACGAATCGTGCCAGGGGTGGTCTACGCTTTTAAAGAATTCTGATACAAAGCCAGCCGTTAAGCTTGACGGGGCATCGCTTGATTGGGTGGAAGGAGTGCAGTTGAACGACGCAGATCACCATTGGCGGGCAAAACTGAGGGGTGCCACAACGCGGCTATTCCTTTCGGGCAAGCACGATGGCTTTTCGGAATGGATAGAAAAACAGCGTCTGGAGCGGGGGATGGAGTTCTATGTGGCAGCTTATGGCAAGGATATTGAAACGGTTATGAATTGGGGAAGAGATGGTTGCCAGGAATTGCAGGAAGAAAGCGTTACCGGTTTGCCTGCTGGCTGGAAACTGTTTCATGGCAAAAACGCATTAAAGCCATGCCCAAGTATTGATGCTCTGTCAGTTTCATCATCTGCCCGTTTGCTTTTGCGAGGCGGTATTAAAACAGGGATGGGGAATACTTACCTCGCTTTTGCTCCGCCGGACATTGTTATTGATAACGGCCAGGGAAATGAAGCCGTAACAGTTAATAAAGCAAAGGCGAAGAGATTCGATGGTGGTATTCCGGTCTGGTGCATTCCAGCTAAAATGCCTGTTGGGCAGCCGCTTCATGTTGAGGTGGCTTCGGGTGAATATACTTTGAAACGTATGCTCAGGCTTGAGGAACCGCACCTCCCGCTTTCGTTTGATAAAACACCACGCCGTGACAGTGCGGGAAATTTTTGCAAAACAGAAATGCAGAAAGGCAAAGTTAGCGGTGCCATTGTTAATACCGGAAGCAATGGTTCTTTTCCTCCTTACCCCAAAAGGCTGCCGCTTCATCTGTCCAGCAGGATTACTTTTGTTGGTTCACGGCCAGGCCAATTTGCCCGCTGGCCATCGGAAGAGCTACCCAGAGCGTGGAAACCCGTTTGGGCTATTGCCAGGATGTCCCGGAAAATATCGGAAGCCGTATTCTGCGGAAATATGGGGCAAGCCGCGGATAACCAAAACCCTGGAATCCCTCTTGAGGACAGGAAGGCAGTCCGCGAATGGAAAGAGATTGTGTATTACAACCGGAAAGTTATTGATGAGCCTGTAATTCCTCAAATCAGAGATATGTGGCGAAAATATGTAAAGGCGGCGCAAAATGTCTGAGCAGTTGATTTACGCTATGAGTACGCGGACGGAGTTGCGCATAGAACAGTTCAATGACATTTTTAAGAAAGTATCCTTGCCGGGAGAGCTTGATAAGGATGAAACTATAGATTTCGATGTCCGCCGTCATGTGATCCGTGCTCTTGATGCGCTGGGTTACTGTGAATTTGACTTCGACGACAGAATGGTTTACATGTGCCCGCCGGCTTTTGTCCTTTTGCCAACGCATGGCCTTCCCAAAGCCGTATTGACGGGAGCCAGAAGCCCAAGACTAATGGCGCTATTAAAAGAAGCTGTTAAGAAACGAATAGGCAAGGCCCGGATGGTTCTTGATACAAGCAGAAGAAATGTTGCGACGATTCCAGCATCAGTCCATGTCGAGACAGCGGACCAGCAAACGCTTGCAGAAATTGCCAACGATTTGCACATACAGTGTGAAATAGACCAGCCTGCGGCGTGGCTTCTTGCGCTTTGTTCTGCACCGGTCAGCGAAATCGAACGAGGTCTGACTTTTGAGCAGAAAGGAGAACCGGATTGGCAGCGCCGTGTGTTTGATGTAAGTCATCTTGGTTTTTCAAAAAAAGCGGATATTTCAAATAGTGGCCTGTCCCTTGCAGAATATAAGCATCCAGTCACGCAACAGCGTATGCATTGGCTCTGGAAAGAAGGCAAGGTCGCGGGGGTACAGCGGGATTGGGGCAGATACGTGATCCTATCTCATATGCAATCGCAAATTCTGCTCTACGATGAGAATACATATGCGCTGGCGGCGCCCTTAACGTTGCCGTTGCCGTGTCTCATGGCCAGGGCACTGGCTTTATGCTCGGGCTTTCCGCCTGTTATTGAACAAACAAAAATTGCAGCAGGAGCGGTCCCGGCAGGGCATAAGATGCAAATATATTTGAATGTTACACCGGATATAGCGACTCTTGTCGCAGAAAAATTAGGTCAGAAGCTGATAGCTTGCTCCTTGGCCGTTGACGAGGACGAGGTGATTCGTGATTGATCCGGTAAGCACGTTTAACCGGATAAGAGAAAATTTTATTCTCTATGTGAAGACTGCCTTTGGCACACGTTTCGTAACTTTAGAAGCCGAGCGGGAGAGACTGTTGCGTCAGCGCGGTGTGCTGAATCAAGAGCCTTGGATTGAGCCGTTGCCGACATATTTGAGCAGCAAAAAGATGATTGATGACTTGTCTGGTGATGACTTGCCGGGCATGAACGAAGATCAACGCAGCATTTTCAAAGGTTTGGTTAAATGCGGATTGTTTGGCACACATGCGCTTTATGTTCATCAGGCGGAGATGCTCCGCCGTGCGCTTAATGGCCGGAATTGTGTTGTCACGGCGGGTACGGGTTCAGGAAAAACAGAATCTTTTTTGCTGCCTTTGTTTGCGCAGTTAGCAAAGGAGATGCATTCCTGGCGGGCGCCGGATTCGGCCCCTGTACACTTGAATGACTGGTGGAGAAATGGGGACTGGAAGAATCAGTGCAAGCCTGCGAGAAGCCTTGTGCGGTCTTACAGGGTTCCACAACGGGAACATGAGACACGGCCTGCGGCTGTGCGGGCTCTGATACTGTACCCTATGAACGCTTTGGTTGAGGACCAGCTTACGCGGCTAAGGAGAGCATTGGATTCGGATGCGGCACGCTCGTGGTTTGAGCACAATCTGGACCAAAACCGCGTCTATATGGGCAGGTACAATGGCGCAACGCCTGTGCCTGGACATGAGTTCCGTGATTCAAATGGAAGGCGCAGATACATAAAAGAAAAAATCGATGCATTGGTTGAGGCTATGAATGAGGCTGACCAGGCTTCGCAAGCAGCAAAAAGGTATGCGGATGATCCGGGAAACACCGATCCAAGCAAAGAAGACGTTGTACACTTCTTTCCGAAACTTGACGGCGCTGAAATGAGAAGCCGTTGGGACATGCAGGACAGCCCTCCTGATATTTTGATTACAAACTTTTCGATGTTAAGCATCATGATGATGCGTGAAAGTGACCAGAGGATATTTGCTCAGACACGCGCATGGCTGGCATGTGAGGATCTTCCTTCAGGTGAAAGAGAAAGGACTAAACCATCCCGTATCTTTCATTTGATTGTGGACGAGCTTCATCTTTATAGGGGAACTGCGGGCGCGGAAGTAGCATATCTGTTACGGTTATTGCTCCTTCGCTTGGGCCTTCACCCCGGCCATCCTCAACTGCGCGTCCTTGCATCAAGCGCCTCATTAGAAGCTGGCGGCCCGGAAAGCGAGAGCCACCAGTTTCTCAACGAATTTTTTGGCTCCAGCGATTTTGACATTATTGAGGGAACGCAAGTTGCCGTGGTCCCCCCAGAAGAAGGAAGCGGCCTTCTCCCGATTGAGCCATTTTCATTCTTAGCAGAAAATGCAGCAAACCTCACTGACGGGATTCTCTCGGAAGCGGCCGTAAAATTGAACGCTAGCTCGGGACGGAGTGTTGACGGGTATTTTCGTGCGCTAGAGCCGCTGAATCTTAAATCCAGGATCGTAAGCGCCTGCACAAAAGAAGTGAATGTCCGTGCCGTTTCACTCCGTGAATTAGCAGAAAAGTTGTTTGCTGGAACTTCTCAGGAAAGCAAGGAGCAAGCAATGCGGGGCCTTTTGATTGCAAGAGGGCTGTATGAAAAGTATCTTCATTACCGCACTGATTTGCCATCATTCAGGCTCCATTATTTTTTCCGGAATATTGAAGGGTTATGGGCATCAGCTAGGCCGCTGCCCGGGGCAGAAGACCATCGTCCAGTTGGGGAGTTGTATCATACGCCCCGCATTATTTCCCGTGAAGGAGACAGGGTTTTGGAGCTGCTTTACTGTGAGCACTGCGGGACAATATTTCTCGGCGGAAGCAGGCTGGAAGTTGAGCATGGTGTTATTGAAATGCTGGCGACCACACCCGATATTGAGGGCATACCGGAACGCCAGGCGGCACGATTCGTAGACCGGCGGACATATGACGAATATGCCGTTTTTTGGCCGCAAGGTGAGCAGGTGTATGATTCGCCGGACCGCTGGCGCCAGCCAAAGATATTAAATCCTCAAAGAAGACAGGGCGATTGGGCAAATTGGCAGCCGGCCAGCATGAATACACGCACAGGGCATGTGAGATTGTCTCAGGAAGACGCGGAAGATGACCCTGAAAATTGGACAAAAGGATATTTGTTCACTATTGCCGCGGGAGCAAATGAGCAGGGTAACTACCGGGCTTTGCCTTGCGCCTGCCCTGCGTGCAGTACGAATTACGTTAGACGAAGAAGCAGGCAGTCACCCGTAAGAGGGTTCCGTACCGGTTTCTCAAAAGTCAGCCAGCTTTTTACAAAAGAATTATTTTATCATTTGTCTTCGACAAGCAACGCAGAGCGAAAACTGGTTGTTTTTTCTGATAGCCGTGAGGATGCGGCGCAGATTTCGAATGGTGTTGAGCGTAACCATTATTCGGAACTGATGCGTGAGATTGTTTGTGATGAGCTTCGTGTTGAAATTACAGGCGGGCCGTCATTACTGGAAGATATTGAGCAGAACAGAGCGGTTCTCAGGCAGGAATCACAGGATTTTCTAGCAAGGCATCCTGGAGAAGACGCGCGATTGAGAGGACTTGTAAGGACTGCTGCGCTATCGCCGGAGGGGATGCCTGAACAAGTTGTGGAGCAAATCCAAAAGGCACAGAATGAGATAAATCAGATACGGCAACGGCGTATAAGGAGAGTCCTGCCGATCACGACGCTTCTCCCCCCTCCTGACGACATTCATGATTGCGGTGCCCTCATCAAAAGGGTTATTCAAATAGGTGTAAATCCTGCTGGTAATGACGTGCTCATGCAGACGTTCGGCTGGCATCAAGAATGGCATCACTGGACAACGCTTTTTGATTTTGGAAGGAATAATTGGCGGCAAGGCCTTCCTCAAGATGCCCATCATGCAAGAATGAGAATTTATGAAAGCTTGAGGGAAGCCCTTTGCGGCTTGTTTTTTGGCCGCCTGTATTTTGGCTTTGAATCTGCCGCATTGGGCTGGGTCAAGATTGAACTGGATAATGCAAGCTTGCAGCGGTTTGCAAATGACGCGGGGATTGATCCTGAGATATTTCGTCAGATATGTGATGCATATCTCCGGGTATTGGGAGACAAATACCGTCATGAGGGTTCCGAATTTCCGCAGCCGGATTATCCTCACTATAGGGATGCGATGGCATCGCTAAAAAGATATTTAAGAGCGCTTTCCAATTTGCATTCTGTTGATTCTGATACATTAGGGGAAGCAGTATTTAGTGCACTTCAGGAATCAGGGCACCATAATGCAAAATTGAGCACCCGGCATATGAGTGTTCGCGTTGCCATTGCAGAGGATTCAGTTTGGACATGCTCGCGGTGCGGCCGGAATCATTTGCACCGTGCCGGAGGCATTTGTACGGCATGTCAAAATCTTTTGGCTGAACAGCCATCGACAGCATGCAGTGCTGTATGGGCTTCCAATCACCTGGCATGGGCGGCATCGGAAGGACGGATTCCTATGCGGCTTCATTGCGAAGAGCTCACTGCCCAGACTGATAATCAGCTTGAACGTCAGCGTCATTTCAGAGGGATCATTATTGACATGCCTGGGCAGGACAGAAGATTTTACCGGGAAGTTGACGAGATTGATGTGCTTAGTGTGACGACAACAATGGAAGTTGGTGTTGATATTGGCAACTTGCAGGCCGTCATGCTGGCGAATATGCCTCCAATGAGATTCAATTACCAGCAAAGAGTCGGGCGTGCGGGCCGCCGCGGACAGGCATTTGCAGTAGTATTAACACTTTGCCGTGGCCGCAGTCATGATGAACATTATTTCTCATATCCTGATAGGATTACTGGAGATCCGCCACCGGTTCCATTTCTTACGATGGGACAGGAGCGCATCATAAAAAGACTTTTCGTCAAGGAATGTTTGCGACGGGCTTTTGTCGCGGCAGGCATGCGATGGTGGCATAGCCCTACGCCGCCTGACAGTCATGGAGAATTTGGTCTGGCTGTAGACCAAGTGAATCAAGCAGCCGGGTGGCAACAGAACCGTCCATCTGTCGTTGCATGGCTTTCAAACAATAAAGACGAACAGCGGGAGATTTTGCAAGGCTTGTTAGGTGAAGTGAAAGAAGAATATCTTGATTGGCTTGAAAGGGATCTTCCACACTTGATTGATGATGCAGCCGTAAACCCTGAACTCTCGGGTGACGGCCTGGCAGAAAGGCTGGCAGAAGCAGCTATATTGCCAATGTTTGGCATGCCATCAAGGACGCGGGTACTCTACCACAGGCTGACTCCAAATCATGATTTCAGCATTGGACGTGATCTCGAAATTGCCATTACAGAATTTGCGCCTGGCGCGCAAAAGACAAAAGATAAAGTTATTCACACAGCCATTGGCTTTACGGCGCCACTCGTTCAGCGCCGTACCCAATGGACGCCATCATCTGATAATCCGCTTCCTTACAGGCGCTGGGTACAAAGATGTAAATCATGTGGCTTCATGATTACCGGAGATTCCCGTAATGCAGACAATTGCTGTCCAGAATGCGGGCAGCCGGAAGATGACAATCAGTTGTATCTACAATATGAGATCGTTGTGCCTCAGGCATTCAGGACTAATTTATCAAGAGGCAGCGATGCAAAAGAAGATTCAAATGTTATGTTCGGAATACCCGCTGCACTCGCAGAATCAAGGGACAGGTCAGGCGCACAGTTAATTGATGGGACAAACTGTTTACGATCGTTATCAGAAGCCGGAAGAGTATGGCGGATAAATGATAATTCCGGAAGATTATTTGAAGGGTCAGTCATTCAGACACCGCCGCCACCTCAGCCGCAGGATGCTCGCGGCATACCTAGGCTGGATAACCAATGGATTGAACATAGCTTAGGCGGCGGGGTTACCGACCGTGTCGCATTGGCTGCCGGTAAAACGACAGAGGTGTTACGCATCAGTCCCCAAGCCGTTCCAAGCGGTTTGACATTGAATCAGGTTTCGTCGAAGGGAGCGGTGAGGGCAGCAATTATATCAGCGGCTTTCTTGTTACAAAGAACAATCGCCGACAGGCTTGATATTGACCCCGAGGAGATCGAAGTGGCGAATATTACCCGCCGTTCCTTAGATGGGCATACCGCTGTTGCAGATATCATCTTAAGCGACCGGTTGCCGAATGGTGCGGGATTTGTGAGGGCGGCCCATACCAATTTGGGTGATATTCTTGGAAGTATCTGTGAACCAAGAGAAGCAGGAGCCTACACAACTCAAATTATCGAGGAAAATCATTTCACTAATTGCGATTCAGCTTGTTATGACTGCCTGAAAGTATACCGAAATATGACATATCACGGATTGTTGGATTGGCGGCTAGCTGTAGGCTATCTTAAGATTCTCAGAAGCCAAAATTACAGATCGGGTCTGGATGCTAATTTTTCAAGTCCGGAACTCAGCGGATGGATTCAGAATGCTTTTACCCTCCGGGATAATTTTATATCGTTTTTTGAAGATTATGAGCCGGTTACTTGGGGTCAGCTGCCAGGCATAAGGACGGCAAGCGGGCGTTATCTTGTTGTTCATCCATTTTGGAACACCTATGACCAGCAAGGGATTTTGGCCGAAGCTGTTGCGCAAGCGGGCGGGGATGTAGATGGTTTCTTGGATACTTTCAATCTGTTGAGGAGGCCGGGGTGGTGCCGTATAGAGCTTGCGGCGAGGCAGTGATACATGACTGCAATGGTGATGGATCCATCGCACCTTCAACCTTTGAAGCGAATTTCGCCAAGCCGGTTTACAGCCTTAAGAAATTGTGCCCTTAAAGAAATTTGGGCTGCTAACCGGGTACCTGGATTGCTGCCAGCCTCTCCAGCCGCAAAACTCGGGATTGTTTGTCACAAACTTTTTGAAATTGCAACCAACAGACCGCTTCAAACTGAAGACGAATTGCTGACTGCTTGGAATGAGATTTGCTCTGAAGTTGAAAACGGGATGAGGGCTAATCCGTTAGAAAGCCATCTTGTTCCATTAGCCAAGCATGCTGGAAACTATGGAGTCAAACAGCGGATGGCATTTTCGTTTGCACGCAGCATTTCTCAGAATAGCAAACCAGCCGCCGCCCCATCTCGCGCAGGATCGAAAACGGAACAGTGGTTTGAGTCTGTTGACGGGAAGGTGGGAGGACAAATTGATATTATTCATTCGACAGGCCAAGGAGTAGAAATCTCTGACTATAAGTCAGGGGCCATCGTTGAGAAAGAAGGCGGTAGCGAACAGCCGAAAGAAGAGTACCAAGTGCAATTACGCCTTTACGCTGGCCTGTATTACTCGGTAAAAAATGAATGGCCGGCAAAACTCAATGTCATAGGCCTTGATCAGCGCCATTATGATGTGCCGTTTGATAGTCAGGAATGCAAACAGCTTTTAGAGGATGCTGCGAGCTTACGCGATGAGATAAATAGCAGAATAAAGAGAAGAGATCCGCCTGATTCTTTTGCAAATCCGTCAGCAAAAACGTGTTTTTACTGTGCGTACCGGCCAGCATGCAAGAGTTATTGGGATGCGCGTGAAGATACTGATGACTGGCCAGTAGATATATCTGGGGCAGTGATCCAAAAGAAAGTGTTAGGGAACGGATTGATACGAGTCGTTATTGAAAGTAAAGGAAAACATTTGGCGGTAAGAGGATTATCGCCTGAGAGGCATCTTGTTTTAAATGAGGATCGCAAGAATTTGATGTTGTGTAATCTGGCGCATGATACAGCGAAGGATTACTTTATACAGACCGCCTTAACAGCCGGATATAAAACCGAATGAAAAAAAGAAAAAAACGCTTAAAAAAGAAAAATCAGGAAAGGGTTCCACTTCTTTCCTTCTTCACCGGCGGGGGCTTTCTGGATATGGGTTTCGAGCAAGCTGGTTTTGAGATTATATGGACGAATGAAGTGAATCCAGCGTTTGCAGGCCTCTATGAATATGGCATGACAGAATGGAGAAAAAAGTCGCAGAAGAATGAAAAAGAAGCAAAAATAAGCGCCCGAAGAAGTATTGAGAGTCTACCTGCTCATAAAATTACGTTACAGGCATTCCCAGATGGAAAACCAAAATTCTTTGGTGTCATTGGCGGGCCGCCATGCCCTGATTTCAGTGTCGGTGGTAAAAATGAAGGGCATCACGGAATTAATGGCCGTCTCACAAAAGTATACTTTAATCGCATTTGTAAATTAAAACCGGCTTTTTTTGTCTTCGAAAATGTTCCTGGATTGTATAACACAAGCATGCACCGGGAGTTTCTCAAAAAACGGGAGAAGAAGCTTGAACAGGCGGGCTATCGTCTTGATCTAAAGGTGTTAAATTCCTTAGAAATGGGTGTGCCGCAGGATAGAGAGCGCCTCATCATGATTGGTATGGAAAAATCATTGGCGGAAAAGTGTGCAGGAAAGGAGCTTGATCCAGGAGAACGTAACTGGTTTTCTTGGCCAAGCATACCTGAATATAAAGGAGCAAAGACAAAATACAAATGGCCCGGAATGATTAAATTTGGCGGGAAATCAAGAAAGCCCTATGGTATTCCAAAAGAGTTAATGGTAGATACGGTGTTAAACGGCAGAAGTTATCCTGAGCGCCAGCCAAACGGCAAGGATACATTCAAGGCAAAATCCCGGCGGTTCTCTTATATAAATGAGGGTGATACAAAACGGAAATCATTTAAACGTTTGCACCGTTACCGGTTTAGCCCCACGGCGTGTTATGGACACAATGAAGTACATCTGCATCCATGGGAAAAAAGGCGGTTGAGCGTAAGGGAGGCGATGAGGATACAGGGCATACCAGATGAATATTCGTTGCCGGAAGACAAGCCGTTATCATGGAAGTTTACCGTTGTATCAAATGGAGTTCCTGTTCCGCTGGCATACCAAGTTGCCAAAAGCCTTAATAAATTTATTCACCCAATCATCTCCAGAAAGAATTGAATTAATGGATATTTGGACGCCAGAAAAACGCAGTCAGGTCATGTCGAAAATTCTTAGCACGAATACAAAGCCAGAACAGCGTGTAAGAAAGATGCTATCTTCATTAAAAAAATACCGCTATAGATTGCATGTCGAAAATTTGCCGGGCAAACCGGATATTGTTCTTCGCAAGCATAATACTGCTATTTTTGTTCATGGGTGCTTTTGGCATTTGCACTCAAAATGCAGAGACGGCACCATCCCAAAGTCACAAAGGGAATATTGGGAGGAAAAACTTTTGAAGAATAAGCGTCGAGATATTAGGCACATTCGAGAACTTCGGAAGGCAGGTTGGAAGATTCTGAGACTCTGGGAATGTGAGATTGAAAAGAAGCCAGAAAAAGTGTTAATGAAATTAGACAAGATATGACAGCCACCAACGGAACAGGTGACTCATTGATGCAAGCCGTAACCTCTCGTATCTTGCCTTATGGATGACAGTGAAGCTGGCAGAAATCAGAGATCGAGTAGGCGGGAACAGCTGATGCCGAATGCTTTCGCGATCATTTCGATGGTATCGATTTTGGCGGGTGAGGGGTTTTTGCTTTCAAGATACTGCACCTGCCGGACCGCAAGCCCCGCGCGGTAAGCCAGTTCCTCCTGAGTCCATCCCTTCTTCTCCCTCAAGCGGCGGATTCTTCGTCCGAATTTAAGCCGTATCTCTTTCCCCATAATGAGAGCAATTCTATGGGGTGCCCGCCAATTACACCACGAAGCACTTAGCAAGTTATGCTTTGTGCTTGTGCGAATCGCTGGTATGATGAGCTAAGTATTGGATCGCAAATATAGACCGGAAGTCTTGTGAAAAGGAAAAGCGCAGTGAATGCGAATGAACTTATGCTAAGCGTCAATGACCTTCCTGAAATTGCTATCATCAACCGGGAAATAGAAAGATTCAAGAAGTCGATGATGCAAAATCACACGCATGAGGAAGAGGAAACCTACCGGGCAATCGCGGAGCGCCATTTTTTAAACGGCCTTGAGAGGGCGAGGGAAGTCTTAATTCTCAGCTATTTGGGTAGCTGCCGTACATATCATCGCGGCAATGAATAGTAGGAACATTGCCCGGGGTCAGTGTGAAGCTAATTATTAATCACAATTTCTAAAACTATCAATCATCTTTAACTCCTTATACTCAAAGGGATTCAAGTTTTACGTCCGATAAAATAAGTGCTTGATTTATTCGGTAACAGGTGGTATGTTACCGATAATATCTACTAGGGGAGAAGATTCGAAATGATTCGGAAAAAACGGGAAAAGAGACAGCCAACCATCAGGGATGTGGCAAAGGCGGCGGATGTCAGCATTTCGTCAGTTACCCGGTTTATCGACCCGCGGAAGCGCCCTGAGTTGTCTCCTGAAACCCAGGCCAAGGTTGAAAAAGCTGTCCTGGAAACCGGCTATCTGCCCAATATTTTTGCGAGGAAGCGCCGCGCCAAGAAGAAGGCTACAATCGGCATATTGACTTTTCCATCGTCTGAAATCTTCCGGTCCCGTTATCACACGGAAATCCTGACTGGTGTTCACGAGCATGCCTTCCGGTCCGCCCACGAGCTTAAGTTCTTCATTTTGAGGGAACATCACTATGACCGGATCGAAGAGGTTCTTTATGAACATGGGGTGGACGGCCTCATGATTCTAAGCTGGCGGTGCCATCCCAATGTGGTCGAGCTTGTCGAAAAGAGTTCCGGGGCTCTGCCGCTTGTAATCTTCAACGACTATAAGCCGGGATTGAAAGTCAATGTTCTTTATACCAACGTCCGCGAAGGGATGAAACAGGCCGTATTTTATCTGCTGAGACGGGGATTCAAAAAGATAGCTCTCCTTGCCGGTCCACGGGATGTTTTGATTCAAAGCGGTACCAAGACTCAAAAAATAGTTTCGTTTGACGCGAAGGAGAAATTCGATGGATTCCTTGAGGCATTGAAAGAAAAGGGGATTTCTAGCCGGAAAGAGTGGATTGTCGAGTGTCCTTCATATAACCAGGAAGAAAGCTATCAGGTGATCAAGGAGTGGCTTGGAAAGACGGATCTGCCCGAAGCCCTCGTTGCCATGAATGATGAAATCGCCCTGGATGCCTGGCGGGTTTTGAAGGAGTTCAAACTCTGGCCGGGTGAGAAAATGGCCTTGGTGGGCTTTGATGACATTGAAAAAGGGCGGCTTGTTTCACCCTCCCTTACGACGATTCACCAGCCGCTTCCGCAAATGGGGCGCGATGCGGTGGATATTTTACTTGAGCGGGTGGGGGATCCCATGATGGAGCCGATTCAGAAGTGTTATAAGACCGAGCTCATCGTGCGGCAGACAGCTTGAAATGGATGCGATAGATAAGCTTGGAACTGCACATTAAAATGTGCAACAAATAATTTTTGGACACTCACTGTCTTTATAACCGGCCCACGGCCAGGAGGCAGTTTTTTAGTAGCAGCGATTTTTAAAAGTCGCGAAAACTGGAATGCGTGAACCGTTCACCGGTTCCTTCGAAGGGAGAGCCGGCGCACCTTCACGGCACAAAACCCTGTCACGAGTTAAATACCGCTACTAATGCGCCGACCTTTAGGGGGTTGAGCTTTTTTGGGCGATTTAATCAGTCACGGGGTTTTTTATTGTCTGCTTACGTCGAAGGTTTTGAAAGTAAATGGCACGGTTCCAAGCAAATCCAGTGCCATCAAAGGTGAAAGCTTTTTTAAAGTGGGGATTAAAACAAAGGAGGTGACACATAGGTGGGTGGGGAGAAGGAGTACACTTCAAACAGAGACGGCGGCGAGTTTTATGACGGATGCGAGCCGGTGCCGTGTCCAAATCCGAAATGCAGCCAGGAGTTTATGGATCTTGATGAGGATTTTTGGATGCACGGAAACATGGACGTTGACTGCCGGAAGTGCAAACAGCCCGCAGAGTGTGTCAGTTCCATGCAGGATGAGAATAGACCGAGCAAGATCATCTACGTCTATAAATGCGTCCCTTGCAAGATCACATTCACACGCATGATTCCCGCCATGCGGAGATACTGCCCGAGTTGCAGGACCAAGTATCGCATGTTCTGGCATCTTCTCTTGAGGCTGCCAGGTTACCCAGCCACCCGGCCTTCCCGGAAGGCCCTGATTCCATCGGCCTGACGGTTACATTTTTTTCTGTTAATAATTGCCATATTTCGTTAGATCGCAACAGATTATTTTCTGAAAACGTGATTTTCAAATGGACGAGCGATAGGATGGAATGATATAATACGCACCTTCGCTCAGGACTCTGAGCACCGGAAAAGCTCAAAGCTTTTCTTTTGGGCGTTTGAGGCTAGGACTCAAGCGCATCTGAAATAGCATCTAGCTACAATTGCAACTGGATTCGGGAAGGGGAGCTTTCGCATTGCTAACAAAGCTCCTGTGGCCGGTCCAACACGGCTGGGTGAGAAGATCGAAGGGAAGGAAGGTCTGTTTTTAAGGGATCTTCACCCGTCCATTTTCTGCCTCCTGTCCAGTTTCAAAGCACCTCTCCAGTTTCCCTCAAAAGAAACCTCCGGTTAGCAACACTCCCCTTGGTTCGTTTAGGCTTTTGAATTTGAAGCCTTAAAAGCCCTGAATCAAGGCCTGTCTCTTTGCGCGCAGAAGATGGGCGTCGTGTGTCCGCCTCCCTCCTTTTCGGTCTTTCTCACCCCGGCCGAAATCAAAAACCGAAAAGGAGAAATATCAACTATGTCAGATTATTTTGAGGATTATGAGGCCGATGTCCTTGAGAATGCGGGCCGTGAAGCGCGTCTGTTTCCGGATGAACGTGAAATGCTTCAGGATGCTTTAAACGGCTCGCTTGAAATTTTCACGGCGCCTGGAGAGGCTGATCCGAATCTTGTGCTTGCGGTAATTGAAACCTTGGATGAGCTTCATCCTTATTTTGCGGATACCCAGGTATCCGATAAGATTGGGGAAGTGATTGAGCTGCTCCATGAGATTTGCGAGGAACGGGTTCTTGGCTTTGAGGATGCGCAGGACGGAAAGCGCACGATTGAAGCCGTAGCGCAGGCACTTGAAATTGAGGTGTCGCACCATGAAATTTGAAAAGGATGAAAAGTTCCTCGTGAAGCGGGCTGAAAAAATATTCGAGGATTCCCTGCGTTATTCCGGAGTGATGCCGGATGAACGAATTGTGAAAGCAATGAAGGGGCTTCTGACGCCGGTAGAGCAGGCAAGCGCGGATTTTTCAGCGGCGGTCGTTTCGGGAACGAAGCTCATCCTGGTTTGCAAGAACCCTGAGCTGATTCAGGAAGTTGTTTTGATTGAAAAGCGGAATCCCGCGAAAGTTCATAGGCGGCGCTTAGCATTGAAACGCAAGAAGAATCCCGCCAAGGCTTGAGATGTTTTTGAGCGTGATATTGCTTGCTCTCGGGAAGCTCAAGCCCGCGCCAGGACCCTGCTCATAGATTTCCTGGTTTCTTTGGAATTTGATTTCTCCCTGTGCCACATAAAAGAATACGGGTTTTTGGGGATCAAGGTAACGCTTCAAGGAAACGCTTTCATTTGGTGAGAGCTGAATCCTCTTGACGTCTCCTTGAGCGGCAGGGAAAAGCTCCACGGTGAAGCCCTTGCGGGAGTCCACAATGTCGGGCGTGTCTTCAGGAGCGGATTTCGGGGAGATAAGCCCGAAGTATTCATCCGCGGACACGCCGAGGGTTTTGATGAGCTTTAGGTGATTCGATGCGATGCCCTCCTGCGCCCCCATTTCGATGTTGGCGATCAGATTACGGTGCACTCCTGATTCCTCAGCCAGTTGCGCCATGCTTTTTTTCTGGACCTCGCGGATTTGCTGCAAACGGCAGAGGGGGAGGTTCTCTGGTTTTTTTCTGCTTTTGCGCTGTTTCTTAAGGGGCGCGTTTTCACTCATCAAAAGGGCTCCTTTCTTTGGCCCCCCTGTATTGCATACAGCAATTCAGGGGGGCGGCGCGGCGTTTTTGAAGTGTAAACCTCAAAAACGCCACTTTTTTAGTAAAATCCATTGAGATTTGTCTTGAAGTTTAGTATAATATAGTGCAAAATTCAATGTAAAAGTGCAAATCTACTCAAATACTGCATGAGAAACGGGGGAAAGTCAAGTTTAAAGCGACGGGAGAAAGGTTATGGTCAAGCAATTAAAGGCAATCGGCGGGTCGGTGATCGGAATTGGAACCACGATCTTCAGGGTATTACAACTTATGTGGTACCTGGGTTTTCTCTTTTTTGGGGCGATGCTTGTCTATGATCTCTTCCGGATTCCGATCTCAGTCAACAGCTCCCACGAATATGCTCCCGAGCGCACCCTTTGGGCGAAGATGAGTTCCGAGGAAGAGGCGCGGCTTCTTGAGCGTCAGGAGCATTGCCGGCACGTTTATGTTCATAATGGGTACCCGACTTATTACTGTACCCTCTGCCGCAAGAAGCTCGTGAAAGACAGACCCCCGATCTGGCAGATTTAAAACTTGAAAAAGGAGGTCCCGATTGCATGAACCCTTCCGGGACGGAACAACCGAGCCCCTGGCGTTTAAAAGACAGGCTTCCCGAAAAATGGCAGCGCGTGGATCCTCAGCCCCGCGACCTTGAGTTTTTAAAAATCCTCCTTGAGCAGAAGTACCTCACCAAAAAGCAGATCATGGATTTCATTTTTGAAGGGAAAGAACGCTACGGCCGTTACCGGCTGTGGAAGCTCATGCGCTTTGATTTTATCCGCTACATGCCTGGATTTGTCCCGCAAGGTCTTTATCTTCCGACCGACGAAGCGCATAAATATTTCAAAGGCCGTTATGTGGAAGTTCCTCTGCCGGTGTCCTGTCCCGATCCCCGCACGATTTTACACGATCTTCTGGTGACGGATGTGCGTTTCCTTTTCCGCAGACTTGGGTTCGGGAATTCCTGGACAAGCGAGCGGGTCTGGCGCATGGACCGCTCGGTCCGGCTTTGGGCCCCGGATGCGGTCATCGAGGTGGGCGGAGATACCTTTGCGATTGAGGTCGAACGGATGCAGAAAGAAACCGTCCGGTATGAAGAAATTTTCCAGCGTTATCAGACCGACCGCGAAATCGTGGCCTGCCTCTACATGACGGATGAAAAACTCATGCCGCTCCTTCTTGAAAAAGCCGTTGATTTTCCGGCGATTTATTTCACCACGATTGCCGAGCTTTTTGAGAAAAGAGAAAAGACGGTCTTCCGAAACGCAGGAGGCAGCATGCTTGAGATCGAGGAAAACCTGGAACAGAACTTCCGGGCGGAAAAGGGGTGAATGCACTTGGGAATTGAAGACCTTTTCAGCCGGAAAAAGGAACGGGAAAAGAAAGGCGTTGCCCTTGAAGATCATGCCGTTGGCCGCAGGAAAGCCCGCGCCATGCCGGGCATGTTTTATCTGGGCCGTGACCTTGAAACAGGCGACCCGATTTTTTTATCCGATGAGGCCCGCGAGAAGCACATGCACATCGTGGGGGGATCGGGTAGCGGCAAATCCTCCTTCATGGAATCGCTTGCCTTTCATGATCTTGAGCGCGGCCGCGGATGCGTCTTCATTTCAGGAAAAGGGGACACCACGACCCGCGATGCGCTTTACGGGTTTGCGAAGTTTCTGGGCCGTGAGAAAGACTTTCGTTATTTCAGCCTGATTCATCCCGAGATTAGCCACCGCTGGTCGCCTTTTGTCCGGGGATCCGCCACCCAGGTCAAGGACAAACTGATCGGCTCCATTCTTTGGAGCGAGCCATATTATAAGAAGACCGCCGAGGATGCTTGCCAGACGATCATGATGGGGGTTTTTGATGCCGGGATGCGCTGCACGTTCCAGGACCTGGATGTTTTCTTAACGGAAAAGGAATCCGTGGCGTTTCTTTTGAAGATGGTGAAAAACCCGATTGTGAAGCGTTCGCTTCAAAAATATGAAAAACACTTTGAAAAGAACTTAAAGGAGATGCGCGGGTTTTCGGTGGACATCAGCCTTCTCATTACCTCTGAGTTCGGCGGGCTTTTTGACACCGTAAACCCGGATATTGATTTCATCCGCGCTTATGAGGAAAACCAGATCGTCTACATTGAGCTGAATGTTCGAGGCCTTTCTGAAACCTGCCGCAGGATCGGGAGGATGCTGCTTAAGGACCTGGCGTTTGCCAGTGACTATTTTGACACCCATTCGATCGCCCGGGACCGCAAGTTTTTTCCCTGTTTTGTGGATGAGCTCGATTCCTTTTACCATCACGATTTCGGCGCTTTTGCGGCGCAGTCCCGCTCATCGGGTTTTGCCCTTACGCTCGGCCATCAGTCCCTTTCCGGGAACCTCAAGGAATACGGCGCTGGGGCGCTCAATGAAATCATCGACAATACGAATATCTCGGTTCTTTTAACCCAAAGGGCCAATGAAAGCGTGGAACAGGCCGCCAATATCAGCGGCACGAAGCAGGTCGTAAGCGAGTCCTATCAGACTGAGGAAAAAAGGGAGTTTTTCAGCACGAAGAAAGCTCCGACCGGCCAGGGTAATATTTTCCTCAAAAATGAATACAACATTGACCCAAACGCCATCCGGAGCCTCCAGACCGGGGAGGCCTATTGCGTGGTGAGCGAGCCCCCGATGCAGCACTTGATCATGCTCAACTATGTCCCGCCCATCCCGCT
>Ga0154334_1141_pt3 | contig 20088 bp, 20 predicted proteins | sample RifGroA2_FD_115862 | JGI IMG/M metagenome (GOLD analysis project Ga0154334, IMG submission 115862) | Omnitrophica bacterium GWA2_52_8 | reverse complement strand
AAAATCAGCGGGCGCAAAATGGTCGACCCTTCCAACCGCAACCATGGCTTTGATTTTTTCGGTAACCGGATTTGCAGGGTTAAAGACGGCGATGGCATGCCCGCCGTATTTTTTGATCACAGTCATCGACGGGATATCGGTTTCGCTGTCGCCTATGTAAATCATGTTTCGGAAGGGTATGCGGCGTTCCTGCTCCGGCATGTGAGTATTGATGTCTTCGCTGAGATCCAGCCTCCCTTTGTTGATGCGGAAAAGGAATTGGGTCTTATTGGTGTCATTAATGACAAGCTTGGGGAAAATAGGCCCCTTGTCGTCGTACTCGTATTCGCAGGCATAGATCTTCTTGAAGACCTTGAACAGCTTGATCCCCTCGAGTATTTCGAGCATTCCGCTCGATATGATGTAATGCTCCAGCGTAATCCCCCATTTTTTGACTTCCGGGATGGTCTGGATGTAATGGTTTATGTTTTCAAAAAATGTCGGAACGCCGGGATAATAAACAATACCGGAAGCAAAGTTCTTCAACTCCTTGCGGGTCAACGGTTTTTTCTGGAAAGGTTTGTCGTGGATCAAGAGATGCAGGTACGCAAGCGTTCTTTCAAAACCCTGGCGGACGAGCTGTTCGGATTTTTTCCACAACTCCTCTTTTTGTATCTGGTAGGCCTTGAAAATGGTATCTTCTTGCATGTTATTCGGCGACAACGTGCCGTCAAAATCATAAACCATCGCAATCACATTATGTTTGGGATTCATGTCGGTTTTCATAGGGAGCCGTCTATTCTTTTGTTAAGACCATGACGTACTATATCAAACAATCAAACGGAGGGTAAAAAAAAATGACGTCCTTATTTATGAGGATTATTCGCAAAGAAATACCCAGTCACATCTTACTCGAAAATGCGGCATTTCTTGCATTTCTCGACATTCGGCCGATTAAGGCAGGACACACACTCGTCATCCCCAAAAAAGAAACGGACTACTTGTTTGATATGGCGGACAAAGAACTGGGAGAGATGATGATTTTTTCAAAAAGCGTCGCGGGGATGTTGAAAAAGGCGATTCCATGTAAAAAAATCGGAGTCATGGTTGCAGGTCTTGAAGTCCCGCATGCCCACGTTCATTTAGTGCCGATTGATGCTATTGCGGATTTAAATTTCATGAATGCGCGGGTTGCTTCTGACAAGGAATTAAAGAAATTGGCGGACCAAATCAAAAAGTTCGTGCCGTAAAACGTTTTCGGCTGGCTTTGATTGTCTGAGAGCCATTGACGGGTATCAATTCCAAGATGGCGCAAGGAGGCTGGCTTGGCGCGAGAGGCCCGCTCAATCCAGTCATTCAATTTTTTATCCGGCAGCTTTGAGATGCGTTCAATCAATTCGCGGTCCGTTGCCGTCCGGCCGCTTGCGGAAGCCCTGAGAACGGCCTCCATCAGCTGCTGCACGATAAAAATTGTCCCCTCGGCCGATCGGGAATCCGGCATTGAATGGTGTTTGGAAATATACAAAAACAACCGTTTGCTTAAAATGTGGGCTTGCGTTGAACCGTAATAATGCGCAGGTTGCATGTGGATTTTGGGCATGCCGGAATGCGCATCGAAAGATTGTTGAAGCGTGCCCGTATGGGCAATCCCCCGTTGGACAATATGCATCGCATTCGGGCTTTTAGCCGCAGAATGTTTCCATGACTTGGCTAGGATGTTATCCCGGACCCGCATGGATTCCAAGCCCAGGGCATATGCCGTTTCAAGTGCCTTGACAGCTGTGCGGACATCCCCCTGTGCTAAAAGTTTGATGGCGGCAAGGGTCATAGCGTTTTGCTTTAAAAAAAGAATCCAGGCCTCAAACGAAGGCATTTCCCAGTGGACTTGAATGTCATAGCCCATCTGTCTCAGCGCATTGATTTGAGCGGCAATCGGAGATAAAAATGAGTCGCTCTGCGCTTCAATAACGCCCGTCGCTTCAAGAGGTTGAGCCGCCCGCGTTACCGTTGCGTGAATTTGCCTTAAAAAAAGGGTTGTTTTTGTATCCGTTGTCATAATTTTTTCATGCCAGCTGCCCGAACCGTCGGACAGCCGTCCATAATGAATTTCCAACTCACGAATATTTTGCGGTAAGCCCTCGGTTTGCGCACGTTCCAGCCAAATATGAATCGGAGTGTTCTTAGACAGCTTCACGGTTGATGCTTCAATTTTTTGCCCCACCCATTCTCCGTCTTGAACACTCATGTGACCGGATAGCAGGAAAATTGGTTCTGAAATGCCTCCGTTAAATTTCCATTGAGTCGCGGGCAAATGAGCTTTCGCAGGCTGAGGATATTGCGAAACATTGGGGTGTATACCGGTGTTGTTAAGACGCTCGGGACTGATGGCAGCGGCCATATTTATGCTCATAAAAAATGAGACGGCTACGGTAAGGCTTGCCTTAATAGTCCTGTTAATTTTTAGCATCATCAAAAGTTCTCCAAATTACTTAAACTATCTAACAAAATTGTCATTGCGAGCCCGCTCGTACTTTTGGCGGGCGCGGCAATCTCAGGTTTTGAGATTGCTTCGTCGGCTTCGCCTCCTCGCAAAGACAAAACGAAAGGGGTTTTGTTAGGTGCGCTTAATTTTGAATTAAGTAAAGATACCCGCCCATTTAACGTAACGCAATATAACTATTATGGTTACGATAAGCTGATCTAGGGCAGTAACAAGAGTTAGAACATGCTATAGAGGTAAACTTTTTAGGATTTGGGCTGGTCGTAAACGGCAATTGGAAGCTGTGCCGGATCCGTGAAATTTAATTCAAACCATGGGAGCCCGTCCGCGTAATAGCCATTGAAATGCGTAAGTTGATGATTTTCATCCCATGTCCACTCGAATCTTAACTCGTTATCGGGAACAGGTGTAAATTGAATCCCGGAGCGGTGCCCTTCCACATAATCAAGTGACCAAATTGTGTTTTGATTTTCGTCAACGAGCATTGTTTGTCCGTGTAAGAAATTGTTTTGATTAAAAACCCACATACCGCTTGCAAGCTTCGAAAGATAATGCGTTTCCCCCTTTCGCTCTTGCGAGTTTTCGGTCTTGGCCCACTGATAGCTTACCGATCCGTCTTCCTTAAAGGCGTTAAAATAACCCGAGGTTTGTTCAGAATTGAAGCCGGAATCGGGCATCTCAAGACTTGTGCCATCTTCATTCATAATTCTTATCATAGAACTGTCAGAAAGATCTGATATGTGCTCCAGCCACAACGCCCCTGATGGGTAATAAAAGCTGAAATTCTCGCCGCCGTTACCGTTTTTAAAATATTCTTTATACGCAATTGTTTCACTATCAGGATAATAAATAACCAAATCCCGGCTCATGGCGTTATTGACAAAGGATGCATGGACCACGGCGAAACCTGTCTCATTATAGGCAGCAAAGTCCCCCGTTGATTTGTCTTTTAAAGCGGGCGACCATGTAGCACTCACAGCCTGAGAGCGGTAACGGGCTGACAGTTCGGTTCCCACAGGATGCTCTTCGGGGAGAACGTCGATTGGCTTACGAACAACTTGCGGAGGGACCGTTATTTTATTTTTTGCAGTGGCAAAGGCGGCAGACCGTGAAACTATATCCCCATGAGTTATGGCAGCTGCGCCGTGCGGCGTTTCAGTGCGTACCATTCTCAGAAAAAAAACAACGCCGGCTATGACAAAATAGCCGGCGGCAATGAAATAGATAAATCGTTTAAAATACGGGTCGGTGCCCAAAGTCAATTAACCGTTTTTAGTTTTTGAAAGATGACTCATCACGTCCTTGATCGTAATAATACTCAGAGGTTTTCCGCTCGAATCAATGACGGGAACCTGCCTGAATCCGCCCATGGCCATTTTATTGACGACAAATGCCAAAGGCGCATCCGGTCTTACATATTCGGGATTTCGCGTCATGATGCTTTCAACGCTGACTTTGGAAAGATCCGTTTTGTAACCCGCAACTTTAAGGAGTATGTCGCGGTTGCTTAAAATACCTACCAGCCGGTGATTATCATAGACAAGGACACAATTCTTTTTCTCTTTTTGAAAGATTTCAACAACCTTGGCGATTGAATCCGTGGGGCTCGCGACCAGCAAATCTTTTCCGGTCAATAAATCCGAAACCGGCTTGTTCATCATGACGTTCTGGACCCGGTCGTCGCGTCTTGGGATCAGAACGCCTGTATGCATAAGTGAATGCAGGCATTGAGCGCAGCGGTCCATTCCTAAAATATTGTCGCAACCGCACGATGGGCATTTGACGCCCTTAGAGATCGGCATGATTATTCGACCCTCCAGGTTTGTCCGCCATAAATTAATTTCTTCAGATCTCCGGCACCCCGGTCTTTGACCGCTTGATCGACCTGGTTTTGAAGCAGCGCATCATAAGTCGGCCTTTCAATCGCGCGGAAAACCCCGAACGGAACGGGCATTTCGGGATAGCGCATTTGAGTCAAAAGATAAGCGTGATGCGAACTAACACCGCTTTCCTGGTGAACCAGAATGTCGGGGTAAGTCTTAACCGGATCGTAGTCACCGGTCACCGGCTGCAGCCGTTTGATAAAGATGGCTTTGTTCCGGTCTTTTCCGAAGATCAGCGGTTTCCCGTCTTCTAAAAAAACCATCCGGTCTTCTTTGGTATCCCGGCCGGTAACCGGCCCGAAAGCTTTATCGTTAAAAATAATGCAGTTTTGGTAGATTTCTACGAACGAAGTCCCCTTATGCGCCATGGCCCGTTCGAGGATCATGCCCATATGCCGCGGGTCTGTGTCGGTTGTGCGGGCCACAAATGTCGATTCCGAAGCAAGTGCAATGCATAAGGCGTTTATCGGGTAATCGATGGATCCCATCGGCGAGGATTTGGTCACTTTGCCAAATTCTGAAGTGGGAGAGTATTGCCCTTTAGTCAGTCCGTAAATTTGATTATTCACGAGCAAAATATTGATATCAATATTTCGCCGCATGCAGTGAATAAGATGGTTGCCGCCTATGCTCAGGCCGTCTCCGTCGCCGGTGATGACCCATACTTTCAGATCAGGCGCGACGCATTTTAAGCCGGACGCTATGGTTGGCGCCCTGCCATGAATGGTATGAAATCCGTAGGTGTTCATGTAGTACGGGAAGCGGCTGGAACACCCGATCCCGGAGATAAAAACATGCTTCTCACGGGGTATATTATATTTTGCCAGCGTGCGCTGCGCGGTTGCCAGAATGGAGTAATCGCCGCAGCCGGGACACCATCGGACTTCCTGGCTTGAAACAAAATCATCTTTGGTGAAAATCGGTTTCTGTGCCGGTTGATCGACGTTCATAGTAATCCCTTAATTTTGTTCCGGATTTCGTCAACTTGAAAAGGAAGCCCCTGAATTTTATTAAGCCCCTCAAATACGACGCCGGGAAACTGCGCCCGTAAAAGCATGATCAATTGCCCGGAGTTTAATTCCGGCACCAGTACTTTTTTGTAGCTTCTCACGATTTTTTCAAGGCCCCGCGGAAACGGACATAAATATTTCAAGTGGGCCTGACCGATCCGGCTGGAATCTTTATCAAGGTCATCAACGGCTTGATAGATCGCTCCGTAAGTACCGCCCCATCCAAGGACGAGCAGTTGGCCGGACTTTGCACCCCGAACTTCCAGCGCCGGTATGTCCTCTGCGATCCGCTGAATTTTTTCGGCACGCAACTGAATCATTTTTTGATTGTTGACGGGATCGTAACTCACATTTCCCGTCAAATCCGCCTTCGCCAGACCCCCGATCCTGTGCTCAAGGCCCGGAGTTCCGGGAATAGCCCACGGCCGCGCTAATGTTTTTGGATCCCGTGCGTACGGCAAAAACTCTGCTTCTGTCTTTTGCGGGTGCACGACCGTGATTTTTTCAAATTTTTCAATTTCTGGCAACTTCCAAGGCTCGGCAGCATTTGCAAGATACCCTTCAGACAAGATCGCAACGGGAGTCATATATTTGACCGCAATGCGGATGGCTTCAACGGCAACATCAAAGCAATCGGCAGGCGTTTGTGGCGCAAGAACACAAATGGGACTTTCTCCGTTGCGGCCGTACAGGACCTGCAGCAAATCCGTCTGTTCCGTCTTGGTGGGCATTCCGGTGCTGGGACCAGAGCGCTGCACGTCTATCAGGATGAGAGGAAGTTCGGCCATAACCGCAAGCCCCAGAGCTTCCGACTTTAAACACACCCCCGGTCCGCTGGTTCCGGTGACGGCAATTTGACCGCCAAAAGACGCGCCGATGGCCGTTCCGATGGCCGCAATTTCGTCTTCGGCCTGAAAAGTTTTAACATCATAGTGTTTATGGCTCGATAACTCATGCAGAATACCGCTCGCGGGCGTAATCGGATATGAGCCGTAAAATAAGGTCTTATTTGCAAGCCGCGCACCCGCGATCAAACCGATTGCAAGCGCTTCATTACCCGTAATTTTTCGGTAGGTCCCCTTCTGGAGGGACGCTTTCTTAACTTGATACTGAACATTAAAAGCCTCGGTAATGTCCCCGAAGCTATAGCCCGCTTTTACCGCCGCGATATTCGCCTCGGCAATTTCAGGACGCTTAGCGAACTTCTTCTTGATCCATTGAAAAGTGTACTCATAATCACGGCTGTAAAGCCAAAACATCAGTCCAAGTGCAAAAAAGTTTTTACAGCGTTCGACTTCCGTTAATTTTAGCGGGTGTTCTTTGAGCGCGTTTTTTGTCAGTTCCGTGATCGGGACCCTCATCACTTGATAGTCTTGAAGCGTTCCGTCATTAAGAGGATTTGTTTTGTAATTGGCTTTCCGAAGATTGGGCTCTGTGAATACGCTTTCATTGACGATGATCAAACCTGATTTCTTTACATGGTGCAGGTTCACTTTCAAAGCCGCAGGATTCATGGCAATCAGCACATCGGCAATATCTCCGGGCGTGAAAACGATAGCCTCTGAAAACTGGATCTGAAAGCTGCTGACACCGGGCAAAGTTCCTGCAGGGGCGCGTATTTCTGCCGGATAATCGGGGAAAGTTGCAAAATCATTTCCCATGACGGCGCTTGTGTCGGTAAACTGATCGCCTGTCAACTGCATTCCGTCGCCGGAATCGCCCGCAAATCTAACCGTAATGGCCGTCGCTTGTGTGATTGTTTTGGAATGCGTCATTGCCATTCATCCGCCTTCCTGCGATTCCATGACCTGGTCGGAATTCGGGGGAAGATTGAATACTTCAGTCGGATAGAACTCTGCCATAAAGCGGATCAATGTCCGCACCGAGAGGACACCGCACAAATCATTCTCCTGATTTACCAGGGGAATGTGATAAAAGCGCTTGTCCCCCATCAATTCCATGGCATGTCCGACGGTATCCTGCGGGCTTAGAACTGAAGGATTTTTTGTCATAAACTCGCTGATGCGCAAATCCAGTTTGACACGGTTGGCAAGAATTTTTCGGGTGACGTCGACCTCGGTAAAGATCCCGACGACTTTATTCGCATCGGCCACCACAATGTAGCCGGATTTATTCTTCTGCATGATATCCAATGCCTGGCGGAGCGTTATGGTGGACTCGGCGCGCACCAGTTTAGGATTGATGACTTCGGCGATTTTCTTTTCTTTGATTCTGGTTTCTACAGACTTTGTAGCCATCGGGGTCTCATGTATTTTTGTGAAATTGTTTAGTACGCTGCAGGGTTATCATAGCAAATTTCGCAAAGCTTTTCATCGGGATTTATTTTGTGCCGATGGAATACAATATGTTTCGACGGATACTGTTTAACGGCACATTCCGGCTGGAACATAATCGAAATCGCGAGCTTGTAGTCGTTAAATAATTTTAATCGGCTATGTCTTAATCGGGAGCATTAAAGTTACGGGAGCTTCCCGCAATTGAAATGACAAGCGCCAACGATTTCCATTGGGAAATCCAATAGTTTGGGTTGCGGTGATTATTTCTTTAAAAGACCTTCGATTTCTAAACGGATTTCGACATCATCGCCCAAGAGAAATTGTCCGGAATCCAAGGCTTCGTTCCAAACAATACCGAAATCTTTGCGATTGATGGCGGCGGAGGCACTAAACCCGGCTTTAACGCTACCCCACGGGTCTGTCCCCACGCCGTTAATATCAACATCGAGTGTGATCTCTTTCTTAACTCCGTGGAGAATAAGCGTTCCGTTTACTTTCGCATGATTTGCATCCGTTACATCGACGTTAACGCTGTCAAAAGTAATGAGCGGATTTTTTTCGACATCAAAAAAATCAGGCGACCGGAGATGATTATCCCGGTTCACATTTGCGGTGTCGATACTTGCCGTTTGAATCACCGCATTAACTTCCCATGTCTCAGGATGATCCGGGTCGTACTGAATTTCTCCGGAAAAGTCATTAAACGTCCCCTGAACTTTCGTTAATAGATGGCGGATTTTAAACGTTATGGAGGAGTGGTCTTTATCGATTGTGTACGTGGCCGAAAATCCCGTAAGGCTGAACGAAACGATAAAAAACATCATCAACAGTATTTTCTTGAGTATGGTCATGGCACCAACCTTTCGGTTTTATGATTGTCAATATTCTCAGACTTCGAACTAACCCGCATTTCTCATCACCAATGAGAAATGCCCTCGCGGAGGCTGTGGTGCAAATAGGCTTTTTCATTTGTACCACAGGGGTTGTCTTTTGCGCCCTGTTAAAACGCGGGCGCAAAACTTTGGATGCAACCCCATGCGTCCAAAGCGGTTTTCTTATCGATTCACCTAATCGATGAGAAAACCGGACTAAAGGCACAACCCTGCCGCGTTAGTCTAGCACCCCTCACCGGACCGGTAGATATTGCCGCAAACTTCAATGGATTCAATCTGCTCCGCTGTGATCCCGAGTTCATTTAAAATGCTTTGGAGCGGATGAAGCCGGCGCGACTTGAACATATCGGGAACATCGGTCACTGTCGCAATAAAGCTTTCTCCTTGCGCGGCGATGCAAACCCTGTCCCCTTCATAGATTTCTTTGCCGTTGCGGTCCATGATTCCCGTATATTGGAGCAAAACACAATCATCATAGCTTGCGCGTATAAGCGTTTCATGGATTGCCCCTGATTCAGATGCGGGATCGTTGGCAATCAAAACGTGCGTCATTTTTTGGTAGCCGCGGTCATACATTTTTTGATGGGCAAGATGCCAAACTCGAAATTTGAGCGGCTGCATAGGAAAATAAATGGGACAAACTGTTGATCCGGGATTTTTTGGTTGCGCAAACCCAAAGATACTCTTATATTCAGCTAACGCTAATGTTTACCGCGCGTTATCATAAATCATGAAATGGTTTAAAACAAGAATTTCTTCAAAATGGCGTCTGCGCCGGAAGCGCCGCGCTTCCAGCGCCGGACTTCGTCGCCGTTTTCGCCCAAACCCGCATACAGTAACAGTAGCCACCCTGGTTGTGTTAGCCGTATCCGGGATGTGGGCCGTCTGGCATTTCGCTCCTGAACGCTCATCCGGCATTCCGCAATTAAAGGACTTCCATACAAAATCCCGGAAGCCCGAAGGCGCGCGCGTTGGTCCTAAAATGGTCTTTGTCATAGACGACATGGGGTATACGCAACAGTACGATGATTTGCTGAAGAGCCTCGGAAATCAAGTGACCTATGCCGTCTTGCCGCTTCTTCCGTTTTCACGTCATTTTGCCACGCTCAGTCAATCCATGAAAACCGAGGCCATTCTCCACTTGCCCCTGGAAAGCATGAACGGCACGATTCCGGGCCGCGGATTAATTGTAAGTGACATGCCTGATGGGGATGTTTTGCGCGTGCTGCGCAAAAACCTTGACTCAGTGCCCCATATTTCCGGCGTCAACAATCATATGGGATCAAAAGGGACTGCCGATGCCCGCTTGATGGGCATCATTTTGAATGAGCTAAAAAACCGGGATTTATTTTTTTTAGACAGTGTGACAACGCCTCAAACCCGCGCAGAATCAATCGCGCGATCGTACGGCATGCCCGCATTGCACCGAGACGTTTTCCTGGACAATCTTGATTCTCAAGAGGCTGTCATCCAAAAAATAAATGAAATGAAACAAATTGCCCGGACAAAAGGGTATGCCATCGGCATCGGCCACTACCGGTATAATACATTCGCGGCCATCAAAACAAGCCTCCCCCGACTAAAGGCCGAAGGATTTCAAATTGTCCACCTTCGAAACCTGATTGCGGATTCGAAATAACTTTTTATAATTTTTTCCGGCATTCTGTACATTCGAGGGATAGTTTTGGTGTCGCAGCACCGCAATGCCGGCACCGTTTATAACCTTTTTCGACCGGGCGGAAAAAGTCCTGTGCCGCTGCCCAAAGTTCTGCTAAAAAAAATAAGCCGAGAATCGACGCCATGCATAGCGGCACCGCTTTAAAACGGTTCCAGCCGAAGGGCAGCCCGAATGCCAGATCGACGATCCAGAATCCGTAGGACACCCAGGCCGCCATATAAAGGATCAGGAGTAATCGCGGCAGCAGCCTTGAGAAATCAACCCCGGTAAACAGACACAATAAAAGAATCGCGGCGCCGCCCGCAATGACGGCAATAAACCCAATATTCAAACCTCGATCCTCCGGCCCCGGCGCGGCGATATAACTCAGCAAGTTTTTAAATGTGATTTTCTGCATTAATTTTTTTTCCTCTTCTGTCAGCGGAACATTTTGTGTCTGGAGAATTCCGTAAACGATCTTCCGTATTTCCCGCATTTCTGCCCAGGTTAAAAATATTTTGTCAAAGCCGGTAAACACGCGGCTTTCGATAAGAAATGTTTTAAAATACCGATTTGCGGAAAGACTGTCACCCTGTGAACTATAGGTGATGGCCTTCAACAGAAAAGCAAAGCTATTCGCGGGGTATTTCTCGACCGCTTGATCCAAAGCGGCCCTCGCTTGTACAAAATCCCGGCCGGATGCCATGAGCGCTGCGGCAGAAGCCGTCAGTTGCAGCGAATCGTTGAGGTATTTGAGTTTAAGCGGGCGTTTTTTTGCTTGCGCTTGAAGCTTTTGACATGCCCGGGTAACCAATCGGCCGAAAACTTTTTGAGGATCGGGAGTCGAGGTTTGTTCGATGTCCATGGAAAAACTGGCGCGATACGGACAGAAAAGGAGAGCCAATAAAAACAGGGCCAGAAATCCGCGGGGACGAATTTTATGATTATGAGTTAACACAATACGGATCAGTCCGGACCCATCATCCCCGCGCGCGCGGCAATGATCCGGAAAGTCTTAAGCCGACCCTTTTTAAGGCCTTTTCCATGCGTGAAAAAGCCTGCGCGGGACTGTGGCCTTCCGTAAGATGGTTCAAACAAACCGCGGCATACCCCCGGCGGTTTTTGATGCGGAATATTGCAACTTTGCCGGATGATAATTGCCTCATTCTTTTAACGGCCATGGTCGCTCTCCTTTGGGAATAAATGATCGAGAATTTGGTACATTAACTCATGACTTTCACCGAGGCCATGCAAATGCTCCATCGCCTGTCTGCTGTTTTGGACGTATGTCCCGATGGAAATTTCATCGGCACAATGCCGGTACAACTTTTGTATGTTTTTTACGCTGACTTCGAGATGAAATTGAAACGCGAGAATCTGGCCGGAATGCGCTTCAAATGCTTGGTTCATACACCCGCTGCTAAAGGCTAACCTCATTGCTCCGCGCGGGATTGAAAATGTTTCCCCATGCCAGTGAAAAGGCAGAAAGTTGTCGGGGAAAAGCCCGCTGATACCGCTGCGGCCGCGAACCGTTCGGACCGGGAAAAAACCGATTTCTTTATCGGGATTCCGGTACACGGCACCGCCCAGCGCATCCGCCAGGAATTGTGCGCCGAGGCATATGCCTAAGATGATTTTCCCTTTGTCAATAGCCTCTCGGATAAAGCGCTTTTCATCGGCAATCCAGGGATAAATCCCGTCATCGTGAATACTCATCGGACCGCCCATAATAATTAATCCCTCATAGTCCTTGTGATTTGGGAGCTCCCCCTCGTCATAAAACCGGGTTGAGGCCATCTGATGCCCTCGGTTTTGGGCCCACGGAAGGATAATCCCGGGATCTTCAAACGAAACATGCTGGAGGTAATGTAAACGCATTGAAACCGCCCCGTTTAATTTTGAAGCTCGAGTTTTTGTTCTAGAATTCTGCGAATCTGGACCGTTCCGTGCGCAGGCCCTTGGGACGAGGTGTGGGCAAACTCCAGGACAACACCGTGACAATCGGATTGCAAAACATCCGTGAGCCGCAGTTGCACCCAATCATCAAGCAGGCGGTCAACCGTATAGGTTTTTGCAGGCCTTCCGTTCCGAAGCAATGAGACCTTGAAACCCGGGGACGCTGCCGCCTCATCAGCTAGGCTGCGAACGTCCAAAACGATCTCTGAAGCGACAGGACGCTCGAATTCAACAGTCACCCGGACTGAAGCATTGTCCGGCGCAACATCGTAATAAAGATTTAATAAATATTGCATGGAAGAGCGTTCCCGCTGCGCCGAAATCGAAACATAGCCATGCTGCGACGCGTCCGTACGAATGCTTTTGACGAGATCCCAGTCCCGACTCTCCGATTTCATTTGAGATACAAGAGAGCTCAGATACTCCGGCGTCATCTCAGATACAAGAGTGTAGAGCTCCATCAAGGGGTGCCAATCTTCTTTTTCAACGATCTGAACGCCTGATAGGGTGCCGCGCTTGGAATCCACCGAGCCATAATGATATTCGGGAACGACACTTCTTTCCCCTGCGGCCGCGCGGCCGCTTGGTTGAATCTCAATCGAGCCGTGTAAAACGCTTATGCGCGATAGAGGAACGCGCGATGCCTCAACTTTGACAAGCGAGTTATTTGCGAAGAATTCGGCCCCTTTGCTCTTAATAAGCAAGGGCGCGTCTATCAGCGCCGCATCACCGGCAAGAAGAAGCGTCCCGCGAAGGAGTTCGACCGTTGCAGGACGCCGGAATGGCCATATGCCGCTTCTGGCTGTAATCATTACCTCCGTATTGTCTTTTAAGCGCAACACTGTTTTGCGGCGGTATTCGAAATCCACCTGCCCGTTTGCGGACGTTTTTATAACCTCGCTTGTATCGACCATGGGGCCCGTAACGAGCTTTTGAAAATCCGTTTGCTGCGCAGGGCGAATCAACGCATGCCCCCACACATCACGCACGGCAAAGCCGGAGTCGGCCGAAGGCTGGGTTGTCCGATAAAATAGTGCCGCTAAAATGATTCCCAAAATCAGCACCGCGGCAGTCCATAAGATGATCCGCAGCTTTGGCTGTGAAGACGGTTTTTCGATGCGGATATGAAAATTGTGGATCATCTTGGAAATATACTTTTTTTAATGTCCGGCATGATAGGGGTGATGATTGATGATTGTGAATGCCCGGTAAATTTGCTCTGCCGCCACAACAGCTGCCAATTCATGCGGAAGCGTAAGCTTACCGAAACTCCAGAGATAGGCCGCAGCATATTCCTGCCTCATAGCTTCTGAAATGCCGTCGGCGCCGCCGATCACGATATACAAATTTTCAACGGAGTCCGTCTGGTATTTCGACACGCACTGTGAAATGCATTCCGAGGAGCGAACGGTTTTGATATCGCCGATGTCGCAAAGCATCACCCGCGACAACTTACCGGAATTCCAGCCACGTTGCGGCCGCGGAAGGATCCCGCATTTTGCGTAGGCATTGATGCGCGATTGATACATTTTGAAGGATTGGCCGAGCCCAAAATGTTTAAAAGCTTGGGAGAGTTTTACGGGAGATCGGGCCCAGGTCAAACAAAAATAGACTTTCATTCAATATATACCGTTCGGGCAGTGGTTCAACCACTGACAACGAAAGTGCAAGTTTTCAGCAAGAACCTATTGCGATGTTGCAATGAAGATCAGGCTCTTGCGCCGACGGGCAGTTTGCTGCCGATATATACGGCCAGGTCAACTGTGCGGTTGGAGTATCCCCATTCGTTATCGTACCAGGATACAAGTTTAAAGAACCGCTTTTCCCCTTTTAAATTGTTCTGTAAGGTTGCCAGCGAATCATAGATCGAAGAGTGGCTGTCATGGATGAAGTCCGTCGAAACCACTTCTTCATTGGCATACCCCAAATAACCTTTGAGATAGGATTGGGAAGCTTTTTTGAGCAGGCCGTCAATTTCTTCGATGGACGTATCTTTGACGCTGCGGAAAGTCAAATCGACCACCGAAACATCCGGTGTCGGCACACGAAACGACATGCCGGTCAACTTGCCTTTAACTGCCGGAAGAACTTCACCCACCGCTTTTGCGGCACCCGTAGTCGACGGGATAATGTTCACAGCCGCCGCCCGGCCTCCGCGCCAATCCTTTTTTGACGGTCCGTCAACCGTTTTTTGAGTTGCCGTATAAGAATGAATGGTGGTCATAAGCCCCGTTTCAATGCCAATGCCTTCTTTGAGCAATACGTGAACCAACGGTGCGAGACAATTGGTTGTGCAGCTTGCATTGGACAAGATGTGGTGTTTGGACGGGTCGTACTCGCCTTCATTAACCCCCATGACAATTGTTTTAACTTCGCCTTTGGCCGGCGCAGAAATAATCACTTTCTTGGCACCTGCGAGCAAATGCCCGCCCGCTTTCTCGCCGTCCGTAAACAACCCGGTCGATTCGATGACGATATCGATATCGAGGGTTTTCCAAGGCAGTTCCGCGGGACTTTTTGTGGCCGCCACGCATTTAATTTTATGACCGTTCACGATCAGAATGTCGGCTTCCGGCTTGGCGGGATCACTCTTGGCGGTTGACAGCTGATGTTTAAATTTTCCGTGAATGGAATCATATTTGAGCTGGTAAGCAAAATAATCCGCATCGGTCGAAACATCGACGACAGCCACGACATCTATTTTTTTTCCTAACAGCCCCTGATCACAAATTGCCTGAAATACCATTCTTCCGATACGTCCAAAACCGTTGATTCCAATACGAACTGACATGAGTACTTCCTCCTTGAAAAAGTTACCTGGAATTTATGCATCAGGGGATGAAGTCGCTATTATAAAGGGGCTGGACAGAGTGTCAAGCAGGAAGCTTTTCATTGAGAAGCCATTCGGCGAATGCAAAACTTGACGTAAATCCGGGCGATACCGCATTTAAGATGTGTGTCGAATGCCGGCCCTGCTCGACCAAAAAGTCCATCACAAGACGCCGGTTTTTGGCGTCGAATAATTGCGCGCGTATGCCGACTTTGGCAAACCCCGGTAAAAAGTCGGCTTCTGTCAATCCCGGCGCCAGGCGCCGTATATGGGGCATCATGCCGCGCAAGGGATACCGGGAAATTTCTGAGCGCACCAGTCCCAAAAAATTTTGCTCATTACGGACCGACAGGCCGGCGAGATCCCATAAAATACGCGGCAATTCGTCCGGCCGGATGGAATCGAACCCTTTATAATTTTCCCGTCCCAAGGCGGGCATGGCGGAAGGCCCGACATAAAGGCCTCCTTCGATGTTTTTTGTGATGTGAACACCGAGAAATGGCATGCCTAAATCAGGGACCGGATAGACGGAGCCGTTAAACAGGGCTGCCGTTTCTTTGCGAATTTTCCGGTAACAGCCCTTGAAAGGGAGTATCCGATATTGCTTGCCGACCTGCATTTGATGCGCGATTTTGTCGGCATAGAGCCCCGCCGCGTTTATTAAATATTCATATTCGAAGTCACCGCTGCGGGTTTTGAGTGTTTTTGTATCGGCGTCAATGCGCAGCACCTCCGCATCAAACCGGATTTCGATCCCGCCTCCGTTTAAATCCTGGTGCAATGCGTCCAAAACCCCCTTGGAATCAATGACCGCCGTATTCGGCGAGTATAATGCGCGGTCATAGGTGCCGGCGCAGGGCTCGAGTTTTTTTAAATCCTGCTTTGAAATGATTTCAACCTTGACGCCATTTTCGATCGATCTTTGATACAAGATGTCAATTTGCCGCGCGGATGTTTCATCCCAGGCGACGATCACTTTTCCGTTACGCAGTACAGGGATTTTACGGTCAATGGCATATTGATACAGCTTTTCCGATCCCGTCCGGCAAAATCGGGCCTTCAATGAATCTTTGGTATAATAAATCCCCGCGTGGAGCACCCCGCTATTACGCCCGCTGGCATGTTGCCCGCGATCCCTCTCCTTTTCCAAGATTAAAATGCTTCGTTTCCCGCGTTTTAAATATTCGTAGGCCACCGCAAGGCCGATGATGCCCGCCCCGGCAATGATAATTTCATATTTTTTTGACATGATGACGTCTTTCGTATGTTTGCTGATAGGTGTCGGCCAACTCATCAGCCATGCGGGGCATAGAAAAAAACTTTTCGACCATAATCCGCCCCTGGTTGCCGAGACTCGCGCGTAAGATTGAATCGCACATAAGCTCGTCAATCGCAGCCGCCAACGGGGCTACCGCCTTGGGTTCGATGAGGATTCCGGTTTGATGGTCCTGGATCAGTGAATTGAGCGACCAAATATTTGTCACGATGACCGGTTTTTTGCATGCCATAGCCTCGACAATGCTCAGTCCGAAGCCTTCACGCCATGTTGCAGGCAGCACAAACACGTCAATTGCGCATAAGGCTCGTATCACATCCGCATTCAATAAGTTTCCGGAAAAAGTTGTAACACCGTCCAACCCTAGTTTTTTTACGCGCGCGAAGCACGCCTCGCGATAATTACCGTCACCGACAATCAATAGCCGGATACCGGAATGCCGCTGCCTTAGCGCATAAACCGCATCAATCAGGTAATCAAGGCCTTTGTCTTGTACCAGCCGGGCTACAATGCCGACCACAAAATCGCCGGCTTCAAATCCGAATTGTTTTTTCTCATGTGCCGGATTCAAAGATTTAAAAATTCCATCAATCTCTTCCAGATCAACCGCATTATGGATTAGCCGGATTTTATCGGGTTTCAGGTGAAAATCATTCAACAGATGCTCCTGTACGGGTTGACTAATCGCAACCGCAGCATCGCCCCATGCCGGAAACAGACGCCGTCCTAGCCGAAGTTTATAAAAACCGTGGCAAGTTGTCACGACGGGGATGCGGTGGAGGAACTGAATAAAAAAAGCCATCGCCTGCGCAATGCGCGTATGCGCGTGGATGACATCAATTCCCCTTTCTTTGATCAGACGCCTAAGTTCAGGCAGCGCCTGATAAAGTTTCGGATGCAAAATATTTTTTGTCCGAATCGGCAACTCATGCACGGGAACCACATGCGCCCGGAATGCATCTGAAAGGTCCCCGCCGCTGGACAAAACCTCGATCTCAATACCCCGTGCGCGCAAGGGGTTGGCAAGCCGCAGAATATAGTTTGTAATGCCGCCCGCGTTGAGGTGCGTTGTGATGTGGAGAACTTTCATAGATCCGTCAGCGGGACGCCTGCCTTGATTTGACGGCCGTGAGCATAGGCTTCCGCCGGCATTTCCGGCTTTCCGGCGGGTTTAACTCTTATGATTTGCAGGATACCCTCGCCCGTTTGAACAAATAACCCGCTGTTGTTCACCAGTTTGACGACATGGCCCGGCTTTGGGTCATCGGAGTTGGCGGGACTCCAATGCGACTTCAGCACTTGCACGCTCTCATTTTTAAAAACAAATAAAGCCTTCGGCCAAGGCAGGAGTCCGCGGATTTTGTTATGAAGCGCCCTTGCGGAGGCCATCCAGCTAAGGCGGCCGTCGTTTTTTGTCAACTTGCGCGCATAGCTGGACGCCCCATCATTTTGCGCGGTCTTTATTAAGGGAGTCCCACGGCCTAAACTCAGAAATATCTCCGCAAGCCCTTCCTCAGCCATTGCCGCGAGTTTTGTGGATAGCTCCATTGAATTGATTTCGTCATCGATAACAAGACTTTTTTGATAATAAAGGTCGCCGGCATCCAATCGGTCTGTAACTTCCGCAATGCTGATACCGGTTTCGATTTCACCGTTAAGAATCGGCCAATTGAGCGGCGCGGCACCGCGGTATCTTGGTAAAAGCGAGGGATGAATATTGAAGGCATAGCGTGCCGGCAACTTTAACCAGGATGACGGAATCATTTTTCCGTACGAGGCCACGACAAAAAGATCGGGCTGCAGCCGGCGGATCGCCTCCATTTCAGGAGCTTGTGATAGCTTGACGGGAGCGACATAGGGAATCTGATTTTTGCGGCAATAGACGGTGACCGGATTTGACTGTATAAGGAGGCCGCGCCCCTGTTTCACATCAGGCGTCGTCACCACCGTCACCAATTGGTTCGGCAGCAGGGCGCACAATTGAAGTATTGGAATGGAAAAATCTGAAGAACCGAAAAAGACAATTTTCATGAAACGACGGAATGTTTGAAGTCGACACTACCGGTTTTGAATGTTTTGTTGTAATTGCGCGATAAGCTCTTGGCGTTTGTCAAAACTTACGCGGTCAATCAACAAAATGCCGTTAAGGTGGTCCATTTCGTGCTGGACAACGCGGGCAAAGAAATCCTTCAGCTGCACATCATGGTGCTTGCCCTGGCGGTCCTGGTAGTGCAAACGAATCTCCTTGGCCCGCACCACTTCGGCCGAAATTCCGGGAAAACTCAGACACCCCTCGGGGCCTATTTCCTGGCCGCTGCTCGCATGAATTTCGGGGTTTATCATCACATATTCTTGTCCCCGCTTCATCGAAGGCGATGCAATGAGAATGCGCTTTGAAATCCCCACTTGCGGGGCGGCCAAGCCAACCCCGTCTTCAACGTACATCGTTTCGATCATATCGTCAAATAAGGTCTGGCTTTTGGGCCCAAAATCGCTGAGGGGCCCGGCCTTCACCGTCAAGACAGGATCGGGATAAATTTTTATGGGAAGTAGCGCCATGGCCATAATTATAACACGAACATGGGGGTCTCGAAAAAGAGGATATTTTGCTTATAGAATATTGACAGGATCTACGTCCACCGCGGTCATGACTCCTGCGGACTTTTTAATCGAGTCCAGCGTACTCAGTAAATCTCCCAGAGCGGCATCCTCTAATTGATGCTTGATCAAAACATGCCAGCGAAAATTACCACGCAAATGATAAAACGGAAGCGGCGCAGGCCCCAGGAGCTGAATGTTCGGCCCTGACAGCATTTTTTCCGCGCACGCGGCTTGGAGCGCTTCTTTAACGGCGCGGGCGGCCAAATAGGCCTTATTTTCAACCAGACCTCGTATGATGATATTCACAATCCTCACAAACGGCGGGTAATGATATTCGCGTCTTTGTTCAAGCTCATAACGGCAGAAGTTTTCATAGTGGTGCTCCCGGGCATAAACAATACTCGGATGATCCGGTGAATAGGTTTGAATGAACACACGGCCTGGGAGATTGCCCCGCCCCGCCCTTCCGGCAACTTGCGTCAGGAGCTGAAAGGTTCGTTCCGCAGACCGGAAGTCCGGCAACATGAGCCCGACATCCGCCAAAACGATGCCGACTAAAGTGACATTGGGAAAATCAAAGCCCTTGGCAACCATTTGTGTCCCGATGAGGATATCAATTTTGTGTTCGCGAAAATCTCTCAAAATTGATTCATGCGCCCCCCTCTTTTTTAACACATCGGTATCCAACCGGGCAATGCTCGCGCCCGGAAACAGGCGCGACGCTTCGCTTTCGAGTTTTTCGGTCCCAAAACCCGCAAATTTCATCAGCGTGTTTTTGCATTGAGAGCATTGATCAGGCGGTGGTTTTAAAAAATTGCAGTAATGGCAGACAAGCTGGTTTTTTTCCTGGTGAAAAGTCAGGGCAATTTGACACGACGGACAATTCTCGACATGCGCACATTTAGGACAATGGATGCGGGTCGAAAATCCGCGCCGGTTCAGCAATAAAATCGTGGACTCCTTTTTTTTAAGATTTTGTTCGACCTCACGGCAAAGGACGTGCGAAAATATCTGCGGCTTTTTTTCGCCTCGCGTGGAATCCTTTAAATCAAGAATGCGAACATTGGGAAGGGGTCTATGGTCGACCCGGTGCCGCATTTGAACTTTATCGTATCGTCCCGTGTCGCTTTCATAGTTTGTTTCCAGGGACGGCGTGGCGGAGCCGACGATAAGGAGGGCATGCTCAATCAGGGTCCTCTGCAAGGC
>Ga0154334_1126_pt1 | contig 22856 bp, 20 predicted proteins | sample RifGroA2_FD_115862 | JGI IMG/M metagenome (GOLD analysis project Ga0154334, IMG submission 115862) | Omnitrophica bacterium GWA2_52_8 | reverse complement strand
TTGTGAAGGTTTTCGAGATAACGCACTTCTTCTTTCGGTCCGATTTCGGCAATCACCATGCGGATGGCGCTGGTCCCGATATCGATGACCGCCACGGTTTGGACCTGCGCAGGCGCTTCACTCATCGCTTCTCCTTCCGGGTCACGGCGTCATACGCCAGTTTGGCAGCGCCCATGACGACCGCATCATCTTTCAGTTTGGCCGGGACCACCCGCACGGATTTCACGATCGGCGCCATCGCATAGGCCTGCATCACTTTTTTTGCTTCGGGCAAAATGATTCCCCCCATCGCTTCCACGACTCCGCCTCCGAGGACGATCAGTTCGGGATTTAAAAGATTGACAACGTTGGCCATGGCGATCCCCACCACCCTGGACTTGTCCGTAATCAACGCCCGCAATTCGTGGTCGCCGCCGCGCACGGCGCGTTTCAGCGCTTTGCTTTTCATCTTTTTCAAATCGGCGCCGGCCAGTTTGTACAAGTGGGGCGCTTTTTGCTTCAGCACGAGATTTCCCGCGCCGGCGGCAATCGCGAGCCGGCCCGTAAGGGCCTCAAGCGTCATGCTCTCCTGAGAAAGCAGGTTCGGCAGCGAAAGCCACACATGCCCGATTTCTCCCGCGGCCCCCGTCGCGCCCCTGTAAATCTTCCCATCCAAAATCAAGGCCCCGCCGACACCGGTGCCCATGAAAATACCGAAGACGTGACGGTACCCTTCCGCGGCACCGAACTGCTGTTCCCCGTAAAGCCCGGCATTCACGTCATTTTCAATCACGCAGGGCACGCCGAACATGCGCGTCAAACGCTCCCGCAGCGCGCAATTTTTCAGGAATGAAATATTGGGTGAAAGCCGGACAATGCCCTTGGGGTTCTCGATCATCCCCGGACAGCCGGCCCCGGCGGCGAGCAGTTCTTTTTTCCGGACCCCGGCGCTGTCGAGGGCTTCCGCGACGGCGTTCTCCAGGGCATCAAAAAATTGGCGCTCGTCCTCATGGGCGTCGAGCTTGATCTTCTTTTCTCCCCGGATCCGGAAACGTCCGTCCAAAACCGCCGTCAGAACTTTTGTTCCGCCGATGTCGATTCCGAGAAAATATTTTCTTTTTTTGTTTTTTGCCACGTGATTTCTCCCCGAGGATTTTTCTGCCGCAGGCCGCTTGGGTCAATTTTTCCGGCTCGCGATTTTTCAAGCCTTCTTAAATGGGACCCATGCCCTATGATCCGTATGCTTTTCTTGCGGGAAAACGTTTCCCCTTATTTCAGAAGGATTTTCCTGAGACTTGAACCGGGTTTTAATGCTGAAGTATAACGCAAAATCCCTGCGGGTTTCAAAATATCCGTCACCATGTGACGCGGTCTGACGGCCCCGCTTATAGAGGCTCCCGGAGAATTCCGAAGGCCGGATAAAACCGGCAGTTATAGGGGGCTGTCACATTCCGGCCGACGGCTTATCCATATGGATACGGTGCCGCACTTCGCGGCCCTGTTTCCAGTAAATCACGTCTTCGGCAATATTATTGGCAAGATCCGCAATACGCTCAATATTATGGCTGATCATCAGCAGGTTCATGCCGGCAGTCACGGTTTTGGAGTTTTCTTCCATAAGGTTATTCAATTCGCAATAAAGCGCCGCGTTATAGTCATCCACCTCGTCGTCGCGCTTGAGCACGCTCAGGGCAAGGTCCGTATCTTCTTTCAGGAATGCACCCAAAGCATCGCGCAGCATTTTTTGTGCGGCGGCCGCCATTTTTTCAAACCGTTCGTCGATCTTGAGCGGCGGCTCATCGAGAATATAAAGACACTTTTCGGCAATGTTAACGGCATGGTCTCCCATGCGCTCGATGTCCGTATTGATCTTCAGGATCATCGTAATCAGCCGCAGGTCGACAGCCATCGGCTGTCCGAGCGCAAAAAGGGCATGCCCTTCTTCGTCGATTTCGATTTCATAGTTATTGATCCGTTTTTCACCGGCAATCACCGACTCGGCGAGCGTCGCACTGCGTGTAAAAAGCGCCTCACAGGCCTTTGCCACCGCTTCCTCGACCGCAAAGCTCATTTCAAGCAGCTTGTTCTTCAACTGTTTCAATTCTTCATGAAAGTGACGTTGCATTTTTCTCCTTGGCGGCGCGCGCCCTCTGGCATCAGCCGAAGCGGCCTGTGATGTACTCTTCCGTTTGTTTCTTGTCCGGACTCATGAACATTTTCTTCGTTTCCCCAAATTCGATCAGCCGCCCCATATAAAAGAAGGCCGTATGGTCGGCTACGCGCGCGGCCTGCTGCATGTTGTGCGTCACGATGACGATGGTGTAGTCTTTCTTAAGCTGGTACATGAGTTCTTCGATCTTGGCCGTCGCAATAGGGTCCAAAGCCGAGCACGGTTCGTCCATCAGCAGGATTTCCGGCCGGTTCGCCACGGCCCGCGCGATACACAACCGCTGCATCTGTCCGCCGGAAAGGCTGAGCGCGCTCTCGTCCAGACGGTCCTTGGCTTCGTCCCACAGTGCCGCGGCCTTGAGGCTGCGTTCGACGGCCTCGTTGAGAACGGTTTTGTTGTTTTGCCCCGCCACGCGCAGGCTGTAGACCACATTCTCATAAATGGTCTTCGGAAACGGGTTCGACTTTTGAAAAACCATGCCGATACGCTTGCGCAGTTCCGTCACTTCAAGGCCGGCATCATAAATGCTTTGCTCCCGGATACGGATGTCGCCGCGGTGATAGGCGTTGTCCAGAAGATCGTTCATGCGGTTAATGCTGCGCAGCAGCGTGGATTTTCCGCAGCCCGACGGCCCGATAATGGCCGTCACCTGTTTTTCGGGCATTGTCAAATCGACGTCGAAAAGGGCCTGCGTGGCGCCGTAGAAAAAATTGTAATTTACGACCTCGATGAGCGGGTTGAACGGCTCTTTAACTTCGGTCCGCTCCGCGGAAATATCCGCCTGCTCTTCCGTTTTTTGGCGGAAATGCCGCTCCCTCGGTTTTTGACGCTCCTGCTCCATGATCTCCATATCATCATCCTTTTCGGTCATCAAAAAGCTCCCGTTGAATATTTCTTGCGCAAATTTTCACGAATAATAATCGCCCCGAGATTAAGGACCACCACCAACCCGATCAATAGCAGCGTCGTCGCAAAAACCATCGGTTTGGCCGCCTCCGAGTCCGGCGATTGAAACCCAAGATCATAAATATGAAACCCGAGATGCATAAATTTTCTTTCAAGATGAAAAAACGGAAACGTGCCGTCCAAAGGCAGAGTCGGCGCCAGCTTCACGACCCCGACAAGCATCAAGGGCGCCACTTCGCTTGCACCGCGGGCCATGGCCAAAATCAGCCCCGTTAAAATACCCGGCGCCGACGCGGGCAGAACAATTCTCTGGATCGTCTGCCATTTGGACGCCCCGCAGGCGAGCGAGCCTTCGCGCATACCGCGCGGAACCGCAGCCAGCGCCTCTTCGGTTGCGACAATGACCATCGGAACCGTCAAAAGCGCGAGCGTTAAGGAGGCCCACAAAATACCGCCGGTCCCGAAAGTCGGCGTCGGAAGCGCTTCTTTGAAAAACAGGCGGTCAATCGACCCGCCGACGAAATAGACAAAAAAACCGAGTCCGAAGACCCCGAAAACAATCGAAGGAACGCCGGCCAGATTGTTGACGGCGATCCGCACGGCCCGCACAAAAAATCCCTGTTTGGCGTACTCCCTCAAATAAATGGCGGCCAGCACCCCGAAAGGCGTCACCGCCAGACTCATCAGGACCGTCATCACCAGCGTTCCGAAAATGGCCGGGAAAACGCCGCCTTCGGTATTGGCTTCCCGCGGGGCATCCGACAAATACTGAAACACTCTTTTGCAAAACAGCCCGGCCCGCCCCGCCCAGTTCAGCTGATTCGGAAAATAAAATCCGAGGACTTGCCCCGCAGGCAATTCTTTTTCTTCTCCGCTGGCCAAACGGTAAACGATAAGATCCTGTTTTTGCAATTTTCTCAGCTCCTGGGCCTTTTGGGCCAGCAGCTGATACTGTCCCTGAAGCCCGGCGGCTTCCTGCGCGATCAGTTCCCGATGACTGCGCGCTTCCAGACCGTGTTGAGACGTCCGTGATTTTTCCTTGAGCCTGAGATCTTCCAGGCGGTCATTGATTTTTCCGATTTGCCTTTTCTCGATATCGCGGATTTTGTCCCAGCGTTTTTCGGATTCATGCACGAGCCGCTTCAGCTCGCCGATAAACCCCGGCTGGCCGGCCGTCCGGATCTGTCCTGCCGCAAGCTTAATCATGACCGGATATCCGAACGCATCGCCGTACTCCAGGCGTTCGATGCGGGCAAGACTTTCAGGGTAGGACACTTTCTGAATGAAGGCCGCATCAAAATATTTAAATCCGTATCCGTAAACATCCTTGTTGCCTACAAAAAGCTGCCATTCTTTTTGGGACTCCGCGAGGGCCGCTGAATCCCCGCCTATTTTTTCCTGGACCGTCGTCACAACCCCGGCAAGAAATCTTTCCGGCCCGATCTGGGCGGGACTGTCCGGCTTGAGCTCAATCAGCGCCGCTTTTTTGGGCCAGAAAACATCCACCCCTTTGACAAAAATAATCCCCAGCAAAAAAAGAATCATCACAAGCCCCAAAGACAGGCCCGTGGCCGTAAACCAGACGAAAGATTCACCGGGCGGACGGTATTTGCGGACTTCCGGTTTTAATAACGGCGGCTGTTTCAGCATTTAAACGGTCCTATATTTTTCTCTCAAGCGCTGCCGGATCACTTCGGCCGCTGTGTTCACCATAAACGTCATCAGAAATAGCACCATCGCGCCGAAGAAGAGCGTGCGGTAGAGCGTCCCCAGATAAGGCGCTTCCGGAAGTTCCACTGCGATATTGGCGGAGAGTGTGCGCATTCCGGAGAAAATATTGAAATCCATGATCGGCGTATTTCCCGTCGCCATAACGACAATCATGGTTTCGCCGACGGCCCGGCCCAGGCCGACCATAACCGCCGAAAAGATTCCGGGATAGGCGGTCGGTAAAACGACCCGCATGGCCGTCTGCCACCGGCTTGCGCCCAGCGCCAAAGAACCGGAAGTAAGCGTTTTTGGCACGTTGGACAAAGCATCTTCGGCAATCGTGAAGATGATCGGGATCACGGCAAAGGCCATCATAAAACCCACCACCAGCGAATTGCGCTGCTCAAACGGCGTGCCTGTCACATGCGGCCACCACAGGCGGAAGTCCGCAATGCGTGCGCCGGTCTCCGGATCATGGAAAAAAAACACGGCGCGCTCAAGCACGGGACCCAGGTGCCAGCCCGCCCAGCAAACAAGCAGCAGGATCGGAACCATCGCGACCCATTCATATCCGGACCGGATGAGGTTCCGGCGCTGCAAAGGCAGCCGGGTCCAATAATCGCCGAACATAAACGCCGCGGCCGGCAGAAATAAAACGATAAGGATCATCGACGGGACCCGGTTCTCGATCAGAGGGGCCAGCCACAATGCGGCCAAAAATCCCAAAACGACGGACGGCAAAGACGCCATGACCTCCATCGCCGGTTTGACGAAAAGTTTAAAACGCGGGTGCGCAAACTGCGCGGTGTAAAGCGCTGCGATCAGCGCGACCGGAAGCGCAAAAAACATCGCATAAAGCGTCCCTTTCAGGGTCCCGATCATCAGCGGCACAAGCGAAAGCTTCGCCTCAAAATCATCGGTGCCGCCCGTGGACTGCCATTCATAAGTCGGTTTGCTGTATCCTTCGTACCAATTTTTCTGGAAAAAAGCGTGAAATCCGGATTCGGGATGAGGGTCGGTCAAACGATAGATGTGAAGGGTGCCGCTATTCTCCAGAAACAGCATCCGGTCATACTTTCTGCCGAGCGCAGCGCGATAAACCGTAAACGGCAGGTCTGTTTGCCAGCGCACGCTTTCGGAAGTCGCGTAACGCAGAGAGACAAAATTTTCCCGGCCGATCAGAAACGCCTTGTTGCGGAGGCTTGCGTCATAATAGGTAGCGCCGCCCGGGACAGGCTCAAAGGTTTTTGTTTTCCCGTACATTCGTGATTTTCCGCCTTCGGGCACATAGAGGCTGTAGATCTCGTTGAGGCCGCTTTCATGTGTGAGCACCACCGAAACCGACCCCAGCAAGTAATCGATAGAAGCAATGGCGGGATTTGGAAGCGCTGAAAAAGGACGGAACACCTGCCGCAGATCCATCTCTTCGTCGGTATAGTAGAAAAAATAAACGTCTCCCGCCTGAGTTGTCACGAGAACACTGTCGGCTTGGGAATTCACCATCACTTTCTCGGGAACACCCTTGATTTGCGGCGTCAGATCAAAGGTCTGGTTCAATTCGACTTTGCCGGCCCCCATCAGACTTCTGGCCTGGGAAAAAGTCACAATGCGGACTTCGCGGCGCTCCGCTTCCCCCTGCAAAACAGCCGCCAGTTTTCTTTCCCCGTGGTCGGAATAACTGATATCGATCACCGGCCCGGTGCCGCCAGCCGCGAACACATCGCTGAAACGGACTTCCGCCTCGATCTTACGCTTTTGTCCCTCATAAACGGGAGTGTATTGAAGGTCCGCAATTAAAAATTCCCCGCCGTCCGTACCGAAAAGGATTTCCTGACTTTCGAGATTCTGACGGACCGCGGTAAACTTTTTTCCCGTTTCCGCCGCGACATTGATTTCGCGTTCAACAGCGCCGGTCTCAACGTTTAAAAAACGCAGGATGCCCGTCTTCGTCGCGGCATAGGGCAGCTCAACCCATTCATCCACCCCGAAACATTCGTAATCATCCGGCGGAAATTGCAGCGTCCCGATTTCCTCGACCCGGGCACCCTGAAACAAAGGGATGGTCTGCAAAAAAATGAAGATAAAAATTCCCATGACCGCCGCAATAATCCCGAGACCGCCGGCTTTGATGAAATGGTTCATGAAACGGTCCACCCACAGCGTGAACCGCGCCGTTTGAAAACGGCCGGGGATGTCTGAGGTGCGTTTATTTTGGATTGGAGTGTCGCGAAGAACGGTCATATGGGCCCGGTTCCGGATGAAATACAAGGCTGAATCACCGGGATGATAGAAGCTTACAACCCCTCTGTCAATCCTGGCGATTCAGCCTCAGGTTAAACAACTGGTATGAACTATTCCAAATTGCTCAATTCCTCTTCGACGATCTGGGCCGGAAGCGGGAAATAACCGTCTTTTTCAACAATTTCCTGGCCTTTTTGCGAAAGCACCGACCGCAGGAATTCCTTTGTCAGCGTGTCCAGCGGCTCATTGGGTTTTTTATTCACATATATGTACAAAAAACGCGCCAGCGGAAATTTTCCGTTAATGGCATTTTCCATGCTCGGCTCAACCCCGTTGATTTTAGGAGTCTTAACCCCGGAGGTTTTATAACCGATTCCCGAATACCCGACCCCGCCAAGGTCGCTGGCCACACCCTGCACGACCGCAGAAGACCCCGGCTGTTCCTTGACCGTTGATTTATAGTCTCCCTTTTTCAAAGCTTGCTCTTTGAAAAAGCCGTAGGTCCCGGAAGCGCTGTTACGGCCATAAACGGATAGCGGCTTGTTCGTCCATTCCCCCCGGATTCCGAGAATCTGTCCCCATTTGGTGATACTCTCGCCGCCGCGCTTGAAGGTGCTCGAAAAAATACCGTCGACTTCCTCAAGCGTCAAATTATCAACGGGGTTGTCCTTGTGCACAAATACCGCAAGGGCATCGACCGCCACGCGGACGGGCGTGGGTTTGTATCCATACTTTTTTTCGAACTCATCCATTTCGCTGGACTTCATCTCGCGGCTCATGGGCCCGAGCTGAGACGTCCCTTCAATTAAGGCCGGTGGCGCGGTGGTCGACCCCTTCCCTTCAACCTGGATGTTCACATTCGGATAGTTCGCCTGAAACTCCTCGGCCCAGAAAGCCATGAGATTGTTCAGAGTGTCCGACCCGATACTGTTTAAGTTTCCCGAAACCCCGCTGACCTTGCTGTACGGCTTGATCCCGGCATCTACCTGTGCAACAGCCTGAGAACTCCACGCGGCAAACATAAAACTCGTCAAAACCATTGCTGATTTTACCGTCATTCGAATGGGTTTATGGCTTGTTTTCATTTTTTCCTCCTCTTACATTTATTTATATTTATATTAAAGTGGCAAGAGCCGGCTACATTCCGCTGTCACACCATCTGAGAAACAAGGGAGGTATCTCATGGTATTTGTTCCAGGGAACGCGCCGGCCCCTGACCCCCCGAATTATCAAAACTTCCAAATCAGGTCCAATTGATACAGATTCCGGGCCTCATCCGCCGTCAGCGTCTCGGCGGTAATGCGGTTGGTCCAGAATGCCGCCGCGACAAGCTGCAGATACTTGGTAAACGCATACTTGGCCGAGAGCACGCTTCCGCGGCGGTCCGTCCCTCCGAAATCGGAGTCCGTGAACACGCCGGGCGTTGAGTTGGCCTCCAGCCAGTAATAGCCGTATCCGACTTCCCATGTCTTTGGATCCTTGGCTTTGCCGAGCTTAATACCGATGCCCCAGGCATTGTCCTGGCCGCCGCCCAGGCTGTCGTCGGCATTTTCAGCCGTATTCGTCAGCCATTCAAACCACAGCTTGGTTGCCGGAACAGGGTCGACCTTAAATCCTATTTCGTTATAGAGCTGAAGCACGTTAAACGCTGTCGCCAACCGCGTGCCGCCCGTACCTGCCGCGGTAAAATTACCGCCCGCGACGCCTCCGAAATTACCCGGTTCGGCAAGGTCGGACCAGTCATACCATGTCAGCGTGTTCTTTACCGAAACAGGGTCATCGGTGACACCGGTAATTTTGCTGTCCAATCCAACCTGCCAGGCAAACAGTTCTGCGTCATCGTTTTCGGAACCCGAACCTTCTTCAACGACGAACTGTGACGCTAAAAAGGTGACGTCGGTGTTCAAATGATCCGTGCTGATTGCTTTGAAAGCGGCAGTCTCGTAAATACCCTCGGGCATAATGTCGCCGTCCCAGACCATAAAAGATCCGCCGATAGGATTCTCGAATTTTCCGGCCGTAACCGCCACTCCCTTAACAGGTCCGTAATTAGCCCATGTAGGCGTATAGGTTGCATAGGCCGTATCAATCGCGATATCTTTGAAAGCGAACTGATTGTCAAAGGTCGCGTTGGTAGAATTCCGCGTGAGACTTGCACTTTCACCCGGAGCGGAAACCATCCGGAATCCTAACTTCATTTCTTCGTTGAAAGTTTTGGTAAACCCGTAGCGGAGCCTGTAGCGGAACCGGTTCTGATCGTTGCTGGTCGAACTCGGCCTTTCCATCCGGCCTTCGTAGCGCAGCCTGAGATCACCGCCGAACTTCATTCCGTTGATCCAGCCGTAGTCGCCGAGTTTTTCCTTCAGGTCCGTTTCGAAATTTTTTGTAGAGTAACCTTCCGCCGCCGCCCCGCCTTCAGGCGCCGCCGGCACATAGGAACCCTTACTCTGCTCCAGCGTTTTGAGTTTTTGGTTTTGCCAATCAATGGTCTTTTGCATGTCGTTCATTTTCTTTTCAAGATCCTTGACCATCGTCATCACTTGCGCGTCATCCGCAAATCCCGCGGACGTGACGGCAAACATGAAAATGAAAAGACCGCCAAACCCTTTCAGAAAGCGATTCATCATGATTCGTGTCTCCATGGTTGTCGTAAATCCTTACGTTTTGATTTCCTTCACAAGCTCATGGGAAGCCAGTTTCCGAAGCCGCGACAGATTCTTCTCGACTTCACGCGTTACCGCGGCATATTTTTCGAAATCCTTGCCGGCAATGCGTTCTTTCTTCCCCATCTCACTCATGAGATTTTCAAGAACCTTCAACTGCTCACCGATTCCCTGGATGAAGTGCTCTTTATGTGACATCGGGGACTTGCTCCCTTTGGGCCGTAATGTAAAACCGGGGCGTCCTGCCCGTATGACGTCCGTGTAAAATCTAATTAAAGTTCAATCGCCTCAAAAATGCGGGAAAGATAGCGGTCTTCATGGATCCGCCGCAAACGGCGCAGGTTGGTCTCAACCAGGCGCGTCCGCTCGTCATAGAACAGCCAGTCCTCAAACCGCAGACGCGGTTCCTGTTCCATCTCGTCTTTGAGGGTTTTAAGCAGGGAGTGCTGTTTTTTCAGGCCGGACAACATAAGTTCGCGGAACATGGGGTGATTCCTCCGTTTTTTGGAGATTATCGGCGGAGGTTATTGCGGGCGCTTCCGGGCGGGGTAAATTAGGGGTAAATTAATTTTTAATACGGAGTAAGTCCTTTATCTGTCATTGCAAAGACCTGCCTCGCCGGCAAGCGGGCGCCTTTGGCGGAATGGCAAAAAAGGAAACCAATGGCCCCTCACCCCAACCCTCTCCCGCGGGGAGAGGGTGATTTTGAGAAATCCTTTATCCATAAGGAAAGTGAGTTTTGACTATTGGTCATTGCCTTCTCCCTCTCCGCCGAAGGACGCCTGCCTGCTGCAGGCGGGCGACAACAGCATTCGGAAAAAAAAGAAAGGCACGGAATTATTCGATTTAAAACGATTTTGATAACCGTTTCTATTCCAGATCAGACTTGAACCGGTAGCCGAAATTCTTGACCGTCACGATGCGGGAGGCTTCTGATTTGATTTTTTTGCGCAGTTCGCCGACATGCTTGTCGACGGCGCGCAGTTCGATCGCCAGAGACTCCTCATTGCCCCAGATCTTGTCGAGGATCAATTCGCGCGACAGCACGCGGCCGCGGGACTCCATAAAGAGTTTGAGAATGGAAAATTCCTTGGCGGTCAGGTCGACTTTTTGGCCCTGATAAGAGACCAGGTGCTTTGCCGTGTCCAGTTCCAGTTCCCCCGCCTTGAGCAGCCGTTCGCGGGGCTCCTCCCGGAATCGGCGCAGCACGGCTTTGATACGGGCCATGAGCTGCTTGGGGCTGAACGGTTTGGTCACATAATCATCGGCCCCGAGTTCAAGCCCGAGCACGACATCGGCGTCCTCGCTCTTGGCCGTAATCATGATGATGGGAATTTCGTAGGTGCGGTAATTCTGCTTCAGGATCTTGCAGATCTCAAGCCCGCCGATGCCGGGCAGCATCAGGTCGAGCAAAATCAGGTCGGGTTTGTAATACGTCACGCCGTCGATGACTTTTTCGCCGTCGTTCACCGTCCGGACCCGGTACCCCTCCTGTTGGAGATGGTACTGAATCAGCTCGAGAATGTTTTTTTCATCCTCAGCCACAAAAACAAGCGGCTTCTGACTCTCTTCCATACTTTTCTCACCCCTCGTTAAGAGACTTTATCATAATTCAAGACTGCGGACATGCGCGTAAAATTTACGTAAAAGGACAAAAGCCTGGCGGGCAAAGATTCTGAAACACGGTGTAGTCCGCGGTCAGCATTGATTTCAGGGGAAACTAATGCCTTGTTTCATTATAAGGAGACACGTACGGTACTATGCCCGCTTGAAATGGCGAAGCCAATTTCAAGCGTCAAGGAGCATTAGGAGCGGGAAACCGGCACCTTTTCGACGGGCGTTTCGTGCGGCTGGGCAAGCGGTGTGTTTTTCAGCGACGTCAGTTTTTCATCGATGCGCTTCCGGACGCTGGCAAGCTCAAGCTTGGCATTGCGGCATTCCCTGGAGAACAGGTTGTTGAGCTCTTCGACTTTCTCGCGCTCAACCTCCGAAAGATTGAAAAACGAGATGCTGACTGAAAACCGGTGATTCAGTTTCTCGAGCTTCTTGTAAGTGCTCTCGGCTTTCCGGTAACGCTCCTCAACCAGGCGCAAATCAATCTCGGACGGCTGTTCGGCGCCGACCAGCCGTACCGCTTCGTGCGCATGCCCCGCGATCTCGTGCGCCTGGGTCGCGACCTTGCGCGAAATCCGGTTGACCCAGGAAACAAGCCGCTTGAGTAAAAAGGCCTGTTTATAACGCGGCAGAATGTCCTCGCTGCGCTGCAGCCGCCCCGTCGCAACTTCCAGTTCCAGGTCCGCCAGCGCCGGGATGGAGGATTCGGTCCAGAGATGCGCCGCGAATAAAAGGGATGACACAATCGCCACCCAAAAAAGCGCCGTCACAAAAAATTCACGCAGGAAAACCGGCGACCCCAGGGGGATCAACCCGCCGTGGGCAAATCCGATACCGGAGAACAGAACCACATGCGTCATTAAAAACGCAATCTGCCACCGGCTCCCTTTTTCCCAGATCTTCGAAACCACAGACGGCCATAAAGCCAGCCCCGCGCAGAAAAACAGACACGCGCCGACGTATAAAAAGGAAAACACCGCATTGATCCAGAAAATAATGTGATGAAAATTTGAAAACTCGCCCTCTCCCAGTTGGGACAGGATCTGCGTACTTAGCATAAAAATGATGATGGCATAAAAACTCAAAAACGCGCCGGCAAAAACAAGGCTGGTAAAGTCGCGGACATGAAAAAAATGCGCCAGCGGTTTCTCTCCGCGCTGCAGGAAAGACGGCAAATAGACACCGACCGCCATCAAGGCGTGAAAGAGGACCAGAAACATGATTTTTGAGGTGAAGATAAACTCGCCGCTCGAGGAAGCCACGGCTCCGAAGGAATAGCCCAAAACACAAAGGCTCAAAAGACCGAGTCCCCAAGCCTGCAGGCGTTCGGAGGCTTCGAGATCGATCTGGGACTTCAGCTTGGCTGCCAGAAATTCGGCCCAGCGCAGTTTATCCATAGGTGGCGTATTATAAAACGCCGCAAGCCCGGTGCAAAGCAGAAAAAAATGGTGTAGAATACCGCCCTCATGGCCACACTTCTCGCCCTGGACACATCCAGTCAACTGCTGAGCGCCGCCGTCAAGCCTTCCGGCGGACGGATTGATGAAGAAATATTCGCGGACGGACCCGCTCACAGCGAAAACCTTCTTCCGGTCATCGACAAACTCCTGGCGCGCAACCGCCTGAAGCTCTCGGACATCGATTGTTTTCTTATCGGACGCGGGCCGGGCTCATTCACGGGCCTGCGCGTCGGTTTTGCCACACTCAAAGGTTTTTGGGCCGCCGAAAAAAAAGATTGCTACGGCGTTCTGGGGCCGGATATGATTGCCGCCCGCTGCAAATTAGCGGAAGGCTCCCTGCTCGGCACTTGTCTGGACGCCTACCGCCAACGGCTTTATGTGCGCTTTTACCGGCGCAAAAATGAATCCTGGATTGCCGAGCAAGACCTTAAAATCTGGCAGCTTGAAGAACTCACAACCCATTTAAAAAATTTGGAAGCCGCCGGTAAAAATATTTCCCTTACCGGGGACGGCCTCAAACGATACGGTGCTGAATTAAAACAATCGGCGGCCGGGGCTCACCAACTCGCCGAAGACCACTGGTATCCGCGGGCTTCCGTGATGATCGAAAATTTTGAATTGTGGCGCAGCGGCCCCCGACAACCCGGCAGCGCCGCCGGATTGTTCCAAAAACTTGAATCCCCGGAAGATTTTATTCCGCTCTATTTCCGCCTTTCCGAAGCGGAAGAAAAAAAGGGACTGCATGTCCAAAGCCGCTGAGCAGGCACAGCAAATCCAGCAGGATGTCTGGATCGAAATCAACCGGGCCCATCTTCTGCATAATTTCGGCCTGCTGCAAGATGCCGCCGGACCGAACACCGGCATTCTGGCCGTCATCAAAGCCAACGCCTACGGCCACGGCCTGCCGGAAGTCGCCCAAACCCTTAAAGACAAGGCCGTCTACTTGGGCGTCGCCTCGCTGCATGACGCCCTGTCCTTAAAAACCATCGTTCCCGCGGAAAAAATATTTCTCTTCGGCCGCATGCTCGACGCCAAACTGCCGGCCGCGGTCGCCGAAGATTTCACACTCAGCGTTTCGGGCCATGAGGAGGCCCGGGACATCGCCGAACTTTCCGGAAAACTGGGAAAGATCTCCCGGATTCATATCAAGGTCGACACGGGCATGGGGCGCATGGGCATCCCCTTCCGGGACGCCCTGCCGGTCATTAAAAAAATTGCGGGCCTGAAACATTTGACGCCGGAAGGAATTTATACGCATTTCCCTTCAGCCGATGCCGAGAACGGCTTTACCGAAAAACAGCTCCATGATTTCAGCCTGCTTCTCGAGGCGCTGGACCGCAAAGGTATCCGCTTCCGATACCGGCATGCGGCGAACAGCGCGGCCGCGCTTCGCATCCGGACACCGATTCTGAATTTGTGCCGGCCGGGACTTCTGCTCTACGGCATCTCAGCCATTTCACCGGTTCCGACAAATCATTTTAAGCCCGTGCTTTCGATGAAAGCGCGCGTACTCCTGACAAAGCGCCTCGCCGCGGGAGACTCCGCGGGTTACGGAAGATCTTTCATCGCTGAAAAGCCCGTCAACATCGCCGTCCTTCCGGTCGGTTACAGCCATGGCTACCCGTTCCGGTGCTCCGGCCGGGCCGAGGTCCTATATAAAGGAAAGCGCTATCCGGTTGCCGGGCGTGTTTCGATGGACTATCTGATCATCTGCCTCGGCAATGATACGGCCTCAGTCGGAGAGGATATGACGCTCATCGGCAGTTCCGCCGCAGACGCCATAACCGCCGAAGAAATTGCGGACTGGGCCGGAACGATTCCCTATGAAGTGGTCACAAGGCTTCCGCTAACGGTCCCCCGTCTGGTCGTCTGATGAAATTTGATATTTGCCGCATTGAAACAGTCCCATCGACAAACAGCGTCCTTTTGGAAAAGGCCGCGCAAGGCGCCGCCGAAGGGCTTGTCATTTATACCGACTATCAAACGGCCGGCCGCGGAAAACCCGGGAATAAATGGTTTTCACCCAAAGGGAAAAACCTGCTGTTTTCGGTCCTGCTGCGTCCGCCTGTCTCTGCCGCAAAGGCGCCTTTGATCACCCAAATCGCCTGCCGTTCGGTCGCCAGGGTATTGAAAGAGCGCTTCAAGATCGCCGCCGACTTCAAACGGCCGAATGATCTTTTGGTCGGGGGCCGCAAAATCTGCGGCACGCTCGTCGAAGCCAGTTCGCGCGGAACCAAAGTCGAAGCGGTTGTCATCGGCATCGGCCTTAACGTCAATGCCGAAGGCAGGGAACTTTTCCGGGGATCCACCTCGCTCAAGACCCTCTTGAAAGAGACGATTGACCTCGAACCGCTTTTGGTGCAGATTCTGAACCAGCTGTCGGAGGATATCCGGCCTGTCTATGCATAGAGGAAGTTCCATGCAGAAAAAGCAGAAAATACGCAGCCGTTGGGTGCTTCTGGACATCGGCAATACGGCTGTAACCTATGCCGTTTGCCGAAATGGCAAAATAATCCGCACCGGGAACGTTTTACATGATGCTATCCCAAATTTTGTTAAAAATAGCGTCATTAGTGGGGCATCTCGACATATAACATACCTTTTCATAAGCTCCGTAGTCCCACAATTAACAAATGCCATCCTTAAGCTTGTAAAGGGCTCGCCATCGGTCCGCGTCTACCGTCTTGGCCGAGACATTCACATCCTGTTGAAACATAAGTATAAGCAATACAATAACTTAGGAATAGACAGGCTTCTGAATGCCTTCGGGGTTTCGAAATCATATAGAGCCCCGGCTGTCATCATCGATTTCGGAACTGCGATGACCGTCGACTATCTCGACAAGAACCACACCTTCCAAGGTGGCCTGATCATCCCGGGTCCGGAACTCTCCTATCAATCGCTCATCGCCAAGGCGGCCTTATTGCCCAAGAATGCCCGCCTACCGAAGAAGAATGTATCTTTTTACGGAAAAACAACTTACGAATGCCTGCAATCAGGCATCTTGCAGGGATACGGCGCCATGACGGATGAATTGATCCGGCGTTTCAGGGCCAAGTACGGCAAGAGCATCCTGGCGGTAGCGACCGGCGGTTTTTCCAAACATTTGAAGCCTTACTCAAAGGAACTGGACCGTATTGACCCTCTCCTGACGCTTAAAGCCATCCGCCTGATCGCGGCTTCGGTATTTAAGCAGACGTAATTACTGTATTCTCACATACTCTTAACCCCTGCCTGCAGGAGGCACGGGAGCATCCTCAGGCTCTGGATCCTCGACAAATGATTTCGGGATTAAAATGAAACCAATGCCCCCTCACCCCGCCCCTCTCCCAATGGGAGAAATGGGAGAGGGAGACTTAAGAAAGTCTTCTTCCTATGCAGGAGAGCACTTTAGCCACTCCCTTCTCCCAGCGGGAGAAGGCTCGTCCGCATTTCTCATCACCCATGAGAAATGCGGGTTAGCGCCCCAATCTAAAATTTCCCTTGATTTTTAGCCCTGCATGTATAGAATTACCTCGGCTGGCACTCGTTAATCCTGAGTGCTAATCCCGAATAATCATTCCGCAATTATAGTTACTCGTCGGCAAATCGTCCGGGCGGGTCTGGATGATCGGCCGACGTTTTTTCAAAACTAAACTGATGTAATTCAGGAGGAGAAACAAAATGGCAAAGCAGCTTTTGTTTGATGAAGAAGCACGCCGTGCGATTCAGCGCGGAGTGGACCAGTTGGCAAACGCAGTCAAGGTAACGCTGGGCCCCAAAGGGCGCAATGTGGTCCTTGAAAAAAAATTCGGTGCCCCGACCATCACCAAAGACGGGGTAACGGTTGCGAAGGAAATCGAATTGGAAGAACCGTATGAAAACATGGGCGCGCAGATGGTCAAGGAAGTCGCGTCCAAAACCTCTGACATTGCAGGCGACGGAACAACTACAGCAACCGTGCTCGCGCAGGCGGTTTACCGCGAAGGCCTGAAAAACGTAACGGCCGGTGCCAATCCGATGGCGCTTAAACGCGGCATCGACAAGGCCGTGGAAGCGGTTGTCCGCGAACTGGACAAAGTCGCCAAGAAAATCGGCAAGGACAAGCGCGAAATCGCGCAGGTTGCGACCATCGCGGCCAACTCCGACGCCACCATCGGTGATTTGATCGCCGAAGCCATGGAGAAAGTCGGCAAAGACGGCGTCATCACGGTCGAAGAATCCAAGACGACCGCGACGACCCTTGAAGTAGTCGAGGGGATGCAGTTTGACCAGGGTTATCTCTCCCCTTATTTTGTGACCGATGCCGAACGCATGGAAGTCACCCTCGAAGAACCTTTCATTCTCATCCACGAGAAAAAAATCTCCGTCATGAAGGACCTGATCCCGCTTCTGGAATCGACGGCGAAGAGCGGCAAACCCCTCCTGATCATCGCCGAAGAAGTCGACGGCGAGGCCCTCGCAACTTTGGTGGTCAACAAGATCCGCGGCACGCTAAATGTCTGCGCGGTCAAGGCGCCCGGATACGGCGACCGCCGCAAGGCCATGCTGGAAGACATCGCAATCCTCACCGGCGGCCAGGCCATCATGGAAGACCTGGGCATTAAATTGGAAAACATCACGCTCAAGGACCTGGGCCGCGCCAAACGCGTCACGATCGACAAGGACACGACGACGCTTGTGGAAGGCGCCGGAAAGACCGCCGAAATCAACGGCCGTGTCTCCCAGCTCCGCAAACAAGTCGAAGAAACGGACTCCGATTACGACCGCGAAAAACTTCAGGAACGCCTGGCCAAGCTGGCCGGCGGTGTGGCGGTCATTAATGTCGGGGCCGCAACCGAAACCGAAATGAAAGAGAAAAAAGACCGTGTGGATGACGCCCTGCACGCGACCCGCGCGGCCGTGGAAGAAGGCATCGTCCCCGGCGGAGGCGTGGCCCTGTTGCGCGCAAGTGCGGCGGTGGATACACTGAAACTCAAAGGCGACGAAAAAATCGGCGCCCAGATCGTCAAACGCGCGCTTGAAGAACCGCTGCGCCAGCTCGCCGCCAACGCCGGCGATGAAGGTTCGGTGATCATTCAGGGCGTCCTTTCAAAGTCCGGCAATATCGGTTACAACGCCGAAACGGGCGCGTACGAAGACCTGGTGGAGACGGGCATCATCGACCCCAAGAAGGTGACGCGCAGCGCATTGCAAAATGCGTGCAGCATCGCCGGTCTTTTGCTGACAACGGAGGCCCTGATCACAGACATTCCGGAAGATGAAAAAATGCCCCCGATGCCTCCGGGCGGAGGAATGGGCGGTATGGGTGGCATGGGCGGAATGGGCGGTTTCTAAGCGGCTGAACGTCATCCCGGCTCCATATTTTGTCATCCCCGCGGATTCTTAGCGGGGATCCAAAACGAGGTAAATGGCGGGCATCAGATGCAAAAACCGGGTTCCCGATAAAAGCATTCGGGAATGACATTTTGTTAGTCGTTCTAAGTAAATTTTTTATCAAATCTCACTTGTAACTTGAAACTATCAATAGAAGACGGAGGAAATAAAAAATGAAACTTAAACCCTTAGGTGACAGAATTCTCGTCGAAGTCATGGAATCGGAAGCAAAAACCAAAGGCGGCATCATCCTTCCCGACACGGCGAAGGAAGAAAAGACCGAAGGCCGTGTGGTTTCGGTCGGAAGCGGCAAGGTTCTCGAGTCCGGAAAAGTCCAGCCCATCGAAGTCAAGAAGGGCGACCGCGTCATTTTTGGAAAGTACGCCGGAGATGAATTTATCATCGACGGGAAAAAACACAAAGTGCTTCGCGAAAGCGAAGTCCTGGCGATTTGCGAAGCCTAAGGCCGCGGACCGCTGACCGTCTTCCGGATTTCCCGGCAGGCGCTTCACGCTTTACGTTTCACGATCCACATTAAAAGGAGCCCTCTATGGCAAAACTATTGTCTTTCTCCGAAGAGTCGCGTCAGAAGTTAAAGCGCGGCATCGACATCCTCGCGCGTGCAGTCAGCGTGACGCTCGGCCCCCGAGGCCGCAACGTCGTGATTGACCGGAAATTCGGCGCGCCGACCATCACCAAAGACGGTGTGACGGTCGCAAAAGAAATCGAGCTCAAGGACCCTTATGAAAATATGGGCGCCCAGATGCTCCGCGAGGTCTCCGAAAAAACCTCCGATACGGCCGGCGACGGAACGACCACCGCAACGGTGCTCGCCCACGCGATCATTTCGGAAGGACTTAAAAACGTAACCGCCGGGGCCAATCCGATGGCGCTTAAACGCGGCATCGACAAAGCCACGGCCGAAGTCGTCAAGAGCATCAAGAATCTTTCCAAAGCCATCAAGGGCAAGGAAGACATTCAGGCGGTCGGAGCCATCAGCGCCAATAATGACCAGGAAATCGGAAAACTCCTGGCCGAAGCGCTGGAACGGGTCGGCAAGGACGGCGTGATCACGGTTGAAGAGTCCAACACCGTCACCACCGAACTCAGCATCGTCGAAGGCATGCAGTTTGACCGGGGTTACATCTCCCCTTACTTCGTCACGGATGCCGAGAGAATGGAAATCGTCCTCAAGGACCCGTACATTCTCCTTTATGAAAAGAAAATTTCGTCCATCAAGGACCTGATTCCGGTGCTCGAAAAAGTCGCGCGCCTCGGCAAGTCCCTTTTGATCGTCGCCGAAGACATCGAAGGCGAAGCACTGGCAACTCTCGTCGTGAACAAGATCCGCGGCGTCCTCAGCGTGGCGGCCATCAAGGCCCCGGGCTTCGGCGACCGCCGCAAGCAGCTGATGGAAGACCTTTCGATTCTCGTGAAGGGCAAGTTCATCTCCGAAGACCTCGGGATGAAACTCGAAAACGTCGACGCATCCATGCTCGGCACCTGCAAGCGCATCGTCATCGACAAGGACAACACGACGATCATCGAAGGCGCCGGATCGCAGAAAGAAATCAAGGGCCGCTGCGAACAAATCAAGGCGGCCATTGAACGGTCGGACTCGGATTATGACAAGGAAAAACTCCAGGAACGACTGGCCAAGATGGCCGGCGGTGTCGCCGTCATTAAAGTGGGCGCTTCCACGGAAATCGAAATGAAGGAAAAGAAGGCCCGCATTGAAGACGCGCTGCACGCCACACGCGCCGCGGTCGAAGAAGGCATCGTCCCGGGCGGAGGGGTCGCACTGCTGCGCAGTATGGCAGCGCTCGACGCTCTCAAAGTCACGGGCGACGAAGCTACCGGCGTTCAGATTGTGCGCCGCGCGCTTCAGGAACCGGCCCGGCGGCTCGCCGAAAATGCCGGCGTCGACGGCTCGGTAGTCGTACGCCAGATCCTTGAAAACAAAGGCAGCTACGGTTTCAACGGCCTCACGGGCGAATATTCCGACCTGGTACAGGACGGCGTCATCGACCCGACCAAGGTCGTCAGAAACGCGATCGAAAACGCGGCCAGCATCGGCGGCCTGATTCTCACCACCGAATGCGCCGTTGTCGACAAACCCAAGAAAGAAAAAGAAGAAGGCCTTAAAGAGTCAAAAGTCTCCGGTAATATTTCGTAATTCCGGAATTCAGCACTTAGCAAAAAAGCCGCACCTTATTAGGGTGCGGCTTTTTTTTGTGCTTTTGGTTTTAAAGAATTGGGTATTGTGTCCCCGGGTATCTGCTTGTATCATTTTGGCGTATTCGCTGTTTTTGGAGTAAACTTCGCCAACTTAGAAATTCATGACAATAAAAAATGACTTATAATGCCGTTTGAGTGAGACATTCTTGAGGAAACACCGTGAAGATATTAATGATTGAAGATGATCAAAAAACTGCTTCGTTTGTCAAGAAGGGGTTGATGCAGGAAGGATACTCCATCGAACATGCCGCGGATGGCGAAGATGGGCTGCATTTTGCCGCAACAAGAAATTATGATTTGATTGTTGCCGATATCATGCTCCCCAAACTGAGCGGATTTACTCTCATTGAGACCCTGAGGCAAAAAGGAGTTCAAACACCCGTATTGATTTTAAGCGCAAAATCGAATGTTTCGGATCGCATCCGGGGGCTGCAGATAGGGGGCGACGATTACCTGGTTAAGCCGTTTGCTTTCTCGGAACTGCTTGCCAGAATCCAGGCCTTGATCCGCCGCGCCCAATCTCAGCCTCTTCAAACGATGCTTTCTGTGGAGGATTTAAAAATGGATACACTCCGCAGGAAGGTTTGCCGCCGGGAGCGGGAAATCGAGCTTCAACCGCGGGAATATTCCCTTTTGGAGTTTTTGATGCGTAATGCGGGAAGGGTCGTCTCAAAAACCATGATTATGGAAAACGTTTGGGATTACAATTTCGACCCCCAAACCAATGTCGTGGAGGCCCGCATTTGCAGACTGCGAGATAAAATTGATAAAGGATTTGAGAAAAATCTTATCCGTACCGTACGAGGTGTCGGCTATGCCATTGGTTAAGCCGCAATTCCCGTTCCGCTCCGTTACTTTCCGGTTGACTTTAATTTGTACTCTCCTTATTTCCCTTCTGATGATTGCGCTTTACTTTCTATTATCCCGGCAGCTTACTGCGAGCCTTCATGAGCGGATTGATGACGCTATGAAAGCTGAGATCACAGAATTTGAAGAAAAATACCGTGAGGGTATCCCGGCCCTGGCGGAAGAATTTGCTTTGGAAGCCAAATCAGAAGGCATCGAGCAAATTTTGGTACGGCTATTGGATCCCGAAGGCAAAATCATCACCACTTCGGTCAGTTCAGAATGGGACTTATCATCACTTGAGAATCAGCTTTACGAGCGGCAAAATCCCGGCACGTACATTCAGACGGTCAATTTCGGGGAGCATGGGATCAACAAAGCGCGTGTTATTTCGCGTGTGTTAGCAAACGGCAACGTCCTGCAAATCGTTCAATCCATGAAAGACGATGAGATTCTGCTTCAAGCTTACCGAAGAATATTTGCCCTATCTATTCTTGGCATGGTTATCGGCACGAGCTCCATCATCGCATTTCTCATGAAAAAAGTGATGGGAGGCGTCACACGTATTACCGGCACCGCTGTTTCCATCGGGGAAGGGAATATTTCAAAACGTGTCCCTGTTGGCAATGAAGGAGAAGAGATTGAGCGGCTCGCCCAGGCTTTTAATGAAATGCTCTCAAAAATTGAAGCCTTGATTTATGGATTGCGTGAAGTGACGGATAATATTGCTCATGATTTGCGGAGCCCCTTGACGCGCATCCGCGGAATTGCGGAGACAACACTGAATACGGAACAAGACGTCAACTCCTATAAAGAAATGGCACGTAATGTGATCGAGGAGTCGGACCGGCTCATGGGGATGATCAATACGATGCTGGAAATTTCTCAGGCAGATTCCGGGCTTCTTCCTCTGGAAACGAAGCCTGTGGATATGCGGAGTATTATCGAGGATGCGTATGATCTGTTTCTTCCCGCCGCCGAAGATGCCCGGATCCGTTTGGAAATTGAAGAAAATAAGCAGAGCGTAATCGTTATGGGTGACAGGCCCCGCCTTCAGCGTGTTCTTGCCAACCTCATAGATAATGCGATCAAACATACACCCGCCGGAGGTTCGGTTTGTCTTGGAGCAAAACAACACAATAACGGAATCGAAATAGCCGTTGCGGATACCGGAGCCGGTATTCCGTCAATCGATCTGCCTCGGATATGGGACAGGTTTTATCGGGGCGAAACGAGCCGTTCCTCGCCGGGGAATGGTTTAGGATTAAGTTTCGTCCAATCCGTAATTCGTGCGCATAGCGGAACCCTCCGCGTCGAAAGCACACTTGGCAAGGGAAGCATCTTTTTCATTCACTTACCTGCCGCATCGTAACCCGCGTTAACTGCTGTCGTCCGGCCAACATTACCAACCGGTAATATTGCCGTCATCTTTTCGTCATTGCCTTTCAATTAGAATCTCCAAAACGCTTGCATTACAAGAAGTTATCGTGCTCCGGATTTTATTTTTACCTTCCGCAATCGCAGGACTTTAGCCGGATGCGTAACGGATGCAGTGGCACGAAGATGTTTTTATATTCCGGATTGATCAACTAACCCGCATTTCTCATCACCAATGAGAAATGCCCTCGCGGAGGCTGTGGTGCAAATGGGCTTTTTCATTTGTACCTCAGGGGT